>MPLU02049716.1_pt1 | contig 25839 bp, 29 predicted proteins | sample 1617381 | NCBI WGS metagenome assembly MPLU02 (sample SAMN05944801, study PRJNA350692) | marine metagenome | biome: marine; feature: ODZ; material: water; isolation source: 90 m water sample filtered on 0.2 um supor filter | place: Pacific Ocean | collected 2012-04-08 | depth 90m m
TTAAACCTTTATCTTCTCTTTTCCAACAGGACTGACATATATCTAATCTTTTATTTTTAAGAAATGATAATCTTTGTTTATTAATATAATCAGAGTTAAAATATTCTAAGATAGAATGTTGATCACTATACATTCCTGATTCACCCATATTATCACAACACAACTGATATTCATTAAATGATGAGACAGTAAATTGAGTAAAAGGTAATGCACAGAAGTGTTTTAATTTTTCCATAATGGATAATTACTTTCAGGCTTTCGTTTAGGAATTTTACTATCTGCTGAACTTACACAATTATCAGTTATGCAGGGCATAGGTTTATCAAATAATTTGAATCCAGTTTCTATATTTCCTAAAGGTAGATCACTGCAAGAATATGACCGCTTAATGCTCCCACAAGGCTCGCGTATAATAATACTACGAAAACCCGACGTGCAGTCCCAGCCTTTGAATTCATTAAAATTAAACGCGTTAAATCTTTCAGCTTGGTCCAATTCATATATATTTCCTTTTGAATCTATTAAATCTATCTCTCGATCAGATGGTCTAGAATCATTATGTAAAATATCTAATTGTCCCTGAGTATATCCCTCTACAACTTTTGTTGCTGTTGGATTTGATTGTGGTTTTAATGTAGTGTGAATACCACGTTCTTTAAAATATAAAACATGGTCTGTCAGTGCCCAAAATCTCTCTGGGATCATCACCATATTAATAGTTATTCTAATTCCATTATCTTGAAGAAAAACTAACTTATCTGCAAAGTCAGCTATCTTGTCTTGGGTATTTAAATGTTCAAAATGAGCAGATGCTGTAATTGATGCTTTGTCAAATTTTTGTGCATATTCAATATATGTTTCAAACCATTTCATTTTACGAGAACAGTTTGAAGTCATATGTATTCTTTGTCTTTTAGCATGCTCATCATCAGCTAAATGCTGAAGTATATCTAAGTAACCTGGATGAAAGGTTGGTTCACCTCCAGACAAAGACCAGTTAAAAGAATTAAATCCCTGATCTCTCGCTTGACGTTTTATTTCATCAATAGTTTTAAGACATAGTTCCGTTGGTCTGTGATCTTTTTTATCTGCCCTTGCATATGGCCAACAATAAGAACATTTATAGTTACAAAATCTACCTAACAACCAAGATATGGTAAATGTATCTCGATATAACATTGTCTTAGTGCCGAGAGCTACAATATCATGCCAAGGTATCTTAGTAAAATCTTCTTCACTGAGTCGCATGGATAAAATCAAGTTGTTCAGGTGTATATTTCATTAAATTCATGTTATTATTCATATCCCATAAAGGTACTGTCATTACATATACCTTTTCAAATCTTCCTTTAAACATTGAATATATCTCTGTTATTAATTCTTCATATTTTGGTAGATACATAATTTTAATCTTGCAAGGTAAATTTACTTCTTCACAAAATCGTTCCAACTTATTAATATATCTATGATTAATAAACTCTGGATGTATTGAAAAGTTTATTAATGATAATTTATTTAATTCTCTTAAGTAAGATACCTGTTTAGTTCCATTAGTTAAAGTCCAAATAATTGCTTCAGGTTCTTTTTCTTTTAACCATTTTACAAAATCTATATAACGAGGAATAAGGGTTGGTTCCCCACCTGAGATAATTATTTTTTTAACATTTAAAGGATTAACTTTATTCCAAGCTTCTTGCATCCGTTCTAATGACGTTAAATCACCTTTATAATTGTGACTACGTGGATCACAATAACTACATCTAAAATTACATTTGCGATCTGTATAAAAATCTACGGAAACACCATCTTCACCCCAAACAGCAAGAACCTCATCATCCGGTTTTAATTTTCCTTTTACATCGGTGTAAATAGGAACCATCAACATATGATCTTCTGTTTTACCTTTAGGCATAGCTATATCAGTACCACAGAAACAATTTTCATTAGGACATATTATTTCTTTAGGTTCAGTAAAATCATCTATTGAAACGGGATATGGTGTTCTGCAAACTGAAGTACCCACTTCCCACCAGCCGGCATCAATAATATAGTTTGTTTGTCTGCAATGCCAACCTTTAAAATTTGTTCTTGTTTTAATAGTCTGATCATTACAATATTTTAAACCATCTTTGGTTAAGACTTTAAGCACGTACTAGCTCGTCATCTACTATTTGATAGTGGTGAAAATAATCATTGAAGTTTTGATTCCATATCATATCAGATTTTTTTCTATAATGTAAAAATCTCATATAGTCTCTATGATTAGGTTCTTTACCTTCAATATATTTAACAATATAATTAAACCAATAAGGGGCATTTTGATTCTTATACTTATCTAAAAGTTTTCTTGTTCTTTCAATATCCCATAATGTTTCTTTTTCAAACTCTAACATAACAAGGGAAGGATCTAGGTAAGCAGGAGACTGAACTATAGATGCATCAAACTCACATCCGAGATCTAGAAAGGAATCCATTACATCATATATATCTAACATTTGATATATGGAAGCTGTACAGGTAGTAGTTAAAAAAGTTTTCTGATTTATTTTTCTATAGTCTTGAATATTTTTCTTTAACTGATCCCAACTACCTCCATGCCTAAAATAAGAATAAAAAGTTCTTCCAGCATCTACAGATATAAGAATAGCTGATTGATTAAATGGCTGTAAATATTCTGAAAGCTCTTCTGCATTAAAGTTAGCATTAAAATTAGAATGAAAAGATATTTTCATTCTTTTTGCATTAGGGTGTTCAGCTAATCTTTTTAATGTAGGAAAGAATTGTTTTTGATAAAGAAGCTCTCCACCTGCAAAATCTATCCATAGAAGATTAGGGAAATTTTCTATTAGATCATCACATATCTCCATAGCTTGATCTAAAGTTATTCCCATTTCATTATCATCATCTTTTCCGTGTCTATGCTCAGTACCTAATAATTGTTTAAGATCGTACATCTTATCTTCTTTATCAGGCTCATATTTTTTTAACTTACTAATCCATCCAGATGAAAATACTTTTGAGCAATGTAGGCAAGCAAAATTGCAAGCATTTGAAAATCTTAATTCTATATGTCTTAAACCTTCTTTCGCTGTTTCATGAGTTTCAGGATTATAAGCTTTCATTAATCCTTGCTCATCATAATGACCTTGAGTAAAATCTATCTCATCTCCCTTTACATAAGGTCTGTAAAAATTATTATATTTATTGAGTATAAAATCTTTACGCATAGATTGAGCACCAATATCTTCCATCTCTTCACATAATTTACAACCTTTAGGAAAGATATCATTATATAATTGTTCTCTTGCTTTTTTAAAATTTTCATGATTGAAAACATCTGAAGGAAGATAAGCATCTTTTTGAAAGACTAACTGGTCACCTTGTCTCGGGCAAGTAGATATAACTCCATTCTTATAATTAATTCCACCTAACATATACAAACAGGGTTTCATAGCTCCTCCTGTATGAATACGTCCTGCTTAGCTTTCTTACAAGTATTCCAACATCTAGTCAAAGGCTTATTGCTCCAAGATTTTACTACTTCAGAAAAAAGATCACCTTCAATTATTTCATCTGCATAATTAATATATAAACTATCTGCTAAATCACCTCCTAAATTATTTCTTAGGTTTACGTAATCTGAGTCAGTTTTATTACCAGCATAGTCTTGTAAAAATTCTGAGTTAAAGAAACAACAAGGTAAAAGTGATCCTGTATGGCTTATAAAAATTCTTTTCTGATTTAAATACTTACACACTACTTCTTGTTCTTGCTTTCTTTGAACTTTTTTAGATTCATTATTTTCATTTCTATGAGAGTAAATTAATCTAAAGTTATCAAATCCTTCTTCTTTAGCCATTTTCTTAGCATCATCTATCAAATGTTCATTATGATCAAAAGCTATAAACTGCCATAATGCATGACCACCTGCATTTATAAATGATCTAAAATTACTTTGTATCTTTTTAAAATTACTTCCTACTCTATATTTCTCTAAAGATTCTTGATCAATACCATCTATACCAAAAAATACTGATATGCCTTCTTTACCTAAATTATGCCAGAACTTTTCAGTCTTAGTAGATCCATTAGTTGATATATTAATGTTTATCCCTTTACGATTAAAATATCTAACTATATCTAATATTTCAGGATGAGTAGTAGGTTCATCTATCGAGCCACAAAAATTAAGTAGTTTGAGGTTAGGAAAAATCTTATTAGTAATCGAACCTTTTAGAAAGTCAAAGGTAAGTGCATTTTTGTTCAGAATATGATCTACTTTATCTCTTTTTACTTGACGAAAGCAACCAGGGCAATCTATATTGCAATAAGAGGTAAGCTCTATATCAATCCATTCAACTTCTTTGCTAACCCACATAAACTCTTTTTCCAATTAGTATTTCTTGCTTTGTCTAAGCTTTCTAAAAAATTTATAAATGTCTTTCCATATTCAGGCCATAGATCTTTTTCATACATATAATTTACATAGAACGGATCCATATCAAAATAAATTTGATCTCTAATTTCATCTTTAATCTGCTTAGGTAAGTTTTGAACACTAAGCCAAGGAAAATTAGAGACGTGATTTTCAGTTAAAAATCTTATATTAGGAAACTCTATCTTACAAAGTTCATATGTATCAACCAAATAAAACATTGATATATTTGAACAAGTCCATTGAAAGGATACATCAAAGTTATCTGGAAAGTTGCTTATATTATCGCACCAATCATTCCAGTTCAATCCATATCTAAAATATTCTCCAGCTTCTTCAACACAATCTACAGATAACCTTAATCTAACTTTTTTAAAGTTTTCCATATTTTCGAATTTGAGTGATCCATTACTAACATATGCAATTTCTACTTCTTTAGCATATTCACTCTCATTCAACTTCTTAATAAAATCATTATGGCGTTTATTATAAAAAGATTCTCCACCTAAAAAATTATATCTCTTAATTTTACTAATGTCTAAGCTATCCCAAAAACTACTTTCTTTTGATATCCAATTATTATCAGGTATAGGATCATCAAATCCAAATTTTTGAGCTACTTCTAAATCTTCTACCCATCTTGAAGATACAGAAGGAGAACAATGTATGCATTTAAAGTTACAAGTAGAGCCAGTTCTCACATCTATATGTCTGGGATATTCAGTATCTTTAATTAGACTATCATCCCACCACATATCATTTTCATCTATTCTTTTTGACTGCCCCCCGAGCTCTTCTACTTTTTTACATCTTGTACAATTAGCAGGCCATTCATCTTTTAAAAATTTTTCTCTTATAGCTCTAAAGTATAAATTGTTCCATTGATCTTTTACTGATGAGTCTCTTAGACCGTCTAAGTATTGTCTGCATTCTGGATAATTATTTCCATCACCCCATTTCCTTCCTTTCATCTCAAATATTTCTTTCCATTGAGCTTCTGGATCAGAATAACCACAGCATCTACTTCTACTACCTATAGTAGTACCATAATTAATCCAAGGTAAAATACATTTCATAATGCTCTTAATAACGGTCTGATGCCTACAGGTTTACCTTCTTTATCTGTACAAAGATGAATAGCTTCAGTAGGTGTTAGATCAAAATCCTTACATACCTTTTTATGTTGCTCACCATATTTGTTCCACCAATGACCGGGTTTAAAATCATTAACAAAATGATAACCGACCAAAACTAAAGGTTGTTGATTCATATTAAACTTATTCATTAAAGTAATAGGTCCAGGTTGTTCCTCTCTCGAAAATCTTATACCGATTCTATTATTACCAATACCAGCTTTAGAAAGGGAAACACCAAAAGACTGTATAGAAGCATGATTAAGATCAAACTCGAGATTTCTAGTACATCCCAACCAAGCTCCGTCGACATGGACGGGAATTCCTTTTCTTTCACATTCGTCCAATATTGAATACATGGTTGGATGAATGTCACCGTAATAAGGAAACGGGCAAGCAATAAGAAGAGGCTTATCGGGTGTAAGAGTATGTATAGTAGTCCATACTTTATCATTATTTAATCTCCAATGGTACTTATAATCATTTTTAAAAATATGCAGATCACCATATCGTTGATATAGGTCATCTATGTAATGAGTACATCCTTGGATAATATCACGTACTGGAAAATTATCAAGACCGAGTATTCCATGACCCTTCACCCATTCAGTTACAGCTTCCTTAAAATCATCTTCCAGAGTCTTTAAAGGAGCTATTTGAAATACTTTAGCAAAAAAATCGTCTATTGAGCTATCGTACATTGGTTGCTGTCTCTCATATTGCAACCATTCTTTTGTATATTGTCTTTCATTACTGTCTCGCATAAAACCTCTCTATATAATCTTCCATAGCGGGAGGAGTATCTATTGCATTATCAACCAATTGATAAAATAAATTTTTATCATGCTTATTTGTTTTTAAAAAAGCTTCTATAGGTTCTTTTAAAATTTCATTTTCATCTAAAATATATTTTTTTAAATGGTCAGGTAAAAACGATATGTTTAACCATTCAGGTCCTGTTAAGAAATCCCAAGACCACCAAGATAAATCTATATCTGACCATTTAAAAGTCTCTTCAAAAAAAGGAGCATTTAAAGAATGTATTACAAAATGTGGTGTCATATGACATTTATTAGTACCTAATTTATTTCCCCATTCAATCCATTTATTCCAATTTCTTTCAAAACGACTCCACTTAGTACCAGATCTTACATATTCAGCTACATCTCTTATCCCATCAATACTTAAATTTATATTTAAAAATTTAAACTCTAGTAGCAAATCTAACATTTCTTGTTTTGGAAAAATAGAACAATTTGTTACTAGCATTAGTTTAATATTTTTAGGAACTTGTTTTAGAAGATCATAATTTCTTTTATCTAAAAAAGGCTCACCGCCTAATATTTTTAATTCAACCAACTCATTAAAAAAATTTGCTTCAGGTAATTCATTTTCAATGGTAGGGCCATACCTATTCGAAAATCTCTCATCGCAGTCGATACATTTAAAATTACATTTATTTGATACTGATATCTCTAAAGTTTTAAATACAGGATTATTAACATAATCTTTAAATTGATTAAAAAATTGTCGATAGGATGTAACTCTTTTACCGCCATGCTTTTCATCTATATCACATTTTGCACATTCGGGTAATTTTTCGCCACTAAGCATTCTTTGTCTTATAATTTTATTTTCCTCACTCTCAAATGCTTCTTGAATATTTTTATAGTCACCTTTAAAAGGTTTTTCATACATACAACATGTTCTAAATTGACCGTTCGGATTATGAACCATATGTACAAAAGGAGCAGCACAAAATGTCATTTAATTACTTTTCTTTTTGCGAAGTCTCCACAGGATAGATAACATCTAGGTAAGTGTAATGGATGTTGCTTAGTCCAGGAATGATATAGTTCCCTCTCGTACCAATCACTGGATATTATAGAGCAAAAATCCTCAGAAATCAAGCTATTTTTTAGTCCCACCTTTTTTAATATATCTGTCTTTCCTGATACTTGTTCATCTTGTAGATGACAGCAGGGCCATACTCTTCCTTCTGAGGTTACAAATATTTCATTTTCTATTTGATGTCTGCAAACTATATTTGCTTCTTCATAGTTTCCAGTACGGGCTTTCTTTTCAACCTTTTCATATACATTACTATCTATTTTTAGAGCTTCACTGGATTTAAATTTAGCTGCGTCTGCTGTATTTCTCCATGATACTCTTACTTTTAATTCTATTCCTAATTCTTTAGCTTTCTTTTCCGCTAATGGTATTTCATCTTTATTATAATCAAAGTTAATATATTGCCAAATACAAAGACCGCCTTTGTTATAATAAGTATTGAAGTTCTCCCAAACCTTATCTATGTTAACATTTTCTCTATAATCGTTTCTTGTAACGCCATCTATGGACCAATGCACTACTAATTTTTTAGTCTGCTTAGAAAGTTCTGCTAGCTCTTCCCAGAATTGTTTTGTCCTGGTCCCACCATTTGTAGATAATTCTATATTTTTTACTCCTTTTTCGTAAATTAAAAAAGAGCAAATATCTACACAGTCAGGATTGATAATAGGGTCACCTAATACACCACATAATTTAATTTTAGCATTTTTTAGATTTACTTTACTAAACCAATCGTACATATCATCTATAGATATGTTACCTTTATAATAAGGCTTATCTCTATTATCGAGCATTGTTCTCATACAACCAGAGCAACGAGCATTACATAAAGAACTTATTTCAAATTCTATTCTAAAAGGTCTAGTTAGATCCATCTAATTCATTAAAAGCTTTTTTAGTAGTATAATCTATATCCCAACTGGAATGCTTTTGCTGTACTTTAGTAAAAGTAAGATCAGGAATAGTATGACTATCAAACATGGGAGTTATATCAGTCTTTGATTTTGTTATACACATACCGCATCCACAAAAATCTTTAGGGCAGGTAATCATAGGAACATTTTTTGAATATAAACTATCAGCTAATTCATCTATAACTTTTTCAAACTCAGATATTTTACCTAATGGAGCTACTTCTCCTTTTAAATTAACTCCACAAGTTTGATGAGTCCACATTAAATCCAACTCTGAATTGAGGAATAAAAAGTACCAATTAACCATGCAATTCCACCCCATAAAATTAGTGTCAGGCAAAAAATAAGAATCCATACCGTCTGCTGTGAAACACCTTCCTCCGCAACACGGCCTTCCCAATCCTTTTTGTGTATTTCCTTTTTCCTTGACATCCTGTCCCCTTTGTTTCCAATAGTTACGAAACCATTTCATTTGATCTTTATTATACTTATGTGTATAACCCAATTCTATTGATTTAGTATCTTTAGGATTATCATCACCAATAATACGAGGGACATAATCTACTTCGTTCTTATCTAAAGTCTCACAAACCTCTACACACTCCCAAAAATAATCTTTATGAAACATTACATTGCATTTGAATTTATCTTTCAATGCAATAGCATTTTCTATTACTCTTTTCTTTTGTTTATCTTCTGCTTCACAATGATAAGAGATAGTTCCTCCAGTAGTTGTTTCTATAACCCTTTGTAAGGTTACTAAACTAAACCATCCATTAGTAGTTAATCCTCTACTAAAATCTGGATACTCATCTCTACAATATTCTAAGAAGTCAAAAAAACGAGGATGAATAGTCGGCTCACCTCCCGTAAAACTTAACTTTTTCTTTGCAGGTTTATTTCTAAACTCATCATATAGATTTGCATACTCTGCAATACCATCCATAGTCTCACATAACTTTTCAAAACTTAAATATGGAGAAGTTTTATTATTTCTATGAGGAGGACAATAAGTACAAGCATATGAACACCTCCTTCCAAGATCCCAAATTATTTGATATCTATTAGATTGATCTTCAATGTTATTAATTTTAGACATAACCTTTCAACCAATCTAAGTCTGGAAATATATTATCAAAATCTAAATTTCTTTCTTTAGCTACTTTATAGCACCATTCATTCATTTCAGGCAATCTTTCAGACCAATCTTCAGCATTCATAAAATTTAATAGACCTTTTAATCTTTGAATACCATATGGTAGCTCTTTCCATTCATCCCAAGTTAATTTTTCTACACCATTACACTTTTGCCAATTACTTCTTAGCCATTCACCAAAGTCTCTATACTTTAGAGTTGTTTCTTTTTTAAACCAATCAGGTAATACTTTCACATTTAATTGAGGAGGCCAATAAGCGAGATGAAGATCAATCATACCAGCTCCTGCAGGATACTTATTCAACAGTTTCCAATCTTCACTCAACTTCCATTCAATAAATTCTGGAAGATAAAACATGTTAAGAGCTGTAATGCATGTTGCAGTAGTTAGTTTGAGATTGCCGTGAGGATAATCGTCAATGCGATGCAACTGTTTAACAATTCGCTTCCATGGTGATGGATATCGTATAAAGTGATTATGATCCCCATAAGCATCTATAGAAAAATGAAATATGACATTTTTATATTCTTTCCATAAATCAAATAAACGAGGTTCCCATTCTATACCATTTGAATTATATCTCAATTCAATGTTCTTAGCATATCCCATTTCAATTATCTTTTCAAGAACTTCATAATGTTCATTCATTATAAGTGCTTCACCACCTGCCCAATATAGTTGCTTTAATGTTGGTACTTGTAAATAAAAGTCATCCCAAAATTCAGGATTCTTTTTATGCCATGCATATGAGCCTCCAGCCCAAGCTAACTTCCCAGATTCTTTTTCCCACTCCATATTAGACTTGAGTCTTTTATTTTCTAGAGTAGGCCAAATCTGTTTATATTCTTTTATCCATTTAGATGAATCGTGAGGACTACACATAACGCATGCAAGCTGACACTTACTACCAAGCCGAAGATCAATATACCGTACCTTAGGTGGAATACTTCCATCAACTTCTGTTCCATCCAAGATATCATCAAGCCCAATTTCATTGACCCATTTTGCTGTTTCCCATTGTCTTTTACTTCTGTGTCCTGCATCTTCTTCCTTAAAACATTTTAAGCATGAAGCTGGTCTTTCGCCTTTTAACATCATACGACGAACAGTCTTCATATAATCATTATTCCAAGCATCTAATAATCTTGTAGTAGCAAGATTAGCTGGCTTACCATCATCTCTTCTTAGCACTCCTGCTTCACTTACTGTCTTATTAGTACTATCTTTATCTTGTACTGCAGATGCATTAGCTGTGCAACATACTCTCATATGTCCATTAGGACGAGTAGATATATGCATCCAGGGTAATGCACAAAAAGTTTCAGAAGGTAAGTTGCTTGGATCTTTATCTATATTCATACTAATCTACCAAATGCCCATAATCTTTCTTCACACCACCAACATTTACCACAATGATATGTATAGTTGCCAGATTCATAATCTGAACCTTCACAGCTTCTAGTTAAAGGAAATAAATTATCAGTTAATCCATTCTCATCATACATTCTTGCTACATCTTTTTTATTAATTTGAAAAAATGGATTTATATAGTGAGCAAATCCTCCCCAGGTTTCTAAAGGTCTGTCAGACTCTTCATCCCTTGTTCTCTCCTTGTTTTTTGAGATAGTTGTATCATCAGAAGGAGGGTTGGAAGTAATACCGCTATACATTATATCAATAAGACCAGTATTAAAGTTTTCAACATCTCTATCTCTAAACTCTTTTATTTCTCTTTGATATTCATCATTGATATCTGGATAGTAAACTATTTGACCGTTCATTTCAAAATCTAAATCTTCTTGAATAAAGTCAATTACATTACCTGCATAAATTGGATTCCAACCTCTTCCTCTTCTTACTGATAAAGGTTGAAATCTTATAGGTAAATTTTCATCTCTTATTTTCTTACAAATCATCCAAGCACATAATGAACTATCAGCTCCTCCGGACATCCACATTCCAATAGTTTTGACAGTATGATTTATTATAAGTAGCTTAGGATTATGTACCATGTACATTTTGTCATCCATAGTATCAACATCATCAAAAAAGCCTTTACCTATAAGCTCTTCTATAACATCTGGATGAAATCTTCTAGTTTCTAGAGGTATCTTCAAGTCCATTAATTATCTCCCATAATTCAGGATTTACTTTTTCAAATTTAATACATTGATGTTTATCGCAAGTCAGTATAAAATCTTTTATTTTACTATACTCTTTCTCTATCTCTATATTGCTGTAAATTATATTATTGAAATCACCATTGGCGGTTAACTCTTTTATGCCCCAATGTTTTCTATAATTGTATGGTATCTGTTCTAATCTTAAGAAATTAGGGTAGGTGAGAGGATTCATTCTACTAATACCACCATGATATTCATCACCGCCCGCATAATCATAAACTTCATTCATCATATTAACATTAAACAATGATATAGTAGAATATATAAAAACTTTATCCCAATATTCAATGTGCCTTCTTATATTTAGATCAACTTCTTTCCACTTAGTTCCATATCTTATACACTCAGCTAATTCACCTACTGCATCAATACTAATGTCCATATTAACAGACTCAAATTTATCTAATTCATTTAATATCTTAGCATTAGGAAAAATACTTCCATTAGTATTAAAAGATATTTTTGAGGTCTTTGGTAGTCTTTTTAGAAAGGGTAAGAGTCTTTTAGAGAAGAAAGGTTCACCACCAACTATATGTATTTCTTTGAGCTCAGATAAATCTATAATATCTAAATATCTTTCCTGAGCTACGGCAAAATTTTTTCTATTTTCATCTTTATAGTAATGATCTTTATCAAATCTAGTCCAGTCTTCATCTACAGCATCCCACTTAGAAGATAAGGAGGGTCTACAAATTCTACACATAAAATTGCAAGTAAAGTCTAATGAGATCTGTATACCATTTGATATAGCAGTTTGTCTCATAGACTCATGACCATTCTTCTCATTATCAATACAAGGCCAGCATCCTTCCTTTATAGGGTTAGTCCACTCACTTCTATCAACTCCAGTATAGATATTAGATTCCCAGCCTTTGTTAATATCATATAGGCAACAAGGCGTTACTCTTCCATCAGGTAAACTGAGATCTTTATATCCTTCTAATCTTTTACATTCCATGCCAAGTAATTGTATCTGAAATATTATGTAAGCAATGAGTATTACAAACTTCAAACTTACTTAAATTTTTCCAAAGAAAAGCAAACATATCTCCTTGTACTATATTCTCTAAACTATCATATTTTAAATTATGACTTAAATAATGACCAAATTTATATCCTATTTGTTTTGCAACAACATTTGATTGATAATTAGTAGCCATCCAACAACAGGGCCAAACTGTACCTAATGCATCAATATAGAACGATTCTTTTAGTTCATTATTATCATAAGTAGCTTTACATCTTATACATTTATTTTTTTCTCTGTCTTTTGGTACTGCTTCTACTTCATGATTCTCTCTGGTTGAATAAACAGTATTAAACCATTTAAACCCCTCTCTTATAGAAAGATCTCTGCATATATCTATTTGATGTTTATTATGCTCAAATACTATAAATTGCCAAGCAGCATTTCCCCCTTCTCTAATAAACGTTGTATAGTTATCTTCTAACTTTTTCCATTTTACGTTTTGTCTATACAGATGGTTTGTATCTTCTAAACCATCGATTCCAAATATAACTAATACGTTTTTTAATTTAGCTAATTCAGTCCAAAATAATCTATTCTTAGTTCCACCATTAGTAGAAATCCAAACATCAAAATCTTTTAGATGTTTACATATACTAATCAACTCATTATGCAATGTAGGTTCATCTACATTACCACAGAAATGTATTTTTCTGAGAGAATGAAACTTATCTAAAGGAAGCCATTCTTTTATGTTCTTTAAACTTATCTCTGAATTGTTTAGAGGCTTTACGTAAATATCACCATCTTCGATTGTATAATTTCTACGCTCACAGGAAGGGCAATCAGCATTACAAAACGTAGTTAATTCAATCTGTAATCTTTTAATTTCATTTATTGAAATAGGCCACATTATTCCCCAGAGCTTGATATATCAGTATAAAAATTTAAAGAATTGGGTTTATCATCGTGTTGAAAATAATTATCAATACTTTGAGCTAAAACTTTATGATTATCAATATGAAGATGATTATTTCTTTTATCTTTACCAAATATTTTTTTCGGTATTGGATTTTTTTCTTTTAGTTCATGAAGTGATATTCTATTCAAACTACCTTCAACTATATAACAATTATCAGGAATGATTATATTGTTATTATATAGGAATGGATAACCTAATCCACTAGAAGCCCATACTAAAATTTTTTTATAATAATTTGCTCTTGAAAAGACATATTGAACCATTAGTGGTTCTAAAATTTTATGTAGTTCTGAATTATAAAATCCCAGATAATCTCCATAAATTCTATACTTTTGCCCAACTACTTCTTCATCAAAATATTCAGGAAAATCGGAAGAACCAGATTCCATCTGTTTAAAGATGATACTGCATTCTGATTGCTTAGATTTATTTTTGATGTATTCTAAATTTAGTCTATTTAAGTCTGGGATCATAAAGAGTAGGAAGTCACTATACTCTTCTAACTCCATAAATTTTTCTATACAATAGTGCGCACCTACGCCATCGAGAGAAAAATTTTTTATTTCATATTTCTCATTTAGAATATCAAGCCAAGTTATATCAGATGTATATCTTGAATTGTAATGAGAAAAGCTATCACCAAAAATATCAATTGTCTTCATCAATTTATCAAGAAGTAATTATAACATATATTATATAACATTTTTTATTAAATATCAAGAACTTTTTTTCAAGAATTATTTTCAATAAAATCAACAAGAGCATAACTTTCTGATAAATTACTATTAATATGTGTTTGGAACCATTGTCCTAATTCATTTGAAAAATGTTCTGAAGAATCTAGACTCCAAAATATTTTACTAACGCCAGGTTCCATATCATCTATTGTGTAAGTTTTTGAGTTATCAGAAATCCAAGTATCTATTTCTCCTATAGTTGTCTTTAGATCACCATTTATATTACATTCACCAAAAGCGGCTAATCTTGTTAAAAGAGTGTCCGTTTCATCGGAATTACCAGTATAATCATAAATATCTAAAGAAGCATGTTTTCCAATTTCTACCTTAAAAAATTTAGAGGGAAAACAAGTGCCATTATCACTAATTAATATTAAATTTGATTCTGAAATATTATTATTTTTTCTAAATGATATGCAATATAAAACATTATCTTTTAAATAGAAAAATCCAATGCCATGATTTTTATCGTCTTCGATTACTATTTCGGTTTCCCTTGGATAATAATTAAACAAGTAAGCTAGAAAATCTTCGGCATCCGACAAAGTGATACTAGGATCTGGTGGATCGATTAAAGTTAGTTTAAGTACAGAGCATTTCATATAATCCTTAATTAAAAAGTACAACAATATTATTTATACAAAGCACGATGCAATAATTCTTTATTTGGTTCAAATGCAATAAAAAAATGATATACATTATCTCTATATGCCAATGCTTCATGTTTTATTACTGTATCGATTAAATAAAGTCTACCTGGTTCAATTTCTTCATCATAATTGATACCTTCAAATCTAAGAGCTACGCCATCAGGTCTTGTAGTACCCCATAATCGAAACCATTGAGTAGGGTGCCACGTATCTATGTGTTCGACAAAATGACCCATGTAATCCCATTTTAGAATACATGATCTATATAAAAAAGGTTTAAGATCATCTATCACATTTAAACTTGGTATATCTAAACCTGGTGTTGGTGTCGTAAAATGTTTTTCATTTATTACATCGTTCATATCATGGTCTCTACTCCACCATTCTTTCCAATCTTTTACATGGTCATCAGTCCATTTGCAATCTTTCCAATGAGGAAATTCTTTTAAAAAATTCAAACGATCTAAAGGACCCATCGATTCATCATCATCAGACAAAACGCCAGTATTATTCACCAAAGGAGTAGCACTTTCTCTCATTGTATGAGTATCTCCCCAAGGGTAAAAGGGTAACATACTTATTTCTTCTTCAAATTGTTCTACATTTACTTTCCACTTGGTCTTTACCAATTTATCGGTATGCCATTTTTCATATTCTTCTTTACTGATTTTCATTTTTAATCCATTTTTTCAATTCATCATATACAAACCGACAATTATCAGGTACCGGTGCTTTTCTTGTAACACACAAATAATCGAAAAAGTTTATAAAATCTATGCAGCATTCTCTATTATAATTATCAAAGTTAAATATGCCTTCAATAAAATCTTCATGATATTTATCATAAAAATCTATTCTACTCCAAACAGTTTCTTTAACCGCATCAGGTAAATAACTTGGGCATAAATGTTTTGGTTCATATAAAGATTCGTACAATAATTCTATGTTAAATTTATTCAAATACTCTATCGTGGGTTTTAAATCAAAAATATTAAAATTATGATGAATAAAATACGATGATATTCCTGTATTAAATCTCTTGTACACATTATATTTTTCTTTATTACCGACCAACTTTATCCATTTCAAAAGATTTTTTTCCCATATATTTTGTTTAAATCCTGTTCTAATCCATTCTCCAACTTCTCCTATTCCATCAATACTCAAAAATATACAAGGTTTTTCAGTCATTCTAAAAAATTTATGCCAATTGCCTTTTGGTGATAAGGAATTGTTTGTATAAAGCACAACAATTGCATTTTTAAAATTAAAATTTTCATAAAATAGTTCAAAAGGATATTTTTTGTTTAGCATTGGCTCTCCCCCAACCAATACAATTATTTCCAAATTTTTAATGACCTCAGAAGTCAAACTATTCATAGTCTTATCCAATGTCATTGTACCAGAATAATTTAATTCATCGAAATAATTTCTAGGAGATATTTCTTGAAATTTTTTGACTTCAATTTCCCAAGGACTGCTATTACTTGGTGAACACGAAACACATTTAAAATTACATACATTATCAAAACCCAATTCAATATCTCTAATGCCCAAGTTCTTATAATCATAGTGACCAATATTTTCTACTATATGCCTATGCATATAATTAGATGTTGTTCTATGAGATTCAATGTTACTGTCTTCGCAATCATGACATTTACGACATTCTTCTCTTATAATACCTTTTCGCATGTCCTCACGAATTGATTCCATTTCAACACCGAAAAAGGCATCACTTAACGAATCATAATCTTCTTTTAATTCTTCGTGCCAATGGCAGGGTCTAACTGTTCCTTTTGTGTCTTGAACTATTTTTACAAAAGGAACTACGCAGAATTTTTCATGATTCTGGATAGAAGATTTCATAGGTTATTCCATCTTTATTAAACATTTCTTGTTGATTTATTCTCAAATCAATGCTACCTAAATATTCTTCTCTGGTCTGATAAGTATGAAATAACCATCCTGTGTGAGGTTTCTCAAATTTCAGACGAAAAAAGTGATGACCATATTTGTCCATGAGTTTGAAATTATAAACTCTTAATGGGTCAGCACCTTCAGGAACATATTTTGCTACAATAAAAGACTTCCAATCTTCTTTATTATCAAATTCTTTAAATGGATAAACAACTTTAGTAATTACGGTATACATTAAATAAAATCCACCACTAAATGGGTTCTAATATTTTCTCCTCCCTCACCGCTCCAATGAACTTTTCTACCGTCAAAAATAATAGCATTCAACGCATTATAATCTGCCACAAACTCTACAGGATATTTACTAAGTTCAGTACAAATCTTGTCTGAAATATGATTAGATATATTAAACTTCATTTTACCCTCTAAAGGAAGTAATAATGTAATTTTACCAGTATGAACATGTGGCGGACTATGCTCGAGCATTTTTAAAATGATAGAACCATAATATTTTACTGGATGTTTTTCTTCAATAGGGGTGACAATATCATCTATTTGATCTCGTTCAACAATACATCCTAAAAAATCATCACCTTCTTTTACCACTTTTCCATCAAGCATATCTTTTCCATTTTTTAACTCAAGAGGTAATAAATCTAATAATTCTTTTGCTCTTTTTTCGGTAATATAATTTTCTATTATGTAACTATTCATCATAACACCATGGCAAAATTGTTTCACTATCTAAATTTCTACGGTCATCAAGTGTATGTAAATATGATTGCATTTTGACTCTTTTTTCAGAATCATATTTATAAAAATTTTTAACATAATTCTTCATTTTTTCATCCTTTGAATTTTCGTAATAATTATTTATTACCTTAGGGTGAAGAGAATTGATTGAAAGAAACTCTGGCCATTCAAGCATATAATAATTATTTTCTTCACCCACAAATTCTTTTATATTATCCCAATCTAAAAGATTTAAACAACTTATGGTAACAGAGTATGATACATCACCAATATCTTTTAAAATGTTTATCGAATTACAAAAATTATTCCAATTAGACGGATATCTAACATAATCATTTACATCTTTATAACCATCTATTGATATTTTAAATAAAATATTATCAAACATTTTAATTTTATTGAGAAACTTATTATTCGATTTAAAATATGCATTTGTACCAATAACGAGTTGTAAATTTTTTAAATTTTCTTCATTTTTACTCAATTTATTCACAAGAATTAAAGCAGATTTCATATAAAAAGGTTCACCACCAAATATTTCTACTCTCTTTGCTCCATCTGTTTCCTCTAAAATCCTATCAAAATTCTTTAATCTTATTTCTGACCCGTCTTTTGTTTCTCCGTTAAACAGATTAAAGACATCCGAATCTTCATTCCATTTGCTCGAATAATGTGGGCCGCACATCGTACATTTAAAATTACAAGTTGTTTCTAATCTGGCATCAAAAGTTTGAGGTTTGCTTAATAAATTGAAGTTATCATCAATCTCAAAATCCAAGTCAAAAAATCTTTTCATATATGATTGTCTGTAACTTGTCTCTCCTACTTTTTCTCTATCAAAACACTTATTACACGACTTCGGATAACCACCCTCAATAAATTTTTTTCGTATTGAATTAAGTTCGGTTCTGTTTTCTTCAACATTAACACAACATGGTGCGATAAGATCGCCATCATAATATTTGTGAGTAAATGGCATTAGACAAAAAGTATTACTATTAATCGCTTTCATTGAGCCATTCGACCAGTGCAGGTTCAAGATAGTCTGACATGGACTGATTTCTCGATTTATCAAACATTTCTATTTCTCTTTTGAGTTTATTTTTATTGCTGGGATATTTCTTTGCAGTGTCTACTATATTTTGTGCATTCTCATCTTTTGCTTGTATCAAATTTAATAATGAGGATGACATAGATCTTACACCAATACCTCTTTTAAATGGATACACCTCGTTAAATTTCAAAATACCAGGATTCCAATCAATTATGTTGTTAAGATCAAAAACATTTAAAGCATTGACAACTGTAAGAAATCTAAAATCTTTAACATCACAAGATTCTTGTAACCTCTTTATGTTATCATTAAACTTTGTCCATTTTCCAGGATATCTAATGTAGTCATAAATTTTACCAACACCATCTACCGAAATATTCAAATACAACCCTCTAAAATTATTTAACAAATCAAAATGTTTATCTATTAGCAATGCATTTGTTCTCAACGAAAGATTTATTGTTTTGGCCGTACCTATGTCAGCAAACATCTGTAAAGTATCGATAACTTCTTTATTTGCTAAAGGTTCTCCACCAGCCAAACAAAGACCACCTATCTTATGACTGTTATTTTTAATCCACTTCCATTGAATAGAATTTAATGAATCTATAGGTTTATTTGAGAAAAAATTATCTGTTACAGAATGAATATCTAAATTATTTTCTTCAAAATATCTTAAATCTTTTAATAATCTTGTGGATGCAAATGGGGCACACATTCTACAAGCAATATTACATATACTTGAGCAGTTAATTTCGACTATCAACTCTTTTGTGTCTTCTTCGAACGGAAATAAATTTAAACGATAACTAAATTCTCCTTTATCTTCAGCATTCCAACATGATTGACAAGAAGGATGTTTTATACCTCTTATCATATAATCTTGTAATTCTTTAAATTTAGGACTTTCAAGAACCTGATCGGGAGTCAACTGTTCGTCTGTCCAATCTAGAACATTTTTTGGATTATCACTTTCACAAACGCCATCAGTTTGAATGTATGCTAAACAAGGAGTGTATTGCTTACAGTTGATTCCGTCATAATCAACCATAACAACAGATTTAAACGGTAGACTGCATAGCATCTTTTATCATTTTCTCCACTTCAGATTTTGTAACAAACTCATCTACATGTTCTATTTTTGGACTTGCTACACTTGTTTTTCCAAATTTCCCATCTTTAAATGCAACGCATGGACCGTTATATTCATTTGCAATTACTACTAAATCTCGGTGAATCATGCTTGCTAATAATTTATTAACTACAATTAATCTAACCTCATCATCTTTATTAATATTCATTGAAATACACCGTTTACAAACATTGAATTCATTTGAGAATTCATCATCTTTTACTGTTATATTCATATTTGTTGATTTATCATCATTTAAAACCATATTGCCGTCCTATATAATAATCTGTCACCTGAATATGGCGCTCTACGATGTAATGTATGATGTTGTTCCTGTAATATGATATCACCTAATTCAAATTTATGAACCCAAACATTAGACATCAATGAGTCGACCACAGTATGATGTATTTTTTGAAACTCATCATCTTGATAATTTTTATAACCTATTGCTTGCAAAAATGAATAAGAAAAACCTTTTTTACCATTCAAAGGATTTATAGTCACTAATGGTTTGTATTTATTTTCTTTTAAATAAAGAGGAGCCCCATCAGATGTTTTATAATTTTTAAAATTCCAACGGTCTTCTGGCATATTTTTCCACCCGCCTATGGGATACTCGACTTCAATATCATCTAATGCAGTAGTATTCGAGTCTTCATATGCTAGTTGTTTATCACATAAACTTAAATCACCGCCAATGCCTAATTTTCTTATGCAAAAACCAACCACATCTTCATCAGCATCATGATTATTTGAAGCATTATGCCATAAAACTTCGCCATCCTCTTCGCCAGCAAATAAACCATGTTCACCATAACCGCTAATATATTTATTTCTGACAGGAATTAATTCTCTATATCCTTCAGAAAACTCGTTTATATACTCATCCGACATAAAAGATTCGTCCTGAGTATGACACGTTCCAATTGATTTATAGAAATCTACTAACTCTTTGCAAGGAATTAAATTTTTATTTTTTATATGAATCCAACGATTTTCTTTGATTAGTTCCCTAATCAACTTCGGATCCGTATCTATATGAATCAGTGGCTTCATTATCTGGTAAATCCCATAAAAAAGGTAAGTTATCAGGACCTACCTGCAGTATAAAAGAAGAGCCTGTACTCGGTTCAACTCTATGATAAGGAGCATGTCCTCCTAATTTTTCTGCTCCATATTTTCCTAATAATATTACATGTTGGGCATTAATCCACTCACCACTATCATTATCTAATAATTGCAATTTTCTACCATATCCAGAAATTATGGAAAAGGTACCTCTATCTTGATGTGCTTTAACATAACCATTATCATATCTTTGAGTAGTGGCCATAAAATTTTCACCTGTATGAGGATCATTGGTCATTTCAATTAATTTATGACAAGTTTTTAAATCAGGTAATTTCGGATCACCCCATACCAACATAATCATTTTCCAATAAGGATTGTTTAAATTTATTTTCTTTTCATATCTATGAGAATGATAAATAACTCTCTTATCTAAAATCTCATATCCTTTTTTCAAATTCATGGTTTTGCTATAAAATAAGTTATTTCCCAATCTTTAAATAATTGAGAATTTTCGATAGTATAACCAAGACCTGTCAAAAATCTCTCAATATCTTCAACCGAATGACCAAATTTTATGAGTTGATGTTCATATGCTTGATATACTATTGTAGGACGATTTAATTCAATAGTTTTTTTACAACCTAAAAGTGCATCATATTCTTTTCCTTTAATATGCATTTGTATAAAAGTAATATTTCGAAAATCAAAATCATCAATGACTTTTATTATTACCTTTTCTCCTTTATCACTTAAAAAATATCCTCCGTAATTTCCTTCTATGTCCTGTTCTACAAAACCCCAACCTTGTTTTGATGCGGCCGCAAACGGAAAAATTTCTAGATTAGGAACATTTTTTCTCAAACATTCACAACTACTCTCAACAGGTTCCCATGCATACACTTTATCAAATTTCTTTGTCAATTGACGGCTCCAAATTCCAACATGGGCTCCAATATCAAGTGCATTTCCTCCATCGGGAATTTTATTTAGTATATTTCTATGAAGACTTCCATCCATAGGAAAACCTCTATCATACTGAAACTGAAAAAACGAATCATCATCTTGGATGTAATAATTACCTACTTTTTTCATTTGCTTTTCCATGTTTCATTCAAATTAGGTCTCTCTAAACACTTCCCGTCTTCAAATTTATCAAAGGTATCATACCCATCTACTATTAATGAATCACTATATTCTAAGTAGTAAGGTGTATCTCTAAAATCGAATGTTTCTTTTTTTGTCATTAATACGGGAGGTATACATTCAGAAGATCCATAAATGTTCCAGCAATTTTGAGCCCCTGTTGTATTCATTAGATTCATAAGGTGACCAGATACTGGAGCTGAACCTGTACTTAAATTTTTCATATATGAGAGATCAGGCATCTCTCTACTTAACATTGTATGTAGAGTTCTCATTGCTAAAGTAAGAACTGTGGGTTTAACTTCTTCTACAACATCCCAGAATTTCAAAGGTTCAAATTTAATATTTACTAAATTACAATGGGCAATTTTTGCAGGTATTATACAAAACGCCCAGCATGCAATAGTCCATGTTGGGAAAGGGTTTATAATAACATCATCGTATCCTATTCCCCATTTTTCAACTAACCAATGACCGGCTTTATAAAAATCCTTTTCATCATGTGTAACTAGTTTTTGTTTTCCTGTTGAACCACTAGTATATAAAGATATTTTCATAATTAAGCAGGATAAGCCTCCACTTCGATATTTTTTAAACTTTTTAACGATGGAAAAACAAAATCCTCAGTATGATGTTCTCTTCTGTCTCTTGTTTTATCTGCAACGCCCACACCCATTAACAAAATAGGACTTTCTCCTCCTAATATTTCTTTTACTGCTTCGCTATCCATACACTTACAACATCCAGTAGCATATCCCATTTGAGTAGCAATTACATTTACATAACCAGCCGCTATTCCAATAGCCATGGCCCTGTCTTCTTCATAGCTATCATCTTCTTCTCGTATTTGTGTTGGCTCATTTGCAGTAAATGCTAACAACAGTTGACCTAAAACTTGTGGATTAGTATACCAATCTCCTACACCATCTCCTTCTTGATAATGTGCTTTTCCTGTTTTTTTCAATTTACTAGGTGTTTTATCAGCATCAAAATTTTTATAAATTGGTCCAAATCCTCTAGTATTTTCATGAATGTTTTCAATCGTATCTCTATCTTCAATCACAAGTAATTTAAAATAATTTAAATTTTGTTTTGAAGGGGAATTTGTTGCGGCCTCGATAATCAATTCTTTATCTTCTTCTGAAATTTGTTTACTTAAATCCCAGTTTCTTTGACATTTTTGAGATTCATGAATAGTCTCTCTCAACATCTTATTAAACGAACCATGTATGTACATACTATCTCCTTAACAATGTTTATTATTATTTATACACCAAATTTCTTGATCCACCCCAAATATATTTTCTGTTTTAATATATTCACCCATACCAAATCTACCAGTATTAACCCACTTTCTCAATCTATTACTCTTAGCCCCAATGTCATCTGATAAATTGAGAGTAAAATAAAAAATAGGATTATCGTGAATATTGCGTATGAAAGCCATTTGGGCATACGCCTGTTCCTTATTCAATAATCTAGTTGTCGTTCCGGGCAATGTAGCGCCCCTAAACATTATTCTAAATCCTTCTAAAAATTCGTGTACACCACTCAAAGAAACAATTTTATCTCCCTTAAAATGTGCAAACCAGGTAGCAAAATCCCATTTCATGGACTTTAAAGATTGGTTATTAACATAATTGTGTTTCTTACACTTGGAACAAAACTCGTGTACCTGTAAAATATGTTCATCAGTTAATTGTAGAGGTCCTGTTAGCATATGCGTTCATATAAATTATTTGTTGTGCCCAAACACCTGATGGAAAAATATTTGTAAATTCAGAATTATACTTATCATAATATTCCCAAATTAATTTTTTGTATTTTGGTCTTTCTTTAGTAATATCTCTCCAAAAACTAGAATCTTTTCGATCACTCAACGTATAATGACACTCTTGAAAACGCAAACTATCTTTCCATATATGTCTCATTTGTCGATTATAAACTCGTGGAGAATAATCACGTTTCAAACAACGGACAAGATTAATAATTCCTGATTGTAAATTAAACAATGCAGTTGCTTCAAGGGGATCGACAAAACCCGCTGATGTACCTAATGCCACAACATTATCAGACCATGGATTTGCAAGTACCAACGGTTTCCATTGTATAAGTCTAGGTTCATATCCTTTCAGTGGAGTACGTTTCTTATAAAGAACTTGTTGTTTTTCATGTAGCCGGTCACGATCTGGCATAATATCTCCCCAAAACGTTCTAAACTCTAAAAGAGCAGATTCAGTATCAATATGTCGATTACTGAAAACATATCCCAATCCTGTTCTATTCTCAAGATCCACTTCAAACTGCCATCCATATCTTCTAGCAATCGATTTAGTTACGTTTGCACATTCATCTTCTCTTTCCATAGGACACACCCATGCACTATCAACCATATGATATTTGCTGATAGGCATTTCTGTAAAATCTCTCACAAACGTTCTACCAAATCCAGTACAGTCAAGATACAAATCAAATCCTGGTGGTAGCTTTTCTAAAGTTTCATATCGAACCTCTGTTTTACAAAAATTTTTAAACATGTCGGCTGATGCTTCCGCACACAAATGGTATGCATAATCATAATTCGTTTCAAATATATCATAAAAATTTTGTTTTTTTGGTGTTCGATCTTTTCCCGCAATGTAATTCCAATTCTTTGGGTCATTAAACATGTCTTCAAATAATCCCATATCATACCAAAAACTCAATACCATCGGGTCGCCTATAGGGTTATCCCAACCTTGTTTCCAATTACCATATTTTTTAACAGCATTACTAGCATCAATCCAATCTTCTTCTTTGATACCTAATTCATCAAACCATGTTTTTATTTGCGGTAGCGTTGATTCACCAACACCCAGAGCAGGTATTTCTGGTGAATCATAAATTATAAGTTCCGCTTCTGGCATAAATTTTTCTAAATACCCTGCGGACCACCATCCAGCGGTACTTCCTCCAATGATACAAATTTTCATAAGACAGTTACTCCTGTTAACCATTCTGTTAAAAAAGGATGTAAATAATTTTTATAACTTTGGGATCTAGCCATATCAAATAATTCTATTTCTTTTTTAACCGATTCTTTATTTTCAACGTTTCGTTTTTTATAGGATTGAAGAATTTGATAATGTTTCCTAGAATCTATGTAAGGCAACTCATTTAATAAAGCTCTGCTCAAATTCTTAGGGCTGATACCCCTATTATCAGGATATACTTCACAATATGAAACAAAAACTTTTTTAGGTAAGGTACAACACCATGACCAATGATTATGAAGATCTAAGATATTTAAAGCAGAAATAACAACAGCAATATTAATTCTACCTAAGTTAGTGGATTTATTTAAAAATAAACGTAGAGATTTATCTAAGTCTTCAAAATTGGAAGGATATCGTATATAGTCATATCCTTCCTCTACCGAATCCACACTAATTTTAGGGTACTGCTTTTTGAATTGGTTTAATTTATCAATAAGTTCATCATTAAATAGGGTTCCATTAGTATGATACGCTAAGATGGTATCCTTCGCCCAACCTTCTTTAATATATTTATCCAATAAATCAGTTAATAGTGAATCAAAAAAAGGTTCACCTCCACTAAACCTTAATTCTTTAACAGGATTCTCTAAAAGCCATTTATATTGAATCGAGTTTTTTACATTTGGTATATTAAGTTCTTCTCTGAATTTGCCGGCAGTTACTTTTTCAATATCATCAATTAAACCTTGTTCTTTAAAAAATTTCCAATCCACCATTAA
>MPLU02085614.1_pt1 | contig 25740 bp, 14 predicted proteins | sample 1617381 | NCBI WGS metagenome assembly MPLU02 (sample SAMN05944801, study PRJNA350692) | marine metagenome | biome: marine; feature: ODZ; material: water; isolation source: 90 m water sample filtered on 0.2 um supor filter | place: Pacific Ocean | collected 2012-04-08 | depth 90m m
ACCTCGGTACTGTCGAGGAAGAGATTGCCATGTACTCGAACAGTTTCCGGGTCAGCCCTGGCTTCGGCTTAAGAGTTGCAGTGCCTATGCTCGGTCCCGCCCCCCTGGCCCTCGATCTGGCATTCCCACTTAATTACGCCGATACCGATCAGATTCAGAACTTCAGCTTCTTCATGGGATTGGGACGCGGCTAGGCCATCTATTACTCGAGACCAGGCAACTGCTAAAACGCCTGACCTCTAGCAGACTCAGCCGCCAAGTGTCTAGCGTTGTTCCTGTTTTCCACACGGCGCACTCTAATTGCATGATAAGTTCACTAGGAACTGAAATCACTCAAATAGAGGCCTGCTCTACCACGCGACATCCTGCCCTGGCAGAAGTAACAATCACTGCGTAACGACGACTATTCGGCACCACCAGTTGGACCACCTACGCGAATTGATTACGATAACAAGAACGATCAATTCGATGATGCTACCCCCAGGCGATTAATGAATCCAATCTCATTCGCATGCCCCTTTTGCTCCGGTGTTTTCCAGGTCGACCAGCAACAGGCTGCTACCCAAGTCTACTGCCCTCATTGCGAGAAGGTCATTGACCTTCCCACGCAACTGGAGGAAAGCTTGCCGAGCACAACAACGCCAGACCCTGCAAGTTCGAAACCAGGGTCGACAAGCAAGAAACAACGTGCCTCGAGGAAAAAGCCGGTTCCTCAATCGCCTGACAACAAGAACCTCTTCCCTCCTGGCTACGTACCTGACTCCCCGCCCACCCCACTTGCAGACTCGCAGTCCACGTCAACAGCTCCGCCCGAAGAGCCGCCAGAACCTGTTGCGTCAACAAGCCCCTCAGTTCCTGATACCAAACCCACCTCCGAACCTACAACCCGCCACTCCGATCCACCCGGTGCAGCACTACCCCGGCCGACCGGTGCGTCAACGAGTCCATCGAAGTCTGCTGCGGAAGCCTTACTCCCACCTGGCGTTACTTCACAATCGAGCGGATCACCAAACACTACGGACAACAGCCTGCCATCTACTGACCATTTATTGCCACCCGCTGTTTCCGCCGGCGAGTCGAAAGAGGATCTATTTTCCGGGATTGATGCGGGCTCTCATGCGACCCTGGATAACTCAGCCGAGGAACCTCACACCCCGCAAATTGCGCTCTTGGATCCTGTTAAAACCGTGGAAAAACACGGACAGGAAATCGAGTTGAAGCAACGTACACCCGAGGAAAAGATTCGCTGGAAACTACGTAAGAACCTCGTGCTGTGGATCAGTGGCATACTGATCCTATTAATCACGCTGTATGTCATGAAAAACTAGGCATACGAACTATTCTTGCTCGGACTCCAGGTCCTGGCCGATCGCAAACACTTCCTCTGCATCCAGAACCAAATCGTTGGCGGTGAACAATCTTCGAATTGATTCGAGATGAATCTTCATCTTGGTACCACCGACGCCAATAGCTCCGTAGCAAATCGCTCCGTGCTGGTCTTCCTGTTTCGCAGTTACTTCCACGCCTTCCACTCCCAACGGAGGCACGGCGTTCAGGTCGATCACGACCTGCAACGACTGACACTGGCTGCGCACTTCCTCCGGCAACAACATGACGGAGGCCATACCCGCTGCCACAATGACCTGTACTCCGTCGACGGCTGCCTTGAGGTCGTCGATACTATCCGTTTGCACCGGTGTTAACCGTGCCCCTGCTACCTGCTCTTTAATTTCCTGACAGACACGTTCCGCGCGATCCAACTTCCGTGAAGCCACTCGCACCTGGGATTTTTCCCTGGCCAGCAAGCGAACCACGCGTTGCCCCACGGGGCCTGTCGCGGCCAAGACAAGGCAATTGGACGCGGACAGATCGACGTGACGACTGACAGCCAACACGGCCGCAGCAGCCGTCGTGTTGGCACCATTGGCATCCATCATGACCGATACGCGGATAGGACCAAAAAAACTATTGGTCACCTGCTCCAGGAGCTCTTCACCGGCAGCTACGTCACTCCCGCCGATAAAGATCGCCGTACGATCCAGGCTTTCGGTCCGTGGAAACATCGCATCATGCACCAGGCCTCGCACTTGATTAGGCCGCACCGCATGGTAGGGCAACAGTTGGTCGATCCCAGCATCAACTGCGACAACCGAGTCAAAAGGGCTTGCATGCAAATCAGAATCCAATTGGACCAGAATTTTTCGTTTCTTCATGGCATGTCATCCTCTCAACTATTCTCTCGTCACATTAATCAATACAAACGCCCACCCATTCCAAAGGAAAAGGTGGGCGTTCACGTTTCATTGACTACTTCGTCTCAGCTATCCAAGGATGGCTACTAGAATCCCTTGAACGGATGCGCTGCGGTATCTTTACCAGCAACCATCTCAGCTGCGCTAGGCTTACCACCCATTGCGTTGGCGATGGCATCCTTAGTTGCCGCGTAATTGTATTCATAGATCTTCTGATCATCTTCTGCAGCCGGATGAATAAACACACCACAAACGATGACTAGGTCTTCACCCTGATCTTCAGGAATAACACCATCAGCAACCGAATCAGCAACGGCCTTGGCAACGGCTGCCTGCGCGGGACCAAACATCTGCACAGCCTGCTTCATCCCCTTGATGGTCACCTTGGTAATCATTACCGTGGCCGGTTTTACCGCCAGGTTGGGCTCCAGGACTGCCAGCAGGTTACTATGGCCATCACTTTGACGCGCTAGTGCATTGGCAAATGCAACGCCAACCGGTCCGTCTTTGCTTCCGATGAGCAGGTCGATATGAGCAATCTCATTGCCATCACCAGTTAACGCTTCACCAATATACATCGACATAGAACATTCTCCATCTTACGAATACGAGTCAAAACTCAAAATCAAACAAGTCTTTCAGAGATAGAGAAAATAACACACCATCACCCAATTGCAAGAACCCGTGCATATCGGAGCGACGAAAGAATACAGAATTATGGCCCAGAACTGGTGATCCGTCACAAAAATAGCTAATTTGACGACATGCCTAAAACTATTTTTATCGCTGGTGCCAGTGTCCGTTGTGCCGTCGACTCGGCCGTTCGAAGCGGCTACACACCAATAGCTGCTGATTTATTTAGCGACTATGACCTGCGACAACAATGCCAGGCTTATCGCATTGAAGATTATCCAGCCCAACTACTTGATATCTCGAGAAAGTTGCCTGGGGTACCCTGGATGTACACGGGTGGACTGGAAAACCATCCTGACCTCGTTGACCAGGTATCGGGAGAACACCCATTAATGGGCAATCCTGGCAACGTATTGCAACAAGCATGCAACCCGTTCCTGATTCGAGACATCCTGGCCGACCAGAACCTACCTTTCCCGGAAATCACTCGCACCTTCCCCTCTACCGCTACTGAGCAATGGTTAAGAAAACCTTTCCGATCGACCGGTGGACACGGAATCTCCTCGCTGTCATTACAAGACAATTCCACCGTTTCCGAGAATAGCAGGCCAAACAAGGACATTTATTTCCAACGCTTCCTGAATGGACCCTGCTACAGTGCCACATTCGTGGCTTCTGATGACAGCTGCGATCTCCTGGGCGTCACACGACAACTCGCAGGAAAACAATTTACCGGCGGACCTTCCTTTGGCTATTGTGGCTCAATCGGACCAATCGATTTAACCAGGGAGCAGAAATCGACGCTGGACCGTATCGGCCAGGTCCTGACCGCAACCATCCTCTTGCGTGGTTTATTTGGAATCGACTTTATCTGGCATGCCAACCAGATCTGGACTCTGGAAATCAATCCGAGGTTTCCTGCATCCGTGGAAATACTCGAAATGGCATTTGGTCTATCAGCAACCGGCTTACATTGCCAAGCCTGCCTTGATCCAAATCATCTTTCCATCCAGCCAACGGCAACTAGCCTGCAATATGGGAAAGCGATCATCTATGCCCGTGAATCGTGCACGATCACAACTGACAACTACGAATACTGGATTACCCGAACTGGCTTACAACGAACAACGAACAGCGAACCTTGTTCGTGGTTTGCGGACATCCCTATGGCTGGTACCAGGATTTCCGCCGGCCATCCGATTCTTACCGTGGTGACCCAGGACGAGAATTCGCACCAAGTGCTGCGGCGATTGATTCGTACCGGAAGACAAGTACAACAAGCCTGTCAGTCACCATGCCGCCAGTAGCGGATCGAGCCTACGCAGCAAGCTGAAACGTTTTAAGAAACGCTAACAATCAACCTGCTAGACGGGTAATGCGATTGGTAACGGCTGGAGTCTTGGCGACATCCGCTTCCTGACAATACTCCATCAGGTAAGCATCTTCAGCGGTATCCTCATAGAAATCATGGAGCACGGAGACTGCTCGGAAATCCATATCACGAAAAAACAACTGAGCCGCGAGGTTGGTTTCACGAACCTCTAACATAATTCGATTGCGGCGTTGAGGAGACAGTTTACTAACCAGTTTTTGCACCATGGCCGACCCGACACTACATCGTTGAAATTCTGTTGCCACGGAAAAGTTTAATATATGCAGACGATCCTGGTGTAACTCATAAATCATGAACCCCACGACATTGTCATCAAATTCTGCAACCATACCAATGCAGTTTCGCTGGCGCAAGCAACGCACGAAATCCTCTTCGGTCCACGGAAATTCAAAACTATCCGTTTCAATCCGCAGTACTTCCGGCATATCACGTCGAATCATCCAGCGAATATGGACCGTGACTTCATGCCACTTATCGTTTCCCATGTCGGTCTCCTTACCGCTACGATCCGGTGAACTAACACCTGCTATGTCTTATGACAGGTGGCCACCAATTCACTGCCAATCAGGCCGGTACACTCGGCAAACGTTCCGTGCTTGCCATTAATTTCCCAAGTGGCCAAGGTCAGCCCTGTGGAGAGTAGCAAATCGTTGAAAATCTGCCAATATGAAAACATCTCACCATTAAAAATCCTGGCACAGGGCAGGATCGAGGAGCTGATCCTCCTACTAAAACATGTCCCTGCTAGGGGATTCGATGTAGATCAGTCATCGTTTTGGAATCAAGACTTACCTCGGCTGTCGGCAAAGGCAGCCACGAGGGTATGATCGCAGCGATGGCACTAAGAAACGTAATCACGATTCCCACGAGACTCGGAGTTAGCCACAGCCACCACCCCAGCCCCAGAAACACGCCGAACAGATAAGGCCAACGCACCCACCATTCGCCAACAACTCCCCTTTGGCCAAGATTCCAGCCAACACCCGCAACGAGCAACCACCCCAGCGAAACAAGTAAGCGGAGTCCGAAGTCACCACCTTCGCGAATTCCCGGATAAACCAAGTCAAGCTCGGCATGCTGGCCTTCAAAGTCGCCCACAACCTGATTTCCATCAACCACGGTCAACCACACGTCCGCACTACCCGCTACCGCTAATCCTTCAAGACCACGTTCTGGCCCCCCTGCAGCGAAGTCCAAACGATCTTTTAATTCCTGATAACGTTTCAATGCCTGAGCTACAGATTGCTCCACAGTAGCTTCTTTACTGGCAACTCGCGTTCGGTTCCACGCAGATTCAACTCCCTGAAACCGATCATCCCAGGCAAGCAACCATTCCATGATGCGTTGCCTGGTCAAATCAGACCTGTTTTCATTCGCACTTTCCACCATTGCCGTGATCGTATCAAGCCGCTGTGCAGCTTGCTTACCGATCGTCGTCGCCCCCTCCCCATTGCGGGGACGTCCACTACCTAACGCCCTGGGCGACCTGACAGTCCACAGGGTACGACTAACTGGAAATTCTTCGATCGTCGGCGTGATCGTTTTGACTCGTTTTAGTACCGCTGTCTTAATCGCGAGACGCCCTCGAAAAACGACTTCAATGCGCTGTGACAACTGAGACGGCCCCAACTGCAAAAGATACCTTCCCTCTTCCAATTCTTCCAGGGATCCCGGCAGGCCCGCCACACGAACATCGACCATTTCATATCCCTCGGGCACCTTTAGTACACATTCCGTTCGACCGGCTGGTTGCAAATCAAAGGTAGTAACGCCAAAACATTTGCCATTCAAGGACCAATCCAGGTATACGTCGATCAAGTGAATCAAGGGATTCATCTGAACCTGCTGCACCTCGTTGATGCGGGCTCGAAAGTGCTCCGAAAGAACACGTGCCACACTGGAATCTGTAGTATCAAGACTCACAGCAATCGATTCCGGCAGGCTGACGATACGCTGCAAACCACTGGTATCCCATGCAAGTTTTTGTTGGCCCAATCGATTTGGCATAACGACATAACGAGTGGTTCGCTGCATCCCCAACGGAGTTATCTCCGGGACACGAACACCACCTGGCGGCAAAACCAGTGGACCTTCAATCCGAATTTTAAAATCCTTCGCCAATGCTCTTTCCGGACGAATCACCAGGCGTGGCTGAGGAATACCCGGCAACCGCTTAATCTCAAACGGCATGGCTGGCGTCAAGTTAAAGTCTCCTCCCCAGCCTTCCGGTATTTCGATCTGCAATTCATCACAAACACCAGTTAACACCTCCACGTAGCAGTCCATACCTGCCCACCAGGCATCATCTCTTCGAAAAACGCGTGTCACAGAACGACAACGAAGTTTTCCCTGGTTACGAATCAACTTTAGAATCTGTTCGCTACCCGTGCGCTGCTCAGACTCGGAAGATTCTGTCCAACTAATCACCAATCGGCCAAGTTCATCCTGGAATCGTCCCTGTCCCGGAATCGATTCGAGCAGTTTCGGCGAGACTCCCTCCACCTCCACCAACATCTCCGATTTTCGATAAATTCGCACGTCTCGCTTAACGATAGTTCCGGTTTCCAACTCCAACCGGGGAACTCGCATGGATCGACCATTGTGTGGCCAATCTCCGGATATCCATAACTGCTGCTGACCTGTCACACCTTCCTCAAGAAACACCGTCAACCGATCATCGCTAGACATTGCCAACCGTGTTGGCACGGATCCACCATCTTTCAACAACGACACTTCGTTGACATGAAATCCCTTTGGTAAATGGAGGCGATGCTGAAACACAGAACTTCCCTTGGTTTCGATATCCATCCGACACTTCATATCCAGGCGATCCAACCCTACTTCGAAATCTAGCTGTTGCGTGGCACTCGACTCGGCGATGCGCCGTCGAGTCGCCAAGCTCCACTGGGAATCCTCTGCTCTTGGGCGGAACGCGAAATCAGGCAATTCCTCACTTCCCCAGCGCTGAGCAAATTGTTGGACTTTTACTTCCTGCGACTCATCTATTTCTCCAGCATTCCACTGGAGTCGATTTGACACCGAAACACCAACTTGCCGAGCAACAACACGATCACTAATCGCTTCCAGCGTAGGGAACTGCAGTTGCCCCACGCCCGATGTCTGGTTCATGTAAAACGACATCGTCAACATGAAATCCCTATCCGTCGGTTCTCTCAAGTCGACATGTATCCGATTAACATCGCCCTCCTGGACCCGGGGAGTTCCCCGCACCGGCTGGGCAACTCGCATGGGAAGCATGCGTAATCGTGGGTCAACACGCAATTGCACCTGACTGACCTTCCCTCGCAAAACAGAAAAACGAAACTGGGTTTCCAGCACTACGGAATGTGGCCGTACTTTCATCCAGGTCAATTGTTCCACACTGGTCTGGGGCACTAATTTCGGAGCAGGCACCTGCCATGCCCAGGCGAACCCTAACTGGCCACAAGCTCCCAACTCGGCAACCAGGTCACCCGAGGGGAGTTGACGTCGGACCGTTCCGCGACGATCAAGAACCGAGATAACAGGCATGTCTACTGAATCCGGGAAGACAACTCTCGTCGCTGGTATCCTGGGAATTTGAAATCGTATTGCACTTTTCCCGCCAATCCTGCGAATGTTCGGACGCAGTTGATAGGTTAACGTGTAAGAACCTGGTTCATCGGTCTCCAGGATAAAAGCATCTCCATTGGCGGACCAATTAATCGCCACTTCCTGTCCATTCAACTCGACATCCGACAGTTCGACGGTCGCACGCGGCACGGGAATCTGGATAGTCTGTTCAGCCAGTAACACTTCCAGCTTAACCGTCACTGCAAATGCCGGATTGTCCAGACGATTGCGAACGGCACTCCAGTCATAGGCGGCCCGGTATTCGGCATCGGTCAGCAGCCAGCCGGCCTTACTTTGTGAAGTCTTTTCTGTACGTCGGTGCAACTCATCAAAAAACTCTTCCGGCAAATAATCATATTTTCCAACCGGATTACTTTCCTTGTCGACCGGAATCAATAAGCGATATACTTGCTGGTTTCCTACAGCACTCTCCTTCCCTGTTTCACCCTCACCATCGGTCATGTCGTCAGCCCAACTCCAGAGTGCCAGTGTCGACAAGCCGACAAACATCAAAATAGAAAGTAATGTTTTCGGTACCCCCTGAAGTTCAAACGACAAATCTGACACGCGTGGTGCACTTAGCTGCCTGGCCACGGAATGACGCCAGGTAACGATTAGCAAACCTGCCACTAACGATCCCAGAAACAAACAGGTCGGTCCAGGATAAATACTGGCTGGTGACAACAGAGCCACTAATCCACTCAAGACAACCGCCTGGATCAATCTTTCCGGTCGGCTAGCAAACAACCAGGTAAACAAGCCTGCCCAAACCAAGAGGCCGGCCCATGCAAAGGAATGCAGCACCAACGGTCGACATACGACAATTTGGCTGGACACGCCCTGCTCCAGGGAAAAATCATGTTGAGACCAACGACTGTCGCTAATCTGGGTAGAGGTAAAATCAGAGGCTGCCAACCAGGGCGAAGTAACATCCCCGAATTGTTGTGACCATTGTTGCAGGTCAATCCAGCGGGTTTCCTGACCAACGGATTCACGGCGAACTTCTGTTGCCAAACGATCCGCACTAACCACGTGAATCACCGCAGCATTACCCGTGGCACTCGAATCAGCTGGTTCCTGGTCCAGGGCGACGGTGGTTAAGGCGATCGCATCCTCGCTAACCATCAATGACAACTTGGCGGATCGCAATAACTCACGTCCGATCTCAAGAGGATCGGCTTGCGAAAACGAAGCCATCATTCCTGTGTCTAACGGATGACGCAAAAGACTTTCCTGGTCAATCCACAAAACAGTCCCTGGAGGTTCCAGTTGGCTACCATTGGCCATCAGGCAGTTCTTCAACACGGCCTCCCAGGTAACCTGTTGAGGTCCATCCGCCTGCAGTCTGGCCAACTCGAACCCTTTCCCCAGTCCCCGCAAACAATCATTAGCCTGCTGAAGCATTTCCAACTGGTCGTCGACCGGTCCGATCATTTGTTGCCAATCCGTGGCTGCCAGCAATCGAAATGGCCCCCTCCCTGGCTTACGATACAGGGGGCCGAACAATCGCTTTCCCACGGAAAGTCGCTGGGGCTGATTCGAACCAACTGCTTCACGAGAAAACAATGCATAACCTGGGGGCAACAAAACCTGCCATTCTGTTTGCAGGACAGGACACTTGACCTGGGCCAATGGTGTTTTCAATGCTGCAAAAATATTGAGCGTAGGTGACTGCACACTATAACTCACACGAACAATTGGAAATCGTTTTCGCAGTGGTAACGGAACTTGCAACCGTCTTTCATCATTTTGCGATCCAACCAATCCAAGCACTTCCCCATCCACTACCAGTTCCTGCAACTCTGTCCCTGCAGGCAACCGGAAGTCAAAGTGCTGTACACCTTTATTTTCCAACCGATATACTGCCTGGTGTGTCGAATATCCACTTGCGGTAAACCGTGATTGCAACTGGCAACTCCAGGCCCACAATGCACTCTGGGACCCACTTGCCTGCCGTCGTGCTACTTTCACCTCCACGTTTTCAGAAGGATCATATTCATAGACTCCCCTGACTTGAATACTGCGACTCACCGTCCCCGGAATTACTGGAATTCTCTCCAGTGCCCCATGTTGAATATCAAGGTCGGTACTATCCGGAACAAACACTGAAACAGAACCTACCTGGGTGATGGACTCCGGCATGGCGGCCAAGCAAATCGTTGCGGAATTCTCCGTCGCCACATTACGCACACCAACTAGACGAAATGCATCCAGCTGTGCCTGGTCCAAACTCACTTCCCAAGTTTCACCTCCAGTCAACCCACGCAACTCCTGCTCCTCCTGGTCCAGCTTTCGCGAAACCAGCTTGACGGTCCCATCTCCTGGCAAGGTCCACTGCATGGGCAAACCGCGGGGACGGTAAAAGTGCACCAGCAACTGCTGTAACGGCGCATTCTCCGGCGTACATGTGATTTGATACTGCTCTTCCAATCTCTGATTGCCAAACAGGGCCTGGACATGGATTTCACTGGAATAACGCGATTGTTCTCGATAGGCCTGCAAACGCAAGCTCTTCAGGCCGGGTTTATCCAGCAAGAGCAAGCTTGTCGAATCCAGGTCCAGCGACGTTGCGAGAGACTCTTTTACTTCGCCCGGATCAAGTCGTTGCAGTTGAAAACCTTCTGTTAGCCTTAACTGGAAACCAGCTTCTAGTCCGACAGCAATAACGGAGCGCCGGGATGCTGTGGACTCAAAATCGACCATCCGCAATCGGGAACCGTCAATTTTCCCTTGGTTCGCCCGACTATGCCCTCGAACCAGTACACGCACGTCCTGTCCATTTTGAATGGCACGATTTAACCTGACGACAAGTCGCTGCTGATTTCTTGCTTGCCCGGATCTCGGGGGACGGGCCACACGAATCACCTCGTAATCATCCAGGAATTCTGGTGGATCCGTTTCCACGGCATCTACAATCCAGCCTGTTCCCAATCTTCCCTGGAGCACAAATTGCTGACCATGGGCAGCCCGCGCATCGGCAATGACAAGTCCACCCATGCGTTCCGAGGCCAGATCAATTCGAGTTCCAATATCCAGGTGAATTTCGGCCTCGCGGCCTTCTACGACTACGCTAATCGAGGCCTGAGGCTGGTAGAACTGAAATAAGCGGGATTCCTCAAATGCCGACGACACACCCGGCTTTACACCGGTTTCATGACAACCATTGCTCTGCAACTTAACCAGGGTTAGATCACTCCCCAAACTGACATTAGCCTGCTCTTCCTGCCAGACGCCTTCCAAGACACGGATACCAGGCAACGTCCAGTCTTTACCTACCACTAGCGAAGCAACCGTCTTGAGTGAGATGACGCGATCCGCACCACCCAATGGCTCCGTAAAATGCAAGGTTACCTGTTCTCCCTTGGCGACATCCTGAGTCGTCCAACGCAGTTTCTGTTTACCCAGTTGCGCCGTCAACAGCTGTAGGCCCGGTGCAATCAACAACTTCAATTGACGGATCGGTTGATGGTGTACGTCGACATGCAAATCAACTTCCAGATTCATCCCTGTTCGCGTCAGTTCGTAATTTGCAGTTTGCCTAAACAAGATCAGCGGATCTCGTGGCTGAAAGTTCTCTTGAGGGCTAACCGTCAACAGCGTCTGGTGATGCCCACCCAGTTCCACGATCCATGTTGACGCCAATGAATCCTGGTCTCTTTCCCTGGACTCTTCAGCTGCCTTGTCTACTAACGGAGCAACCAACACCAGGCCATTCTGGCTGGCAAGTGATGTTTTCTCCGGCAACCGCAATTCAAGTCGACTGGCCGCGCTTGCAGGAATACGGAAATCAAAGATTTTCTGCTGCCCGACGACAGACGTACCCTTGAGTGACCAGGGAATCCGCAAACGCCCTGTTTTCTCGACGTAAACAAATCCACGGCCGGTCGCATCCATACCAACTACCGCAGGACGCTCTGGATCTCCGTCCCACGCTGGGCGGCCCCAGGCCAATGCACCTGGAAACAAGGGCAACATTGCCGGTGCACCCGTTTTTTTCTCGATGTCCAAAAGGGCTATTCCATCGACTAAACCTTCGTCTACAAGGCGGCCGGAATAGGTTGATGAAACAATCCTTACTTCGCTGGATTTAAGCGTATCACGTGCACTACGATTAATCGCTTCCACCATTTCCACGAAACTATCACGTTTCAGTGGCATCGTCCCCTTGATCAGGTCATCGAGGTCTCCTACCGGAACGTAAACACGGCGAAAATAAAGCGGTTCACGATCCTTTTTTGGCCCTGGAAGTTCCTGGGCCAGGCCGGACACGCTACTGACAATCCCGATTGCCACGAGACTGACTAAGAGGCTACTCCTCAATCGATCATGCCTGCGCTGTATCATGCTCCAGGCTCCGAAGTGGGGATTTCACGAGTGAAAGTACTCGTCACGGCCGGATCGACTGGATTTAAATCTCCTTGTGAATTCACATATTCACCCGAATTTCTTTCGCTGCCTCCACTTCCATAAACAAATCGAGGCCACCGGTAATCCTGACGGCGCAGCATGAGCCAGTTCAAAATACGAGCCACCAGGACCAGCACCAGGCCCAGGGCAGCTGACTGGGAAACCAACAGGACGCTCTCGGGAGTCAGCAACGCACCGGACAAGAGCACAAGTCCCCCGCACAAGAGGAGGACCGGGTGCCGGAATCCGGGTAGATAAATCAACAACAACCCGATCAATAACGTACTCCCGGAAGCAACCATCAGAATGGTCGCTCGCCCCAGCATTCGAACCTCAAGATCGACAACCGGGCCGATTGACGTATAGAGGTATCGATTACTACTCGCTGGAACTGGATCCTGTACGGTCGCACCAATCCACTGTTCCAGATCCTGTTGGCTGAGATTCGGCTGCCTTCCCCAACTACCTTTATTCCAGGCCCACTCCTGTTCCGCAGTCATCACGGGTGGGACAGCGACCAGGTGCTCATTCGAGGGAGTAATCAATTGCCAGAAAAACCGTTCCATACGCCTTACGTTCTTGATCCGAGGCATTTCCACCGCAAGTTGGCCAATTCCGGAATACTGGTCATGTGACCAATACCAGAGTTCCAGCACATAATCTCTTTGGCCTGATGGCTGTCCAAGCGTCAACGACAAGTCACCCAGTGCAGAAACCGCAATATCCTCTAAGGGCACCGGTTGATGATTAATTGCAGCTCGGATGTTTCCTGGCTTGAGTGAAGTTGACCTGGGCAAGTTCAACTGCACACGGGGCTCATTCGTCGTCAATCGAAACACGGCCCGGTGCCTCTGCCCAGAAGCCGTCAAGTAAGTCTGTAACCAAGCCTGCTGAACTACAATCAGCGATTGAGGCGACCGTTTTCTCAACAGCACAGACATGGGTAAGTGATGAGCCCGGTTGGCGGTAGAGACTTCCAGTCGTACGAACTGATTTTCCGTATCTACCAAGCGTGGACTACCCAGCCAGGTTTCTCCGACAGGTTCTACATCCAGGTCCGTGGGCGAGGACACCTCGAGAAAATGGCCCTCGAAAGTAACCCCCTCAACCTGTTGCGATACCACCAGTGGAACCTGGACCAACCGCGATTTTTCGTTTTCCAGGACACCAAGGTCGTAGGGATAACGCAAGGCCAGGCGAAACGAACCGATCTGTTGTTGTGGTAGTGTAACACTAATCAGATTACGGGACTGCGATACAACCTCTTCTGGGGATTTCTCGGGACTGATCGTCTCCTCCAGCTTCCAAGACAACAGTTGCCGATTACCGGTGACCTGTTCTGTTTCAGAAACAGGTCCCTCTGAATCATCAAGCAACCACACCTGGAGATCTCCCTGGATACCCGGCGATTGAGGGATCTCGATCAGCACCTGTGACACTGGTTCATAATCCACCTGGTAGACGAGAATCTGATCCACCCGAGCCACCTGGGAATCCAATACGATCTTTCCTTGCGAATTAACGAGGATGACTCCATCCCGGATTTCAGGCGTGGCAGCGAATAACGGGTCTGGATCATCACCTCTTTCTCGATAGAACAACACCTCTCGCTGCGTACGAGGAAGGTTCCACTGATCGACATCCTCCGGAACTGCATCACGCACTAACCCACTAATTTCTTCCGTCTGGGGCGTCAAAATGATATTGTCTTGTGGAGAGATCCCCACCATGGCAGGTGCTAGGGTCATGACAGCCGCTCCCAATGGTTCGGCGACGGCTGGTTTCGGCAGGGAAAACTTCAACTCCTGGGTCAGGTCAACATCCCGGCGAGCCAGTATCTGCAAGCCGAACTGCCCTCCCGTCGCCTCTGGAACCAAAACCAATGGAATGCGAACCTTACCGGCTGGACTGATCTGCACCGAGTCTCTTTCCAATAACTCGACCGGATTTGAAGTCACCTGTTCGACTGTCCAACCTGGCAGGTCCAGCAACAGGGCGACCTGCCCGGAACCTCGCAGCTGTCCGGCCAAGGAAATATCCAAACGCAACTCATCTGTGCTCACCGCGACAACATAACGCGGCTCAATTCGCAGACGCGTCTTCTCCGGACGTAACGAGGCTGTCAAGGAATATCGTTCGCTAAAAAACTCAAATCTTGCCTGCACCTGTTGTGGCGTGGTTACATCCGGACGCTCGTCAACACGTCGCACCTCTCCGCTCTGCGACCACTGCAGCGTCCAGTTACCTTCCACGACGAAATCGATACTACCGGATTGCCTAACGGCTCCAACCACTTCAAATCCCGAAAACTCTGTCGGCTGCCCCGTTTTCTTTCCAACCTGTCCGGAGTGTCTATAGATTGTCTCGAGGGCTATTTTTACCTCCGGAGCGGGCACGACTGGAACAACCTGCAATCGTTGTCGTCTACCTGCTTCCGGTGATGGGACCTTGGAGTCCTCGTCAACCGGCAACACCGTAATACGAAAATCCTGTTGCGACAGATCTAAGACCTGCATGTAAGGTGGCAAACGAACCTCGAATGAAGTCACATTACCACCCGCTGCGGAGATAGTCAGTTCTGACTGTGCGGTGATCTGTTGCGGACTCTTGATCGTCATGCGTGTTGTACTATCCGCCAGCAGCTGTACTTTCGCTTGTTGCGTCATCCGACCGCCAGCGAGCCAGGCCAACTGCAATTCACCTCCCGAAAAATCGAATGTTAGATCTGTCATCCCTGGGCCGGAGGCCTGGCTAGTTACACTCAATTCCGCATCGACAACTTCGGCCTTGTCCGTGGCAACTCGAAACTTCTGAAAACGGGACCGGGCCAACGGACCAGTAATCGCTAACCGGGTTTCATCACCAGCTATCTTCAAGATCGTGATAAGTTTCAAGTTGATTGTATGCGACGTCTTTGTCGCCGCCTTCAACCAGCAGACATAACCATCCGTACGATCCAGCGCAACAAAAAAATCACCCGGACCATCATGTCCAACGGCCCCCTGCAAAACCGTGGAAGCGAATCCGAGCGGAACACGAATCCACTCCTGGCTGGCCTGTTCTGCAACCAATCGCACTTTAACGCGTACATTCAAGGTGGCATGCGTAGCCGTCGCCTGCCCCGTATAGACAACTTCTTCGATCGCAAATTCAGGTGGTGCCTTGGAACCCAGCAATTGTCGGCGAAGCTTATAGAGCTGCTCAAACTCTTCCAGCGAGAGATTCGCCACCTTGACGAGATTACCCTGCGCATCACGCAGATGGAAAATCTCCGTCTTGGCTTCTCGAATTTCTGTTTCGTCTTCGACCTTGGCAGGTTTCGGAGGGACGGGTGAATCCACCGGTGGTTGAGCGCAGGATGTCCCAGCCCAAACCAAGGTGAGCACCAGCAAACAGGACCGCAACATATTACGAAAAAACAAAACAGATTCCGCCTTTGAAAAGGCTACGCCTTTGCCAATACTGCAGCACCAGGGTAACAGACCGGAATCGAGGTAAACCTCGGTATTTCTCTATTTTACGTTGGGCAAGAGGGTTAATAAAGAGTTTCTGTAAATTCCTTTGTAACCAGTCTATTGCGGGACACTGGCCAGGATATCCAGCAACTGCTGATGTAACGCCGGTGTGGCCGCCGAAGCCAGTCGGGGTTTTTCCCAATCTAACGATAAACCGGCTAAATCAGAGACTACAGCACCGGCTTCCTGTGCAATCAGAACCCCCGCTGCGATATCCCAGGCCTTGGGACTGGTTGCCCAGTACGCATCCAGTCTACCGGCCGCCAGGTAACACAGGTTCAAAGCAGCGGAACCCAGGCGTCTTAAGGCCTGACTTTGATGCAGAATTTCGATAAACTGCTCGATCTCAGGCGCACCTCGCTGGACATTCGGTGGAAAACTTGCCACCACCAAAGCCTGTTCGAACAACTGGCAATCACTGGTTTGCAGGGCCGTTCCGTTCACTTCTGCTCCCTGGCCCCGTTCAGCACTGAAACACTCCTCGAACAATGGATCGTAAACAACCCCAACCATCGGTTGACCACCCTGCATCAGAGCGATCGATACCGCAAACGATTGCAGGCCGTGCACATAATTAACCGTACCGTCAAGCGGATCTACGACCCAGCACCACGAGTCACTATTCAAATCCGCTTGCGGTGCTCCGGAATCAACGGCAGCATCTTCTTCCCCCAGGAACAAGTGGTCCGGAAATGCATCCATGACGATTTCCTGGATAACCTGCTGAGAAGCAAGGTCTGCCTGTGTCACCAGGTCCTTGGGACTTTTTTCACTCGCTTCAATGCGGCCAAACCACTCTCGTAAAACGTCACCACCAGCACGCGCTGCTCGTTCTGCTACCTGCTTGTAATCAGACATCACTTCTCCCACATCCTGGGCGGCCAAGCCAACGGCAACTACTGACCCCGTAGAATGCTCCCTGGCTAAACAATCCTCCGATCCGCAAAGGTTTACCGTGACCAAAATATTTAAGGTCCGGGAACCTGTCACGCTCGGTAAACAAGATCCTCAGTTTACCTCACCGGGTGACAACTTGGTATCCAGAAGTTCTGGTGAGCAAGGCATTTCGATCGTCTCAAGGCCCACGAAAGGGGGATCTGAAAAGCCGAGACAGATTGATTTTAGGTCGCAAACTATTGGACACGTACAACAATCTTGGTATGATCACGTTTATGCTTTTGCCTGGACCAGTGGATTGGGTCGGCCTGTGAAAACAGGCGTTCCTGGTTCAACCGTTCAACGCAAAAGTGGCCTCTTCTCTGTTCCGGCCCCGCCGTCTCGCCATGTTGCGAACGGCGGGGTTTTTTTACACCCAACTGACACCCTGAATGTCATATGTGGACAATTACTGGGCAGCAAGCCCACCTACAAACACTGGATCTTTCGGGAACCATTGACCTGTCAACTCCGGGTACAGGGTTGAGCCAGTTGTGCCTCGCCGACGACCGGCTTGCTCATATACAACTACTGGGCATTGCACGAAACGGGTCCACGCTTGCAGCATCCCCGGACCAGGACCCATACAGCAGGGATAACAGCCTGATCATCCATTATGGTGATCAAGTGGATGCTTCACATCATCTCCAGGTACAGTGGCGATCCATTCCCCCGGAGCCGGGGCTATTCCTGGGAGGACTGGAACTGATCCTTTCATTCGAAACACCTTCGCAGATCAACTTACCCGAGTGGACCACGATGACGCAGGTTGGCCAGCAGGACATTCTTGTGCCTGGCGGCGATAGCGAACAGCCATGGATCTCGCTTAACGAGATTCCTGACGCTGCCGATTCAACTTCATCGGCAGCGACAAACGGGGCACATATGATTCTCTGTCGCTTCCCAGAACAGCAACTCAGTTACCTGGAAATGACTCCTGCCGCCGAATCATCGCTGACTATCCTTCCAGCTACCGAGGCGACAAGAACTCTCTGGGGATCGCGAACGCCCGACCGTCCCCTGGAAAAAGGCGTTATCCTGCGACAACGGGTGCGTGGTGTATTTCTACCACGTGAAAAAGATACCATGCTCGCTGAGAAGGCCTACGCACAGTTCCAGGCACTGGATCCCCCCCTGAACTAAGCCGACCGTCTCAAGCCAGTAACTTATTAACTACCTTGCCGCCCTGGTCCGTGAGACGCACGCTGAGTCCCTTGAAAGGGTAGACCAGACGATGGTGATCAAAACCAAACAGCTGCAATATCGTAGCATGTAGGTCATTGATGTGGACGGGATCTTCCACCGGTGCCCAGCCGATATCATCGGTCTTACCTACCACCTGGCCACCACGAATCCCACCTCCAGCCATCCACAGACTAAATCCGTAGGGATGGTGATCTCGTCCGGTGTTTTGCTTGTTACCGCCTCGATTTTCTCCCAGCGGTGTCCGCCCGAATTCACCTGCACAGATCACCAGCGTATCGTCCAGCATGCCACGTTGCTTGAGGTCCTTGACCAGCGCAGCTGCCGGTTGATCCAACATCGTAGCATTATAGGTGATTTCCTCATCGAGATTACTGTGATGATCCCAGGAAGCGTGCATGACCGTGACACAACGCACGCCTCGTTCGACCAGGCGCCTGGCCAGCAGGCAATTCGTACCAAACTGTCGATAAACGTTAGCCCCCCCTCCTCGAAAACTATTTTTCTTGGGTTCCGGGCGTGTTACACCATATTGATCAAGCGTCTGCTTGCTCTCTGCGCTCAGGTCAACCAACTCTGGTGCCGAAGCCTGCATTCGGAAAGCCAACTCATAGGAACTGATGCGACTATTAATCTCCGCATCTCCTAACTGACGAAACCGTTTCTTGTTCAGTTTATTGATTGTTTCCAAGCCCGCCTGTTGCATCTTGCGGGTAATTCCAGCAGGGGCATTCAAGTTCAAAATAGGTTCACCCTGGCTCCGAAACAAGACTCCCTCGTAGGTGGAAGGAAGGAACCCACTGGTCCAGTTGGATACACCGCCACTACTTCCTCGACCGGCTGTCAAAACAACATATCCGGGTAAATTCTCTGATTCGCTTCCCAGTCCATAGTTTAACCATGAACCCAGGCTTGGCCGACCAAACCGGGGCACACCCGTAGTCATCATGAGTTGTGCCGGGTGGTGATTGAAAGCATCGGTATGCATCGACCGCACCAGTGAAATATCATCCGCACAGGAGCCGATATGTGGCAGCAGGTCAGATAATTCCATCCCACACTGACCATGCTTGGCAAACTGCCGCCGACTACCCATCAGGATTGCGGATTCTTTCTTGATGAAAGCGAAACGAACTTTCTCCGTCAACGACTTGGGTAACTGCTGACCGTCCTTTTCCTGCAATATTGGTTTCGGATCATAAAGATCGACGTGGCTGGGCGCGCCTGCCAGGAAAATAAAAATGCAAGCCTTGGCACGTGGAGCCAGGGGAGGACTTTTCGGAGCCAATGGGTTTGCAGCCGTCGATGCCACCTCGCCCGCAACTGACTGCTCCCGGGCCAACATGGACAACAGTCCCAGTCCACCAAGCCCCGAGGCCGAAGACGTCAAGAACTGACGCCGCATCATTAACGCTAACTCCTCGCGAGACAGCTCATCGGTCGAGAGTCCAGCAGGTTTAGGAAACGGCATCATAACAATCAACTCCTCGCTACATTACTTATTCACGGGAAATGAACTCATCCAGGTTAATCAGGGCTCTCCCTACAAGGATCCAACCAGCCAGGTCATTCCGATCCAACTCCTTTGCCGGTTTCAACGATCCGATAATCTTGTCACGCGTAACGGAATCAGCCTCGCAGGCTTTGCGTTGCGTCTCGAAGAATTCAAGAACGGTTGTCAATTCATCCTCAGTTGGATAACGTGCCAGGCAAATCATGAATGCGTGCCGTATCCGCTGGCGACGGGTTTCAGCAGGATTCTCGCCAGCCGCGACCTCCTTCATGATCCGTTGACCAAGGTGCTGGGAACACTCGAAAAAGACCACATCGTTCCACATCGTCAAGGCCTGCATTGGAGTATTACTGGCGCTTCGTTGTGCCAGGCAGGCATTCGCATCGGGCGCATCGAAAGTCATTAACATGGGATAAGGTGACGTGCGTTGGAAAAAGGTATACATTCCACGCCGATACTGATCCCCACCCTTGCTCGTTGCCCATTTCGCACTATTCGCGTAAGTCAGGCTGGAATACTCCGTCGGCTGGCGTGGACGCACACTGGGTCCGCCAACGCGTGGATCCAACAAGCCACTTACTGATAGGGCCAGGTCGCGCACGATCTCTGCCTCCACCCGTCGACGTGCCTGGCGCGCCAACAGGGCATTCTCAGGATCCATCTTCTGCAATTCAGGTTGCACCCCGGATGACTGCTGGTAAACCTGTGAAGTAACAATCAACCGATGGAGATATTTCAAACTCCAACCATTTTCCTGCAACTCACTTGCCAGGAAATCGAGTAATTCCGGGTGGGAAGGCTGCTCGCCCTGGCTTCCAAAGTCGTCAATCGAAGCGACCAGCCCGCGGCCGAAATACCGATACCATACACGGTTGACTACGACACGAGCCGTTAAAGGATGCTGGTCTGCTACCAGCCACTGGGCGAAATCCAAACGATTCGGCAACTTGGATTTCGATTCAATAGAGGGCAACACGTCCAACGTACCAGCTGTTACCTGCGGTCCCTTATCCAGGAAGTTCCCACGCACATGGATATTTGCCACGCGTGCTGCTGATCTTTCCGTGACCACCTGTGCCTTGGTTCCCCCTGACTTAGGTGCCTTCTTTTGATGCGCAACTACCGCTGCGTTGAGCCTGGCAAATTCGCTGTCTATTCCACGAAAGTACTCACCAATCGTCTTACGCTGCTCATCGTTACGGTCTTTTACTGGTATGGCTACTGCCTCGATAACCGGTGCCGGCAAACCATCCAGCGGCACTGGCCCCGTCAAGGCTGTGGTGGAAATTCGAAAGTGGCCAAGATTGTGAGTGCCGGAACCGGTATAGGCCTGGTCAAGCACCACGGTCAACTTGCTGCCTGCCGCCACGGCGATCGGCTTCTCTAACTCGAAAGCCGCAACATGACGTTTTCCTATTTGAGGGCTCACTGCCCAACCGTCCTTGGGATCCATATTAATGGCCAACGCAACTGCCCAATCCTGCTGTGAAAAGTCAGCGCGAGCCCGCACCAGATTTAAGGGTACGGGATTCGCTTCCTGGCCCTTTTCCGTGAGGGTTGCCCGCAGCGTGGTAAGCACGAAATTACCATTTACGGCCCGGCCCGGGCCTTGCTTGGCAAGTGTTTTATGTGGCAACACTTCCAGCCGAATCGCTGCCAGGCTGCCAGCAGTCATTTCCGCAGTCACTGTGTAGAGATCCGATTGTTCATTCTTACCCGTAGCCAATATCGAGCGATCAGCCTGCACGATCAAATCGGCACCCTTGGCAGCCGTTGCCTTGATCGTCTTCAATAAGTTCCAACTCACCTCCTGGCCTGCCACGTCTTTTTCCCACGCGGCCTGGGCAGCCGGCAACTTTGTTTTTTCATAAGCAGTCAGTGTGTCCTGCAAGCGTTGCTGCTCTCGATCGTAAGCTTCTTTGGCCGCTTCATATTGCTGACTCTCCTGCAACGAAGGAGCCACGATATCAGCCTCATCTATGTTATTAAAGAAAGCGTACATGGAATAATATTCACGCTGGGAGATCGGATCGTACTTGTGAGAGTGACACTGGGCGCAGCCTACGGTCAGGCCAAGCCAGATCGTACTGACCGTGTTGATACGATCCACGGTTTTTTTAACACGATCTTCTTCCTTGTCCGTACCACCTTCGGTGTTATGCAAGGTATTACGATGAAAACCGCTCGCCACGCGATGCTGCACCGTTGCCTTGGGTAACATATCACCGGCAACCTGGGCGACCGTAAAGTCGTCGTATGGCATATCCGCATTGAATGCATTGATGACCCAATCGCGATACTGCCAGGCAAACGGCCGCGGCCGATCCTTTTCGTAACCATCGCTATCTGCATAACGAGCCAGGTCCAGCCAATGGCGTCCCCAACGTTCTCCATAATGCGGGGACTTGAGGACACGATGAACAAGTTGCTCGTAAGCATCATCTCGATCATCCTGCAAGAACTTTACAACCTCTTCCGGTGGTGGCGTCAATCCAAGCAGATCCAGGTAGAGTCGTCGAATCAACCGGGAACGTCCCACAGACGGAGCAAGTGCCAGATTGTGTTTGCCGAGTTCTTTCAACACAAACGCATCTATCGGATTGCTGAGCGAAGCACCTGCAATCCTTGGGACCTGAGGACGTTCAATTGCCTGAAATGCCCAATGCTTACTCTGATTACTCCCATCGGCCGAATCCGGCCACTGAGCTCCTTGGTCAATCCAACCTCGAATCAAGGCAATCTGGGCATCCGTGAGAGGAGTGCCTTCTCCATCCGGGGGCATGACGCCAATCTCCTGATCCTGGCCTACCAGGACCTGGACCAGACGACTATCAGCACTCTTACCAGCAAGGATCACCGATCCTCGATCACTTCCCTGGAGAGCCAGTTTTTTACGGTCCAATCGCAAACCAGCTTCCTGCGTTTCCAGGCCATGGCAGGAATAACAATTTTTTCGGAACAGGGGCTGGATATCCCGCACGAAATTAACGGTCAACTTCGTTGGCGGGGGGAGGACACGCGGCTTAGCCGGTGGTTCCCAAGCCTGCAAGAACACGGCCATATTCAGTACCGCCAGGCCCAGCATGGCACATCGCCAGTGGAACTTTACCCACTTCATAAATCGCTCCTCCTCTTCACTTTACCGGGACGACATGCTCCTGGATCCGCGGTGCCTGGAGGCACATCTTACCACGGCACTATATTAACCAAACTACGTGACAAGCGTCAAACCAGTGCGTTCATAGGGCCTCGTACCGGCGACTGGACCAATCCACGCTCACGATACGATACCCGTCTAACTCCTTTCGAATAGCAGTCCGCTTGTGGTATACAGAACCCAAGCCATTTTCCTATTCCCTACCCCAACCGAGCAACCTTCTGATGTCTCTCGAATTGCGCAACCGGATCTTTACTGAACTCGACAACCTGATCCTGATTGATCCACACACCCATATCAATGCCCTGCAACCCGCATCCGAGACCCTGGCCGACATTCTCGGATATCATTACTACACGGAATTAGCTCATTCAGCGGGTCTGCCTCGAGATCGTATTGAAGAGGCCAACCTGGATCCCAAGGAGAAAGTGGGACGACTGGTTGAATACCTGGGACCTTTAAACAACACGATCCAGCATAGCTGGCTCGTCGAGATGGCGCAATCATTCTTTGGGTTTGAGGATGACCACATCAACGCCAGCAACTGGGAAGGCCTTTATGACCAGGCGGCTCAAAAAATGAGCAGCGACGACTGGTCGCAGCAAGTACTCGACCAGAGCAAGCTGGAAGCTGTTTTCCTGACGAATGATTTCGATGATCCCCTGGAGGGATTTGATTCCTCCGTCTATATCCCCTGCCTGCGAACCGACGACCTCGTCTTTCACCTCGCACGCCCCGAGGTCCAACAACGTCTTGATGCTGCTACCAACAGTTCCTTTCGGGATCCCGAGTCCCTGAAGCAAGCACTTTCACAACTATTCCAGCATTTCACTGAGCACCAGGCCCGCGCATGTGCGATCTCATTGCCCCCGGATTTCACTCCAACACAAGTTTCGAATAGCCGCGCCGCAACCGCTATTGAAGCGATCCGCCTGATGGGAGATGAAACGGATGCCGGACATCGCCGCGCGATTGCCAACTTCGTTTTCTGGACACTCACCGAACTATGCGCTGAATACCAACTACCCTTTGACCTCATGATTGGTGTCAATCGTGGCGTTTACCAGGAGGGGGTTTACCAGGGACAGGACCTGTACGATAGTCGTGTTTCCCTGATCCAGTACCAGCAACTGTGGAATGCTTTTCCCCAGGTGACCTTTCCGGTTTCCGTATTGGCCAGTGTCACCAACCAGGAATTAACCAGTTACGCCTGGATCTTTCCAAATGTCATAACTCACGGCCACTGGTGGTACAGCAATACTCCTACTTATATCGAGCATGATACCTCGGCCCGCCTGGAAGCCGTACCGCGTAGCAAGCAGATTGGCTACTACAGCGACATGTACAAGCTGGAGTTTGCCCTGCCAAAATTCAACATGTACAAACGAATTCTGGCCAAGGTATTGGCAGAACGCTTTGTGCTCGACCGCAACTGGACCGAGGACCAGGTAATTGCCTTGGGACAGCAGGTACTACGCGGCAATGTAGAAAGCGTCTTCAACTGCGGTGGCTGAACCATGCAGTTCAATTGCTCCAGGAACTTTTTTAACCGCGATAAAGCATTACACTTGCCATTACCTGCGGGCAAACCCATCCCGTAGCCTCCTGGGCAAAGATGCCTCGCACAGCCGACATTCCTGGAGCCTGATACTCAACATCCCGCCTATTTCCGGAAAAATCAGAAACCGCGCGAACCCTGGCCCAGCGGACGTGTCTCACCTGTAGGCAAAGAGTTTACCAAGCCCTATCAACTTGACCGGGCCAAGTCATTTTTCAATGAATAAATGGTGCTTTTCGCCAGATCACCACCCCACAAGGAGAAGTGATCTATTAGACTGGAATTAACTTGGGTACGAGTGTGTGGGAATATTGCCTGCTCCGCCCAGGTGTTTGTTTTTACGAAAAACGGTCTCTTATCGCTGTGCACATGCACCGAGGGGAAGCGTATCGTGCGTAATCCATTGCGTACCCAATCGAACACGGTAATCATCCGTGGTTTCGCTCAACCTGAGCGGGATGATCGTAGTGGTACGTCCGGACAGCGTCCGATCCATGCTTCACAACCGTGCTTCTTTGCACATTTCCGGCCGCGAGCTCATCATGGCTCGCAGGGTCGCCGAATGCGAGGAACGTCTCTGCGGCATTCCCATGCATTCCATCGGCCCTCACCAATGCCATCACGGCGGTTGGCCAGCTTCGCCCTGTCTCTCTGAGTCGACAACGTTTCCGTAGTCAACTCGAACCTCTTGCGAAGTCCTGCCAGGGACAACCACCGGCAACATCTTGCATGTTGCTAACCTGGGCCACGCCTTCACTCAACCACTTTTTCCCATGCAACATTTTTTAAAATCTGAAATCATTCCTGGAAAACCTGTCATGCCCACTACCATCCAACCACCCGTCACCGATGCAACTCAAAAAAGAACACTCGCAGAACGTGTCTGCGCCGCACAAGAAGGCTGTCGCAAGGCATTCGGTGAACTTTTCGAACAGTTTTACCCGTCTGTCTATGCGGTAACCCTCAAGTATTCACGTAACCGACATACGGCCGAAGAAATTTCCCAGGACGTCTTCATACAGGCCATGGAAAAGATTAGGCAGCTAAGGCAACCCGAATGCTTCGGCGCCTGGCTACGCGCCATTGCTCGACGAATGACAATCAACCAGCAAACTCGGAAGCGTTCTTGTCTTAGCCTGGTTCCCGAGTTACTTTCCGACGATCTAGCCGAGACGACTCTCCCTAGCGAAGCCGTCCTGGAGAAGGAACGCGCCGAAGTCGTCCGACAAGGACTCGACCAACTGGGCGCGATGGATAGAAACACGCTTGTCGCGTTTTACCTTCGTCACCAGTCCCTGGCGACCATGAGTGACGAGTTTGAAGCGCCGCTAGGAACCATCAAACGACGGCTGCATGTAGCTCGGAGACGATTGGCCAACGAAATCGATTCCTTGATGGCCGTTTAATTGACAGCACACGGGATGGAATGACACGTGGATTTCTAGAGATTCGGCGGGGTTTCCCCACGCATACCGATGCCACGAAAGATGTCTGTCTCCGGGTGCTGTTTACGCCACTCGCTCCACGTCAACACCTCGAATTCAAGATCCTCCAGGTCATG
>MPLU02071608.1_pt1 | contig 25610 bp, 16 predicted proteins | sample 1617381 | NCBI WGS metagenome assembly MPLU02 (sample SAMN05944801, study PRJNA350692) | marine metagenome | biome: marine; feature: ODZ; material: water; isolation source: 90 m water sample filtered on 0.2 um supor filter | place: Pacific Ocean | collected 2012-04-08 | depth 90m m
AGTGACCAGGGGAACAAGGGGCTGTATCGAATCACCCCGCCGGGCATTGGGAGCAAGGCAGAGACCCGCGTCGAGAAACTTAGCGCCAAGATTTCCAGTTCGCAGGGAATGCTCTACGCCTTCGACAGCCTCTATATCTCGGTGAACGGTGGGCCAGGATCCGGGTTCTATCGGGCGCGGGATACGAACGGCGACGACCAATATGACGAGGTGAAGTTGCTTAAAAAAATCCAGGGAGGTGGTGAGCATGGGCCTCACGCACTGCGGCTGTCACCGGACGGCAAGTCAATTTACCTGGTGGCAGGTAATCATACGAATCCACCCGAGAAGTTCGACGCCAGTCGCATGCGACCGAATTGGTCCGAAGACCTGCTGTTGCCTCGCCAGTGGGATGCCCGAGGACACGCTCGTGGAAAACTGGCGCCTGGTGGGTGGGTTGCGAAGACCGATCCCGAGGGCAAGACGTGGGAGATAATCAGTAATGGATACCGGAATCCTTACGACATGGATTTCAGTCCGGAAGGCGAGTTGTTTGTTTACGATGCCGACATGGAATGGGACCTGGGTTCGCCCTGGTATCGTCCCACGCGAGTCGTGCATGCCGTCAGTGGCAGCGAGTTCGGCTGGCGTAGTGGAACCGGTAAGTGGCCGACCTATTACGTGGATAGCCTTCCTCCGGTCGTCAATATCGGTCCCGGGTCACCCGTGGGCGTTACCTTTGGCACGGGGGCAAAATTCCCGGCCAAGTACCAGAAAGCGCTTTACCTGCTCGATTGGACCTTTGGAACGATGTATGCCATCCACCTCGAGGAGGATGGATCCAGTTATCGTGGGGTGCGGGAGGAATTCGTTTCACGGACACCGTTGCCGCTGACTGATGCAGCGGTCGGTCCTGATGGTGCCCTTTATTTCACAATTGGTGGACGAGGCGCACAATCGGAATTGTACCGGGTGACTTACGTGGGTAAGGAATCAACGCAGCCGGCTAGCGGCGGTGATCTTAAATTTGCTGAACTGCGAGCGTTGCGTCGCAAGCTGGAAGCGTTTCACGGTAAAGAAGATCCAGCAGCCGTAGAGACCGCCTGGCCTTACCTGGCGCACAACGATCGGCATATCCGCTTTGCTGCCCGTACCGTGTTGGAAAACCAGCCGGCCGGGCAATGGCAGCAGAAGGTGCTGCAGGCGCAGGATCCGCAGACATTGATCACCGGTGGAGTGGCCCTGACGCGACAGGGTGATACCGCCTTGCAAGGGAAATTGCTGGCCAACCTGCAGGCGTTGAATTTCAAGCTGCTGAGTCGCACCCAGAAACTAGAACTGCTGCGACTTTACGCCCTTGCCTTCGTGCGCATGGGGGAACCGGGGCAGGCGACCGCAGATGCGGTTGCGCGTACGCTCGATCCGTTTTTTCCCAGTGGGGACATGGACCTGGACCGGGAATTGAGCCGGGTGTTGGTCTACGTGAATTCGCCCACCGTGATCACGAAAACGCTGGCGTTAATGGAAAAGGAATACGAGGTGGACCACGATGTGACGGCTGAGTTATTGGCTCGGAATGCCGGATACGGTGGGACGATCGCCCAGATGCTGGCGAACACACCTGATTTGCAGAAGATTCACTATGCCCTCGTGCTGCGAAACATGCGGTTTGGCTGGACGTTGGAGCAGCGGAAAACCTACTTCGAATGGTTTAACGGAGCATTGAAGCGCAATGGCGGTGCCAGCTATCAAGGCTTTATCAACAATATTCGTAACGAGGCCCTGGCGAACGTGTCGGACTCAGAAAAGAAAGCGCTGGCGGCTACGGCGTTGGCGCCAGCAGCTAACCTGGCGAAACTACCGCAACCAAAGGGGCCGGGGAAGAAGTGGACGGTGGCCGACCTGGTGCAGGCATCGCAGGGTGGATTGACGAATCGGTCGTTCGAAAATGGTAAACGCACGTTTGCTGCCGCTCGCTGCTTGGCCTGCCATCGTTTTGACGGCAACGGTGGTGCTACCGGATCGGACCTGACCAATGTCGCGGGACGTTTCAGTATCGCGGACCTGGGTGAATCCCTGGTGACACCGAGCAAGGTGATTTCTGATCAGTACCGGGCAACCACGATCCTGACGGCGGCAGGTAAAGTCATCACGGGTCGCATCGTGGGGGATGACAAGGAAAAGCTTGTCGTCATGACCGACCCCTTTGATGCGAGTAAGATCGTGGAGATCGCCAAGGGGGACGTTGAATCGGCGACTCCGTCGAAGGTCTCGCTGATGCCGACGGGCCTGCTGGATAAGCTGAACCGTGACGAGGTGCTTGATCTGCTTGCCTACCTGTTGTCACGGGGTAACCCGAACGATCAGATTTTCGGGAAATAGGAAGGTCAGTCCGGACGCAGTGCATCTCAGAGTTGTTGATTTTGCGAACCTGCATAGAATCCCGGTTCAGGCCAGGGCAAGTCTTGATGCGACTGGTACGAGGCGATAGGTCTCGATGTACTTATTTCTTGCGATTCTTGTAGTTCATCATCATATCCTTCGTACCTACCATTCCCTTGTCGTCGGTGATGCCGGCAAAAACAATCGGCAGGAACGCGTCCGGCTTTTCTTCCAGTGCCCAGGCGATGCCTCGCACGAGTAGCAGGCGGTACATGGGATCGTGGTAGGTATAGGTGAAATGTCCGGTGGTCGTACCAAAGACACGACCCTTTCCTGGCGTATAGGTCCAGAATGCCTGTCCGCGGATTTCCTTTCCGCTGACCAGGTCTGCGAATGTTTGAGTCTGTGTGTTGGCCGAGGTGCCGACGGCCCCGACCACCTCGACCTGTTCACGTTGGATCATGTTCCAGTACGATTCATCGTTAAACCGAATGCTCTTGGGTAATCCGGAAAAGACAGGGTGCTTGGTGTTAAGAAAGAGCGGTTCGTTCCGGCTGAATTTGCTCCAGCGAGAGGCATCGTTGCCCTTCCAGGCGCAACCAATGCAGCCGGCCAGCTTGTGCGCTCGATCAACCGGTCGAATGATACAGGATTCGTGAATAGAAACCACCCGCCCGCCGTCATTGACGAAATTCTGATAGCTGGCGAACTGTTTGTCGGTGACAGCTGGTAGATGCAGGTACTGGATTAGCAGGTCTGCCTTGTCAAACTGGGCTTGGGTAGGAAACTGGTAGGCCTCGTCCACGGTAACTCGCGGAATGCTCTTCAGTAATGGCACGAACAATTCCTTGATGCGGATGTAGTCGTGCTCCCCGCCCCGGTGATCCTCCGGTCCATATAGCCAAAGGATATGAATATCCTTGCTGGGCGAGGCTGCTTGAAGGTTCCCGGTCAGTTTCAACAGCTCAGCCTTGGCGACCGGCGTGTTCGGTTGAGCTGACAGGGGTGAAGCCAATGCAATGGCGCACACGAGCATAAGGGATGTTTTCATGGTCAAGATGCTAATCTCCCCAGGGCGATGTGAACAGGAAAAAAAGTGGTTCAGTATTCAAGTTGTTTTTGGTTAAAGGGTTATGTGTCCACCGTGCTAATCGAGTTTGGTGACATATGCATAAAACGCACCCATCGGGGTTCCCTTGGCATCGGTGAACTTGGCCCACAATTGATCACGACCGGGCTCCAGGTCGAGCTTAAAGATTACGGAGTTGGCGCCCGGTTTAACGGGCAGGGTCAGTTCCTGGCCCCCAAGCTTGAGGTGTGCTTTAACGGCTGCAAAAGATCGACCCGGCACGGCACGAAATGGAGTGACGCCGGGAACATTGGCACCGGCTTTCAAGGAAGCCGTGATGCCGCGATCTGCTTCCTTGGGCCAACGGCGTAATTCGACGGTGTAGCGACCCTTGCGTTTGACATCGACGGCCCAGAACCCGGTGTTGGACGGCTTCTTTTCAGCATTGCGGATGTGTCGTTGGTTCCAGGGAGTACTGCCATTCGCAATCCAGTCGTGGCAGGTTAATGTCACCGGATTGGCCAACGGTGCATCAGCTCCAAGATAGATGGCCGTGGGCTTGCCAAAGGTAGGCACGATTTCTTTCCACCAGGCATCATAAAACCTGGTGAGGCGGGATACCACGGCCGGATGGGCGCTGGCGATATCCTGCTTTTGGCCTGGGTCGATATTGATGTCATACAGTTCCTTACCATTGACCAGTCGCCACTGGTCAGTCATTACGGCACTCTTACGCCACTTAATTGGATCCCGTACACGCTGGCTGTCGGTTACCAGGATTCGATCTTTCCAGTTCTTTGCATTTCCCTCGATGAGAGGCCGGATATTGACGCCATCGAATTTCACGCCCTTGGGAGCAGGAACATTGCAGTAGTCAATCAGGGTAGGAACGATATCCACGTAAGAGGTGATCATGTCCACGTTGCGACCCTGCGTCAGGCCACCCTTGGGCCAGTGGATGAAGAAGGGGACACGGTGCCCGCCGTCATACTCGCTGCCCTTGCGACCTCGCATGCCGTTGTTGTGCACGTTGGCACCGGTGGAGGTGCCGTTGTCAGTTGTGAAAATGAAGATAGTGTCCTCGGTCAGACCTTCTTTGTCGAGAAAAGCACGCATGGCACCGACGTTGTCATCGATATTGGAGATCATCCCGAAGAAATTGGCGACGTTGACGCCCTGCTTGGCGTACGGCTTGCTGGACTTCTGCGGAGAATGCATCGGGCCGTGAGGTGCGTTGGTGCAGAGATAGACAAAGAAGGGCTTGTCATCATTCTTCACGCGACTAATGAAACGCTTGGCATAATCGAAGAAGACATCGGTGCAAAAGCCCTTCACCGCCACGGGTTTACTGTTGTGGAAATACGAGCCGTCAAAATAGGCGTTGTCCCAGAAATCGGGCGTCTGTCCGACACCACCACCACCGTTACGCAAAACCTCCTGGAACCCCCGATCTTCAGGTCGGTACGGATAGTTGTCACCCAGGTGCCACTTACCGAACATAGCTGTGTGGTATCCGCCATCAGCCATAATCTGTCCGATGGTTACCTCGTTGGCTCGCAACATGGAGCGGCCCATGATGGTGTGCCACACGCCAGTCCGATTGGTCCAGTGGCCAGTGATAAGGGCGGCCCGAGTTGGCGAGCAGGTAGGGGCCACGTGGTAGTCGGTGAGACGCACGCTCTCGGAGTGAAGCTTGTCCAGGTGCGGCGTTTTCAGGACGGGGTTTCCATGGCAGGAAAGGTCCCCATATCCCTGGTCGTCGGTGATGACGAGTACGACGTTGGGACTCTTGGCCTGCAGTGAATTGGCTGCCAGCAAGATGACCAGGGAGAATACGGGAAATAAGAACCGAATGGGGCGCGTGAGTGTCATGGCAGTTCCTGCAAGCGTATGTGGAAAACAAGCTCTATTAAGATGAAGCGACATTAGATCCCAGATGCCGGTGGGTTTCAATGATGCACCGGGAACCGGATGGAATCGTGACGGGAGATCATCGTCACCGGGAAAAAGCCGGCGAAGTGTGGAAAAGAGGGGACTCGTTCGGTATAAACAGGTTTCACATGCGGCGGGCCGTGGTACGGCCAGCCTTCAGGAATTCTGCTGTTTAATACTTGCTTTTAGAGACTGGGGATCGCTCCTATGAAAAACTGTCTTTTGATCGGCCTGCTGGCCATGGTGATGGGTATGAATCAAGATTCCTCGGCCGCGGATTCGTGGGTCGTCTACGAGGGGGGCAAGGGGCCCGGAGCTGGCAAGCATATTGTTCTTATCTCTGGTGACGAGGAATACCGATCCGAGGAAGCACTTCCGTGCCTGGGGAAAATCCTCTCGGTGCGTCACGGATTTAAGTGTACCGTTCTCTTCGCAATTGATCCGAAAAGCGGCGCCATTGACCCCAACCAATCCAGCAACATCCCGGGCCTTAAGGCCCTGGAAACGGCCGATCTCTGTGTCATGCTACTGAGGTTCCGTGATCTGCCGGATGACCAGATGAAGTACATCGTTGATTACGTGGAGGCAGGTAAGCCGGTCGTGGGAATGCGGACCTCAACGCACGCATTCAATATCCGTAAATACCAGACCTACAAGAAATACACCAATGGTTTTGGTGGCGATGACTACAAGGGTGGTTTCGGCCGGCAGGTTCTCGGTGAGAAGTGGATTAGTCATCATGGTGGGCACAAGCGTGAGAGCACTCGGGGTCTGATTGCACCGGGTGCCGAGAAGCATGCCATTGCCACGGGGATCAAGAACGGTGATATCTGGGGGCCAACGGATGTGTACGGAGTTCGCTTGCCACTTCCGGGCGATAGTAAGCCCATCATCCTCGGCCAGGTGCTGAAAGGCATGAAGTTTGATGACGCACTCCTGGAAGGGAAGAAGAACGACCCGATGATGCCCGTCGCCTGGACGAAATCCTACAAGGGAGCTCGTATTTTCAATACGACCATGGGCGCCTCCACGGACCTGGTTGCCGAGGGTACGCGGCGAATGCTCGTTAACGGTGTCTACTGGTGCCTGGGCATGGAAAGCCAGATCAAGGCGGACAGTAGCGTTGAACTGGTCGGTGAATTTAAACCGACTGCCTACGGGTTTGGGGGGTTCAAGAAAGGCGTCATGCCAGCTGCACATCGACTGGGTTCGAACTAGCTAGTGGTCCAGGTCGGGGCCCCTATTTTTGCTTGGCCTGTAACGCCTCGCGGATGGGGTCGTGGTGACGCGACAGGTAGTAGAAAGACTTAAGGCTGCTCTGTTCACCCAGGCAGAAGAGAAATTCCACCCGTGATCCACCGCGTGGCCATTCCGGACCTTCCAGTCGTAGAGCCTGGACGACCGTTGAGAGTGACTTTCCGGCGGCCAGCATCGTGGGCTTCGTGGGCCGCGAGATGCCTGTTGAGCCGGGTGCTGCATAGGTTTTTCCGCGGCACATGATCACCAGGCTTTCGCTCCAGAGGATGTCTTTGCCGCGTTGCCGCAGGGCCGGTATGGTCAGGGGCGTCTTACCCGTGTTGGTGATGGTGATTCGGTATTCACCATCGCCATCGGGATTCGCATATTTAACCTTCTTAGCGGGAGGCAAGGGTTCGACCGATAGTTTCAGGCCGTCACCTGCCAGCAGAACGGGGCGTCCGGTCTGGGAACAGGTCATGAATCCTTTGCCACGCTGATCTGAGGGCCAGGCCTTGGATCCGAGCGTTGCCCAGGGCGAAAGTAGTTTGCCGTCCTTCATGTGCCATCCCAGGGGCAGTTGGGTGGCAAAACGGGCGTCGTTTAGGTTGCCGATGTTGACTTGTTCGATTCGGGTTGCCCGCAGTTGACCGCGACTACTGGCAGCCGCCACGAGGCAGACTTTTCCTTCCGGAAAGGTGGGCGGCGTTTTTTGACGGGCAGAGTAGAAGAGGGTAATGGGCTTTCCGGTGGGCGTGGAACCCCGCAGCGTGGCGGTTACCTGGAGTGTCAGTCGATAGTTGTAGATAGGAGGGAATGACCGCGCCACGGGTCCAGCCTGGACGGCGGTTAATTTTGCCTGGAAGACGTGTTCCGATTGTCCCCAGTTGGAAATAGCCTCGTCGGAAAGGTTGTCATAGTTGACGGGGGTTTGCGCGGCCGCCGGCACGGTAAGCATCAGGGTAAATGTTAATGCCAGGATGGTTAGGTGGGGCCGTATGTGGTTAGGCATGGATTGTCTCTTTCTGGTTGCCGCGGCGACGGGATAAAAAAACTGGACGCTAAGGTGGCCGTTAATCTTTACTTAACGAGTGGAGGCATGGGTTCTGCCGGTGACGAGCTACCGGCTTAGCTGGATGGGACCGTTTCAGTATAGCGGGCGCAGGCGAGATGACAAAACCGCCTTGTGCTGCCTAAGTCAGCGAATGCAGGGAGGCTGTGGTCCCCTTCGGTCAGGAAGTCCCGGTAGTTACATTGAAAACTCAAGGCAACATGTCATACTTGGCCTGTGGTCGGCAAGTCGTCTACGGGCAAGGTTACTCCTATAGGTAGAAAGAAGTTACATGAACAGTAAGAAAATCGGACGACGTTCGCTAATCCAGGGAGCGGCGGCTTCAGCATTTGCGTTCAGCTATGTACCGCAGCGAGTTTGGGGCGCCAATGAAAGGGTGAGGCTGGGTTGCATTGGCATCGGTGGGAAAGGAGCCGGTGATGTTGCTGACCTGGCTGCGGCCGGCGCGGATATCGTGGCCCTTTGCGATGTCGACGATAACCGGCGTGGGCGGAAACGCAAGGATGCCAGGGCGACCTACCCGAAGGCTAGTTTCGAACGTGATTTTCGGGTGATGTTGGAGAAGAACGAGAAGCGGTTGGATGCGGTCAGTGTTTCGACCCCGGATCACACGCATTGCCATGCTGCCGTAACGGCGATGCGGATGGGGAAACATGTCTATTGCCAGAAACCGCTGAGCTATTCGATCGGCGAAGCACGCCTGATGACGGAGACTGCGAAGAAGTACAAGGTGGCGACCCAGATGGGAAACCAGGCGCATGCCGGCGAGCCGATTCGACGGGCTGTGGAGTGGATTCGGGCGGGCGTCATTGGAAAAGTCCAGGAAGTTCATGCCTGGACGAATCGTCCGATCTGGCCGCAGTGCCTGTCGGCAAAGCCGAAAGCGGAAGAAGTGCCCGCCGGTCTTGATTGGGACCTCTGGCTTGGTCCCGCGGCAGCCACGGCCTACAGCAGCGCTTATTGTCCGTTTTCGTGGCGTGGCTGGTGGGATTTCGGAACCGGGGCGCTCGGGGACATGGGGTGCCATATCATCGACATGCCGTATTGGGCACTGGATCTTGGCTACCCCACCAGGGTGTCGGCCACCTCCAAGGGGAACACGGCCCATTCCGGCCCAACGGCGGCTGTGGTCACCTATGAATTCGCAGCCGGCAAACATAATCATCCCCTGAAATTCAAATGGTACGACGGGGACAACATGCCATCGGCAAAGGTCTTGTCGGGTTCTGGTGTACAGGCCAACCAGGTTGCCAAGAATTTCGATCTCGTCATGATCGGCGATGCAGGCAAGATGTTTTTCAAACGTACCAGCACGGACTGGGTGATCACACCGGATGAGCGGGGCAAGGAATTCAAGGCACCGGAGCCAACGATTCCGCGGGTTGCTAATGAAGACGTAGAATGGCTGACTGCCTGCCAGGGCGGGCCTGCGGCCCTTTCGAACTTTTCCCGCTCCGGACCCTTTACCGAGGTGGTACTCCTGGGGAACCTGGCAATTCGTACGGGTAAGCCCCTGGACTGGGACGGGGAAAAGATGAAAGCCACCAACTGTCCGGAAGCTGACCAGTATGTACATCGAAGCTACCGCAAGGGATGGGAGTTGCAGGCCTAGTTCGCATATAAATAGCGGCGTCGTTGACTGTGTAATTCGATGTAATTGGGGAGCTTGTAGATGATCCAGCTTTTAAAACTCTGGTTTGGTCTGCAGGCTGAGGTTTCCCGACGCACTTACTTGATCAGTGGCTTCGCCCTGATGGGTATTAAATATGCCACGGAGGCCGGCGCTGTCTTTTGTTTCACCGGGCGTGTGCTTTGGCCTCACGTTTTCTTTAACCCCATCATGACCATGCGTCAGGAGCTATTGGGACCGCCGGCGCCAGCCTGGCTGCAATGGGCCATCGTCATCTGGACACTGCCGTTTCTTTGGATCGCTGTAGGGATGAGCGTGCGTCGTGCAGTCAATTCCGGTCAAAGCGCTATTGTTGGCCTGGGTGTCTTGATCCCGTTTTTTAACTACGTGTTGATGCTGCGCCTGGCAATGCTACCGGTCAGCGGGGATTGTTCATGGTCAAACGCCTGGTTTGAGCCATCAGCGACGAAACCGCCGCTGGACCATTTCCTTTCCAGTGCACTCAAGGGGATTGCCGCCGCGGTATTGATTGCCCTGGTCATGGTCAGCCTGGGAGCGTATGTATTTGGCAGTTACGGTATCAGCTTGTTTCTAGGGACGCCCGTGTTGATGGGAGTCACCAGCGCTTTCCTGTACAACCGCCCGACTCGTCGTGGGCTCGGCGGTACGCTGGTGGTGGGCCAGGCCTCTGTTGTATTGGGGGCTTTCGCGTTGCTGCTCTTTGCATTCGAGGGTATTATCTGTCTCGTGATGTTGGCCTGGATGGCAAGTGGGATGGCGCTGCTGGGCAGCCTCGTCGGTTATTCGATGTGCGTTTTGAGGCCCACGAGCGCGGGAAGCGTGTTGGTTTTGGCGGCGGCCCTGCCGCTGGCACTCGGCGCGGAATCCTTGCACCGGCCAACACCATTGTATGAGGTAGTCAGCACGGTAGAGATCGATGCACCCCCGGAAGCGGTTTGGCCCCATGTCATCGGCTTCGCTGAATTGCCGGAACCATCGCAGTGGTTTTTCCGACTTGGCATTGCCTATCCGCAGCGTGCGACGATCGTGGGCTCAGGGGTCGGTGCCGTGAGACGCTGTGAGTTTTCGACAGGCGCGTTCGTCGAACCGATCACCGCCTGGGAACCGGGTAGACGGCTGGCATTTGACGTCGAGTCGCAGCCAGCTCCCATGCATGAACTAAGCCCCTATCGGCATGTCCATCCACCCCACCTGGATGGTTACCTGCGTAGTAAGCGAGGGGAATTCAGGTTGGTAGCTTTGCCCGGTGGACGGACTCGCCTGGAAGGGAGCACCTGGTACGAGCTGGAACTTTATCCGCAGGATTACTGGACGCTTTGGTCAGATGGTTGCATTCATTTGATTCATCGACGTGTTTTGGATCACGTCAAGAGTCTCGCCGAACGGGACATGCGGCGGGCGCAGTAAAAACGGCCAGCGTCTCGCTAGAGAGGCCGGCCGTTTGAGTGGGATAACGCGAGATACGAAGTTACTGGACGAGTTCGTCCAGGCGTTCCTCGTATTCTTCCCTGGGGAAAGCGCCGATCAGTGGTTTGCCCTGGACCTTGCCGTCCTTGAGAAAGACCACGGTAGGAATGCCTTCCACTCCGTATTTGTCAGCAATCTCCGCTTCGCTATCGACGTCTACCTTGATGACGACCGCCCGGCCGTCGTACTTTCCTGCCAGTTCATCCATGACGGGGGAAAGTGTTTTACAGGGGGGTCACCAGTCGGCATAAAAATCAACGAGGATGGGTGTGGACCCGGCCAGGTGGGTCGCAAAGGCGGCACTGGTGCCGTCGATGACTTTACCGCTGGGGGCCTTGGCCTCGGAGCCGGTACCGGTGGTGTTTCCACCAGGAGCAGGCGTGTTGTTCTGCGAGCAGCCGGCCAGCAGAAGCATCCCGGCCAGTGAAAATGCAATGGAGCTTCTCATCAGGTGAATCCTTTCTGGTAGTAAATCTATCTGCAATAGTGTAGGAAGTTGGCGGGGGGCATGGCAAGCGAGACTTTGCAGAATTAGGTTGCCAATCGGTCTTTTTTGGGATGATCTGCGAAACCGCTCGACACGAAAGGGGTTTTTAGATAAATCTGTACGTGGAGCGTCGGTCAGCCGAAGGCGCAGAGAGCCCTGTCAGGAATAAGGAAGAACCTATACATGTTGCGGTTTTTATCAGTCAGTACGCTGCTTTTGGTGGTCTTTAGCAGTCCCGGTATGATTCACGCGGAAGAGTCGGGAGTCGTGAGAATAGGTAAACCGGTTGCGGATTTTACCCTCCAGGATTTCCGTGGCAAGAAACATTCTCTCGGTGACTACCAGGAAACCAAGCTAGTCGTGATCGCCTTTCTAGGTGCCGAGTGTCCATTGGCAAAATTATATGGTCCGCGTCTGCAGCGATTGGCGGATCATTATGATTCAACGCAAGTGGTTATCCTCGGAGTTAACTCGAACTCCCAGGATGCAATCACGGAAATTGCTGCCTATGCCCGGATCCATGATGTTACCTTTCCACTTCTGAAAGATACGGGTAACCGCGTGGCGGATGCCATGGCCGCCGTGCGGACTCCAGAGGTGTTTCTGCTTGATCAACAACGGCGAATTGCCTACTGGGGTCGGATCGATGATCAGTACGGGGTCGGCGTGGTTCGCACTGAACCGACACGAGAAGATTTAAAGATCGCGATTGATGAGTTGCTGGACGGCAAGACAGTTTCCCAGTCGATCCGCAAAGCGGAGGGGTGTTTTATTGGCCGTATTCGCAAGCCGGATGAAAGCAGTGATGTGACCTATTCAAACCAGGTCTCGCGAATTCTGCAGAAGCGGTGTGTGCAGTGTCATCGGAAGGGAGAGATAGCACCGTTTTCACTGGAGAAATACGAGGACGTGGTGGGATGGGCGGAGACGATTTCGGAGGTCGTTAAGGACGATCGGATGCCACCGTGGCACGCCAGCAAGGAGTTCGGTCATTTTGTGAACGACAGGCGGCTAAGTGACGAAGAAAAGAACTTGATTTATCGATGGGTTGAAAGTGGTGCGCCACGGGGTGATGTCACCAAGCTGCCAGTAGCCAAAAATTACACCGCTGGATGGCAACTCCCGGAGAAACCGGATCTTGTGCTGCCGATTTCAACGCGACCTTACCGTGTGCCAGCCGAGGGGGTTGTGCGCTATCAGTATTTCCGAGTTAATCCCGGCTTCAAGGAAGACAAATGGATCCAGGCGGCGGAACTGTTGCCGGGCAATCGCGCCGTGGTGCACCATATCCTGGCCTTTGCCCGGGTGCCGGGTCAGCGTGGTGGTTCGGGGGGGTTGGACGGTTTCCTTGTCGGCTATGTACCTGGCTTGTTGGCCCGGCCATTTCCCGAGGGGATGGCCAAACGCATACCTGCGGGTTCGGAACTGATCTTCCAGGTGCACTATACGCCCATCGGATCAGCTCAGATCGACGCCAGTAAAATTGGCTTCGTGTTTGCAGATCCAGACGAGGTAAAATACGAGGTGAAGACGACGAGTGCAGCGCAACGCTCTTTGCGGATTCCAGCAGGGGACGATAACCATCGCGTGACAGCAACCAGTCGGAGTACACGAGAGGAGTCGTTGCTGCTTGGTTTTATGCCTCATATGCACGTGCGCGGTAAATCATTCCGTTATGAGTCGGTGGATCGAAACGGGGAACGCGTTGTATTACTGGATGTTCCAAAATTCGATTTTAACTGGCAAACGTCCTATCGACTGGCGGAACCGGTTAAGCTGGCCGCTGGAACGCGGATCTATTGCACCGCCCATTTTGATAACTCCAGGTTTAATCTCAATAATCCGGATCCAACGAAGATGGTTCGTTGGGGAGATCAGACGTGGGAAGAAATGATGATCGGGTATTTCGATGTGGCTGTACCCAAAAGGCATCGGGAGCCTGCGAAATCTTCAGTGACGGGATCAACTCCCGGGAGAGCACCGGCGAGTCTCAGAGATCGTCTGCGCCAGGCGGACCGTAATAAGAATGGTAAGCTGGAAAAATCAGAAGTGTCCGGACGACTCGGGGTGCTGTTTCTCTTCTGGGATCAGAACCGTGACGGTGTGCTGTCAGACGAAGAAATCAAGCAAGGCTTGGAACGGGTGGGCCGGTAGGTGAGTGGCTTGTTATTCGGCGACCTTGTAGAGCGGTAAATGCCGGAAATAGACTTCGAGGATCAGTACCCGCAAGGAGGTGGCCAGCAAGCGACCACCGGGTCTATCCCACTGGTCTTCCGGCGGCCAGCTACCCGCTTCGTGCCCCTCTTTGACTTGCGTGTTAAGAAGCAGTGGTTTCATCGCCTGGTTCCAGGTGTTCCAGTCATCACCTTGCAGATGGAACATGACTTGGGTGCCGTAATACCAGTAGTAGCTGCTTTCTTTCCTGGGTCGCGGAAGGACGGTTTTTAAATAACGCGCGCCGGCTTCCAGCGTCGGATCGTGCCGGGGCATATCCAGGTATTGATGGCAAAGTAGGGCCTCGGCTGACATCGTGGGCTTAAGGTCAGACGGGCTCGCGTAGCCGAATTGGCCCAGTTTATTTCCCTTGCCAGCAACCCGGTCGAGCCAGGTTCGGACCCCATCGAGTGTCTCGGAGGGTACAGCCAGGTTGGCCATTTGGGCACTTTTGATAGCCATGACCTGCCAGCCGACGACCGAAGTGTCGGGGCTGTCACCCGGCTGGTATCGCCAGCCGCCGAGCGTTTTGTGTTGAGATTTGACGATGAAGTCGATTGCCTTCTGTGCGGGCACCTTGAGGGCAGCGTCACCACTCATGGCGTAGGCTTCACAGAGTGCGATGGATGCAACTCCGTGGCTGTACATTCGCGCGTTGGTAGTCCCGGGTCTTTTGAACTCACCGCTACCCTGTTGAGTTTTTAGCAGCCACTGAACCCCGCGTTGGACGTGATCCTTGTAGGGGCCTTTCTGGTGGGTGTTGCCGTTGCCGAGGAGTGGTAGTAATCCGAAAGCGGTGGCCGCCGCTTCGGCATTGGTCCCACCCGCTTGGGTTGGGGCCTTTCCGTCAATTTCCCGAAGTTTATTGAAGGCCCAGTGACCGTCCTCGTGCTGCTGGGAAACGATCCACTGAAGTGAACGATTCACGGTTTCGAGCGTTTCTTCGCTGCCTCCGAAGACTTTGACGAGTTCACGTTTAGCTTCCAGGTCCACGTTGCGCAATCGCAGCAGCGCCTGTAGGCCGATGTTATCTTCGGCGTAAAGTATCTCAGGGGCACGTGCGGGTAATCGAAGCAAGGCGGTCGCATGTGGACTGACCGTGATGGGAGCATCAACGACCTGGCGACCGATGCTGCCAATCACGACTCTCGTGGTACTGGGACGTAGTGGCCCGCCGCGGTCGACGGCATCGTTTAGGGGGACGTCGATCGAGGGGGTCTCGACGCGGCTGGTCGTGACCGTGGCGGTAGCGGGCATTGCCGACGGATCAGAGGTAGGGGTGGCTTCCGGCAGCGCGGTAGGAACTTTCGACAGTACGGCCTCCGCGGGGGAAGCCGCCTTGATCGATTCGACGCGAGCGATAGCCGTTTCAATTGCAGGAGTGGGTGGAGCGGTTTTTGGTAGTGTGCCACGGTCCGCTGGGGAAATCAGCTGTGGCGTCGGTTTCGCCCCGTCTCGCTGCGGTCGATCTAGTGGCTGTGGTTCGGGTACCGTCGTGGTGTCACGCCGCGGTTGTAAAACTTTTTGTGACGGGAGCGGAGCTGGCTGAGGGGCGGGTTGATTTTGCGGTGGATTCTCAAACAATTGAGCCTGCGACCGTCGTGGTGTGTTGGCGGCGGCCGCGGGTGAAGCGCGTTTTAGTAATTGGGCTGTCTCGTAGTTGGCCTGGGTAATCACGGTTTGGGGGCCGTCTTCCTTGCGGACCTGCCGCTCGAATTGACGGCTGGCATCGAGTCGGACCATCGCTTGTGTGGCCTGAAGTGGTTTGGCAACGTCTGGCGGGGCTAGCACCAGGACAGGTTCGGTGCGTTCCAGGTTCATCGCGGCTGTCGGGACCGGGCGTTGCCGGGGGATCTCCACCGGTGGAGGCGGTAATTTAAGACTGGAAACCTGGGTGGCCTGGTTGTCATCGATCGGCCGCGGGCTCTGACGGTCCAATGGGGACGGGTCCGGCTGATTCCTCGCTGGTTCCGGATCCGGATTGGAGAGGGGTTCGGGGGTGTTTTGCGGGGCTGCTGCGACGGCATCTGGCGTTGCGAGGGCAACTTGAACACTGGGGAGTTCTGGTTGCCGCGCTGGCTGCCTGGGTAGGCCTGTGTCTGTCGTGGGGCGACGGAGTTGAGCAATCGTCTCGGCGGGCTGGAGGGGCTCTTCGATCGTGACAGTATTCTCTGCGATGGCCTCCGGTACCTGTGATTTCCGATCCACGGGAGTTATTTCGCGAACGGGTTCGGTGGGGATGGCCTCGATTCTGGCGCGGGGGACTGCCTGGACGGAAAGCTGAGAGCGAGCAGGTAAGCTGGGAATCGCGGAGTCAGTAGCCACGGCCATGTTAGGCGATTCAATGACCTGACGGGCGATGTCGGAAGTTTGCACTGTTTCCAAAGACTTTAGGTCAGCCACCTTTTCGTACGCTTCCTGGCCAGGCTTGTGCGATTGGTGCAATTCGTCACTGGGGAGCTTGGAAGCAACCAGGATGCTTTTGAAGGTTTTCTTTACCGAATCAAGTAACTCGCTGTCAAAGTAGATATAGAAGGATCCGGCACCCAGGATCAGGTGGATCGCCAGTGCCCAGACGAAGAAAACGGGTACGCTGGCACGCTGAAAAGACATGCGGCGGAGGTACCAGGCCAGCCCGGCAAGCAAGCCGGCAACCAGGAGTACCAATCCGATCCACCAGGCATGATTGCGAAACGTCGCAACGAGTTTAAAAAGGGAACTTCTTAAAAAGGCGGTAAATGCCTGGAGTCGTTGATCGTCCTTGCCGCGTTGGATCTCCACCTCGACGGCAGTGCTGCTATAGAGATCATAAGCAGGGATATTGGCACTCTCGCGTTCAGAGGACTCTCGAGAAAAATACAGTTGGAAACCTTGCAGGGTGAGCACAGGTTCCAATTCGTGGTCCCGGGTGTTCACACCTCGCCCCAGGTTTTCCGCCTCGCCGTGGCCGGTTTCGCGAATTCGAACGCGATAAATGTCAAGGTTCCTGGATTCACCGGGGCGGTGAGGTCGGTCAGAGGAAAAATAGAGAAAGGCTCCAGTCGCGTCGACGCGGGGAGCACCATCATTGGCGTCGGAACGGTTAAGGCTATTCAGCGGACGGGCCTTGTCCCAGGCCGAGTCGCCCTGATCGCGGCGTGCTCGGAATAGGTTAAAGCGATTGAAACCGATGGCAGAACGGAGGGTACTTGTCCATCGCTGGGAGGCACTGGAGTTTGATTCCCCTGGATTCGGCTGGGGCATATTAGCAGAGTAATCGCTGCTGAAATAAAGGGAGGTTCCTGCGGGGTTCACCGTAGGTTCGCATTCATCGGCGGGTGTGTTGATGGAACTTCCAAGGTTAACAGGTTTCGCCCAGGATCCGTTGGACAGGCTCGATTGGTAGATGTCAAAACCGCCGTGCCCACCGTCACGGTTTGAATAGAGAAAGAGGGTGGTTCCGTCGGTACTGACCGTGGCCCCGATGTCATCGGCCTCGGAATTGAGGTTCGTGACGGGAACGGCGGGCTGCCAGTGGCCGTCGACGAGATGGCTCTGGTAGATATCCATGGTGTGATCGCTGGCGCGGGCTGAAAAGTAGAGAACGCGGCCATGATCGGCGAGACTCGGTCGTACGAGCGTCCGCTCAACCTCGGCGGGAAGTTCGGGCCCGGCCAAGGGAGTCGCTTTTTCCCAGATGACGTGCCGGCGGGGTGGTCCGTCGGCCAGCGACCAACGTTGTTCGCCATCCAGTGTTGCCATCGTTGCGACGTCGCGAGGGTAAAACCAGTATCCAAGCAGCCCGATGGATATGACGGCCAACAGCATATAAATGCGGCGACGGTGCGAACGACGGGGCGACGGTTTATCCGGGTAAATGATGTTCATGACCTAAGTGTCAGTCGACGTGTGGTTATTGGTTCCTGGGCAGGACGGTACATCGGTATTCAAGGTCTTCTTGCTTGCAGAGTCCCATGACCGTTAGTGGATGCTTGAACTGGACTTCCTGGTCGGCGCGGATTTGGACATTCCGCTTGCCTGGGTTGCTGATGGCGACCCCGTGGAGGACGTCGGCGAGGGTAACCTCGGTCAGAGCTTGGTCACCGACGAAATACTTTCCTTCCTTGGTGATGTTGATGATCACTTCCTTGGATCCCACCGCCATTGGTTCGGGCTTGAAAATTTCCGCCAGGTTAATGGAAACAAGCCGTTCCTGCTGATCGAACTTGGTTGCCACGAGAAAGAAAATCAGTAACAGGAAAACAACGTCGATAACCGGGGTCAGATTCGGTCCGTCGCTATCAGGGTCAGGTGGTGGTAGTCGCATGATTGATTCCTTGAGAAATCGGGGCGTCTCGCAGGCTAAACGTTTTTGGATATGGCTGCCGGGGAACCGTACTGGGAACCAGCAGAGGTGCTGGTTTTAGGGGGCGTTGTAGGTGTCCGTTTCTCCAGCTTGGTGAAGAACGGGATCAGGGGCATCAGGGCCTGGTCGATTTGTCGGAAAAAGCGTTCCACGCGACCCTGGAACCAGGCAGAGAGCAGGAGAGTAGGAATCGCAATAGTGAGTCCACCCGCGGTTGTTAATAATGCGAGATAGATTCCGCGGGCCAGCTGTTCTGCTTTACCAAGACCCAGTTGGCTGGAAATCTGGAACGCGAAAATCATTCCAACCACGGTGCCGAGTAAACCGACGAGCGGCGCCGTAGAACCGACGACGTTCAGGGGGCGATGTTTGCTTCTCATCTCGGAGATCTCCCGCAGCGCTGCGTCTTCCATGGCCTTCTCCACCTCGGAGAGGGGACGTCCTGCTCGGTCCAGCGCAGCCGTGAGGATGCGGGCGATGGGCGAGGGCCATTGCTTGGCAAGGTCGGACAGTTCGGTCTGGGACGGTGACGATTGACCGAGGATGTCCGTGAGTCCTTTTTCGAACGGAGAGGGCAGGATACGAGATCGTCGCAGGTTCACCAATCGCTCCAGCGTCACGGTGGCTGCGAAAATGGAAAAGATACCGAGCATTGCATAGAAGAACAGTGCAAACCAATCGCTGGTCGATTCGGGGGCTTTGAAGATCTGGCTGCCCAGGCTGTCGTCGTTCGCCGCGGGAGCGTCAGCGGTAGCCTCCCCTGATTCGGCCTGCTCGGCGGGTGATTCAGCAACCTTTTCAGCGGGAGGTTGCTGGGCCAGTCCGGCCAGCGTCCCGGAGAGCAGGGTCAGCGTAAGAGCAAGTAGCATGATCTGTCGTGGTTTCGTGCGAGCTAAAGTATTCATGAGTGTCCTCGTTCCTGGTGCGTCTATTTCTTGAGTTCGGCAAGTAGCTTGGCGGCGTCCTTCGCCTTGGGGTGCTGGGCATGATCCTTCGTTATGATTTCAAGTGAAGCGATCGCTTTGGCGTTCTGCTTGAGCTGGATGAAGCAGCGGGCAGCTTCGAAATGTCCCAGTGCTTTCCATTCCGGGAAGGGATAGCCCACGGCCACTGCGAGGAAATGTTCAATCGCGGACTCGTATTTCGCGTCGCCGAAGTCCAGTTCGCCGACCATGAAACGTGCTTTCGCGGCCGTGATCGTTTCGGTTTCACGCGTGATCTGCTCGTAGAGTGTACGGGCCTGCGGGAACTGCTTGAGTTGCTGGTGTGCCCAGGCCTGGCCGTAGCGTGCTTCGTGGGCCTGTTCAAACTTGGGGAAGGTGGTGAGGAGTGACGCGAAATGCGTGCGGCTGGGATCCCACTGTTTTAAATTCGCGGCGCAGGTTCCAGCGCGATACAGGGCCTGGGCGTGATAACGTTCCACCTTGCGACTCGCCACCATGGTGTAAAGTGGCAGTGCTTTGGTGAAATCATCCTGTTGGAAGTAACATTCCGCCGCCAGGAACCGAGCGGGATCAATTAGCTCGCCGTTAGGGAACATGGTGATCTGCGCGGCGAGTAGCTGGCCGGCGCCCGGGTAATTGCTCGCCTGGAAACGAACGTCCGCCAGGCGATAGAGAAGCTTCTCGTGAAGTTCGGGGGTTGGTTTGCTGGCGATCGCGGCGGTGAAAGCCTGGTCGGACGAGGTGAGAGCCGCGGTTTTCGGTGCGGCGTCCTTGGCGTCAGCGGCCACGCTCGCCTGGTGCTGCCCAACGTGGAACCAGCTCTCTGCTGCCAGCGGACTTTCCTTGTGGGTTTCAGCCAGTTGTCGGAAGGTTGTTGCGGCGTCGGCAGGTAGCGTTTTCCCGAGTTGTGCGTGGGCTAGTTCGTAAAGGACCTTGTCGGCGAACTTGTATTTTGGTTGACCGGTCTGTAACTCTTTTAGCGTAGCGATGGCGGGATCTAGTTGCTTAGCACCGACGTGGCAGAGGGCGAGGGCATATTTTGCGTCCCAGAGTGCCTCTCCCATCGGCTTGGCGGCGATGTAGACCTGGAAGTCGGCGATGGCTGGTGGGAATTGCTTCAGGCGCTGATGGGTCAGTCCACGGAGGTAGCGGGCCTGGTTGATAAGCGGCGCCGCGGGGGTAGCAGCCAGGAGTGCATTGAGCTGCGTTAACGCATTGGGAAGGTCCTCCTTGGCATAGTAGGAAGAGCCGAGTCCGTAAAGGGCCAAGGGGCCAAATGGGGTTGCCTTGTACTTGGCAACCGTTTCATTGAAATGGCCGATCGCGACGTCATGCTTGGCCTCCTGCTGGGCTAGTTCCCCGAGCTCGAAAAGTGCCTGGGCCCGATAGCTGCTGTCGGGGTATTTGCTGGTTAACTCCGTGAATCGCCCGATTGCAGCGGCGGTGTTCTTGAGTCGTCGATAACTTCCGCCACTGGCCAGTAAGACCTCGTCGCGACGAGACCACTGCGGATCGGAAGCCAAGGATTGATCAAAGAAGCTAATTGCTTCCTGGTCCTTGTTGAGGCCGGTCGAGTTTCGCCCGAGCAGGAAGTGCGCATCGGCTTTTTGAGCTGGTTCGGTTAAGGCAGGCAGAATCGTTTTGAGAAGTGCTGCGGACTCGGTGTATTTCTTTGCCTGGTAAAGACACCAGCTAATGCGCAGATTTGCCGCCGAAACCCTGGGGTGCTCCGGGTATTCCACAACGACGCGGCGATAGAGGGCTTCGGCCTTGACACGGTGCGTTGCCTGGTTCGCCTCATCGGGATGGAGCAGGTAACCTTCACCGGCAATAAAGAGGACGGCTGGAGTCAACTCATGTTTGGCATATTCAGGATTAGCCAGGAACGTCTCGGCGCGTGACCGTGAGACCACGTAATCCTTTTCTCCCAGGGAGGCGAAGGCGGACATGTAATGAGCCTGCGGTGTGAGTGCATGCTTGGGGTGCTGCTTTACGAAAGCCTCGTACAGGGCCGGTGTTTCTTTTCGCCGCGCGGCGATCTCATAGATGGCATCTACCCGCGTCAACTGGAGATAGGGCAGGTAGGCGCTATCCCCGGAGGTTTTTGCGATCGCATCCAGTAGCGCGAATGCTTCCGTGGGTTTCTTTTGCTTGAGCAGCCCCCGTCCCAGCCAGTAGGCGGCTTCAGGGGATTCAGCAACCTTTAGCTTCGCCAGGGGCTCGAGAACGCGTCTCGCGTCGTCCAACTTTTCGAGCTGGTAGTAAGAACGACCCAGGGCGAGAGTTCCGGCTGGCGCGTGCGGGCTCTTGGGGAACTCGGCAATAAACTTGACGAGCAGCGGTACGGCCTGGTCGTAGTTGCCAAGTTCCACGCGGCATTGGCCTTGTCGCAGGTAGGCGAGATCGACCAGGGGAAAATCCTTGAGGGTTACGACGATCGCCAAGCGTTTGTCCGCCTCCGCAAACTTTTTCTGTGAAAACTGGCAGAGTGCAGCGCGTAGATTGACCTCGGGGAAAAGTGGGTGCTTTGCAAAATCCGCCTTGGCGAGAAATTGAGCAAAAGTTGCCTCGGCCTCGGCATGGAGTGTTAACTCTTGCTGCGTGGTTCCCATCGCGTACAGCGTGTCCGGTAGTAATGGACTGCTCGGGTAGGAGGTAATAATTTTCTGGTAGGCGGCGACGGCTTCCTTGAGTTGCTTGCCAACGTAGTGTGATTCGGCCTGGAAGTAGATAGCCCGGGGTGCATAGCTGCTCTTGGGATACTTGGTGACCATGGCCTGGAAGGCCGCAATCGCTTTCTGGTAGGCGGCGGGGTTCTTGGAAGTGACGGCCAATTGGTAGGCGCACATGGCAATGTTGTAGTAAGCACCGTCGAGGTCAGGGAACTTTGGGTATTTTGCAATCAAGCCCTGGAAGGTAGCGGTGCTCTGGGGGAACTGTTTCGTATGCAACTGGCAGACGCCGAGATAGTAGGTTGCTCGATCGAGCCGGGTGTCCTTGGGGTGGGTCTTGAGGAAGTTGGTCCAGCGTTCGGCAGCGCGAGGATAGAGGCCGGCGTTTTGAAGTGCTGCGGCAACGTTGTAGTCGCGGATGGCGGCGGACTGGTTCTCCTGGGTAACCCCTGCTAGGGGCGTCAGCAAGAGCAGGAGGCAGGAAGAAAGTCCTGTTGCGTATCGTGTGACCGGCGGGAGCAGCGGAGTACACATGGTAGTACCTTTGGCGGGACGCGGATCATGTTAGTGACGAAAGAAGTCGCCGGAAAAGAGAGGGCGGCGTCGACCGCGTGTCCCTGCTGCGGCAAAATCGATTCGCTTGGAAAGTCCATAGTCTAGACGAGCCACAAGGGGATCGCAAATTGATTCCTCAATCAGCAGGAAAGTTAAGCGGAGGGGCCCTTGCGCCGAGCATAGGCTGGATGGGAGAGGCAAGAACGGCAAGATCGCGGATTCGCTCGACGGCGGCCATAACCCGGTTATAGCGAGGTGCTTGGGAGATTGTGAATTGCTTGAGTTTGCAGCCCGCCTGCTGTACAGTGACGCCTCGACCGCAACCCTACTGAGGAGTGTTTAAGATGGAGCAGGAACCAGGCGTATCGTCCGAGGTTGGAACGAAGCTATTGTTTGAAAACGAGCGGGTTCGTGTGTGGGACCTGCGGCTGCAGCCAGGAGAGGGGAGCGGTCTTCACCGGCATGAGCACGATTACCTTTATGTGGTTATTGGCGATGGTAAACTCAAGGGCGTCCAGGCAGACGGTACCGCGGGTGAGCCACGTGAAATGCAGGACGGACAGGTCGTGTTCCACAAGCTGCAGGAGGAAGCGGTTCATGAAGCGGTCAACGCGGGGGAAACACCGTGGCGAAACATCGTGGTTGAATTCAAGGAGTAACCGGGTATGACGGAATTAACAAAGACAAATGCCGCGGGAGTTCCCCTGCGGGCGCTCGGTAGAACCGGTTTGGATGTATCCATCATCGGGCTTGGAGGCGGACACCTTTCGCGGAAACATCTAACCGAAGCGGATTCGATTCGACTCGTTCAGCTGGCCGTGGATGAGGGCATCACCTTCATGGATAACGCCTGGGATTACTGGGACGGAGAATCGGAGCGCCGGATGGGGAGGGCCCTGCAGGGTCGACGTGATGACGTGGTGTTGATGACGAAGGTGTGTGGCAGAGACCGAGAAACGGCCGAGCAGCACCTTCATGACAGCCTGGAGCGACTGCAGACGGATGTGATCGACGTTTGGCAGTTCCACGAGATTAACTATGACAACGATCCGGAATGGGTGTTCCGAGCGGAAGGCGCAATCGAGGCTGCGGTCGCTGCGCAAAAAGCCGGCAAGGTGCGCTTTGTAGGTTTTACCGGACACAAGAGCCCTCACATTCTCAAGTCGATGCTCGACATGGACTTTCCCTGGGACACCTGCCAGATCCCGACGAACGTGGTTGACTATCATTTTCGTAGCTTTACGCGCGAGGTGCTTCCGTTAGCCGTAGAACGTGAGATAGGAATTATCGGCATGAAAAGCCTTGGTGGGGATGCCCAGATTATCAAGGGGGCCGGGCTGACGGCCGAAGAGTGCCGGGCGTATGCGCTTTCGTTGCCGATCAGTACCCTGGTTTGCGGTATCGAGTCAGAAGAAAATATTCGCCAGGACGCCGCGATTGCGAGGGAGTTTGTGCAGGCGTCAGCAGGGCAATTGGACGAACTACGTGAGCGGGTTAGGGAACACGCCACCGACGGTCGCTACGAGTGGTTCAAAACAACGCAGTACTATGACTCGAAGGTCCATCGCGTCCAGCATGGGTTCCCGGAAGAGCTTCCTGGGCGTTAGCCCAGTCAGCTAGTCTCGCTCGTAGACGAATTTTCCATTGACCATGGTCTGAAGAACGCGGATGTTCTTGATCTGATCGACCGGGCAGGCCTGGTAGTCACGATCAATTACGATCAAATCGGCGAATTTTCCGCTCTCCAGGGAACCCTTGCGATCCTCTTCGAATCCCAGGTAGGCAGCGGTGCTTGTGTAGCATCGCAGGGCCTGTTGGCGGCTGATACGTTGACTTCTCCCATGTATATTCCCAGCGTCATTCAGCCGGGTGATGGCAATTTGCATGAGCAGAAAGGGGTTGTAGGAGTTCATCGCACGATTGGGGTCCATACCGATCATATGGTCACTATTGATGGCGGTAGGTATGTCGCCACGAATCCAGTCACCCAGGCCGATAAAGCGATCAGCCCAGCGCGTACCATAAACGCTGGCGATGGCTTCGGAATCTCGGTAATAGAGGTAGCTTTGAGTGTCCACGCAGACGCCGAGCCGGTGGGCCAGCGTGATGGAATCTCGCGCGGGGAAATAAGCATGCGTGAGTGTGAATCGCCGATCGACCAGGGGGAATTGGGCATTGGCCAGTGCCAGCGCCTCCAGGACGCTGTCTACACCAGCATCCCCCGTCACGTGACAGCACATTTGCCATCCCAGTTTATGGGCCTCCCGGAAAATATCTCGCATCAGGTTTACCGAATATTTGCTGCTTCCGGTCCAGGAGGGATCCTGGATCCCCCGGAGTCCGTAAAAAGAAATGCGACGAGGGCCGTATGGTTCACGCAGGTGCGTTGTGCCCCAGTGAATGCCCCCGTCAACCGTGATCTTCAGAGGTCCGACACGTACCCAGTCGTCTCCCTGGCCGGTGAGTAGGCCGCTGGATCGGGTGAAACTGGCGACCTGGTCAGCGGAGCGGAATTGCTGCCGAATGGTATGTGTGGATCGGACCGTCAATTGGCCAGACCGTTTAAGTGACTGGTACAGCTGGTAGCCAGTCTTGTTGTTGGCACGCTCGAAAATGCTGGTGATGCCGACCTGGTTGTAACGTCGATGTACCGCCACGAGCGCCTCCTTTCGCTCTTTATCGGTCGTTTCCTGGGATGGGAAAAATTTACGAATGGAAGCGTCGCCACCAGCAATCATGAGAGGATTGCCAGAAGTGTCACGGATGACGGGGCCGCCATCAATAACTTTCGTCTGAGCGTTAACGCCCAGGAGTCGAAATCCCATACGGTTAAGAACGTTCTTGCGAGCCGCATTAAAAATCACGGGATGCGTTGAGCACGCGTCGTCGAGTTCAGTCGGGGTAGGGTGGCGACGCTCCTTGAGCCTGGTGATGTCCGCGCGCGGGGTACGGATCCATGTGCCGGGCGGGTGGAGCTTGGCTTCTTGTCGTAGCCAGTCCTGCAATTCAGTGATGGAGTGCAACTCTACATAGGGCCTCTTGCGAGCAGCTAATCCAACTCCAAGCGCGTGTACGTGTGTTTCGATTAATCCGGGTAGGATCGTTGCTCCATTGAGTTGAATCTGGCGTGTGCCTGGACCCACCAGGCTGCGTATGTCGTCATTGGATCCGACCGCCATGATCTTGCCACCTTTGACAGCGAGTGCCGTGGCCTTCGAGAAATCTTTGTCGACGGTAAGAATGTTGGCGTTGATAAATACAAGGTCGGCCTTTTGGGCTGACAGTGTGCTGGGAAGCAGGAACAGGAACAATGCCAAATAACAACGACGTGTTGGTGTGGTGGGGCCGTTTTGCATCGTGGAGAGCTTTCTGAAATGACAGGCGTTGTTAGCTAGTTGGGTACGTGGCTGCGGAGGAACGGAACGATGGCGTTATAGGCAGCACGAATTTGCTCCGGATCGCCACCGGCGAGACCGTGTTCGCCATTGTTGATCGTGTGTAGCTGATGGGGGACGCCGGACTTTTTGAGGGCGGCCGCCATGAGAAGAGACTGATTGTAGGGTACATCGGTATCAGACGTTCCGTGAACCAGGAGCGTGGGGGGG
>MPLU02019713.1_pt1 | contig 25468 bp, 15 predicted proteins | sample 1617381 | NCBI WGS metagenome assembly MPLU02 (sample SAMN05944801, study PRJNA350692) | marine metagenome | biome: marine; feature: ODZ; material: water; isolation source: 90 m water sample filtered on 0.2 um supor filter | place: Pacific Ocean | collected 2012-04-08 | depth 90m m
AGTTCCATCACCTGAAGCGTCATTGTAGTAGCAGTTACCACCCAATGGGTTTACTGCTGCAGAGTTGTTAGCGTTCTTGTTTAGTGTAATCCAATAGTCTACACCGTACATTTCTCTAGTTCCTGTTCCTGGTGTTGCGTTAGCACCATCAGAGAAAGAACCATTGAATGCGAACCACTCAACTTCTCTTGCTACTTTTTCCATAGCTTTCTCAAGCTGTAATGCAAATTCATCTGTTACTGGATTTCCACCAAATAATCCTAATTCATTTGCTGCTGTTACAGTTCCATCACCATCAGATTGATTAGCAATATCTGCTGACAACGCAAAAGGATTTTGATTACCTGAGGATGCTAAAGCTGTGTAGGTCATTTGTACACCTTTATGGAAAATTTGAGTTACATATGTGTATGCACTTCTGTCTCTTCCAAGGTATTCTGTAGGTGCGTCACCTTCTTTTCCTTTGTCAGGTTCTGACGAGATAACAGCATTATCTTCTACTTGGACTTGCCAAAATGTAGAATTTAATGTTTTACCACCGTTCAGACCACCGACTGCGGAAAGTAAAGGTGTTCTTTGACCACCAACTTTAAACAATTCACCAGTAAAGTTATTAATATTTTGTGCATATAACGTACTATTTGTTAACGATATATCTGCCATTATTATCTTCTCCGTTTTCTTTATTTAAATTGTTTACTTTTACTTTTTTGAAGAAGACTTAAAAGTTACTATTTGTCGTTCTTTTTAGCTTCTTCTATAGCAGTAAGTTTGGCAGTTATTGATTGTTTAGTAGTTCCCTTTTGTTCTATATTACGAATAGCACCAACTACATCTTCGCTGTAAATATCTACAACTGAATTTTGTTGAATATTGTTCAGACGTTCCTGACTTTGTTCTGTACTTTTTATAGTATCTTGTATTCCGTCTTGCTGCCCAAACTCTACTCCAAATTCTTCAGATGCGTATGATTGTATTCCTTCAATAGTTAGTTCACCATCAAAAATCATTTCAACTGCTTTTCCGACTCCCTTTGAAGTGTCAAGACCTGCTTCCTTAAAAACATTTATTCTTTCTTTAGCTTCAAATTCTGCGACTTTCTTAGCTAATTGTTCATTTTCAGTTCTCATAGCTTTCCAGTTTTTTTCGCCTGAATCGTTTACTTCCGAGTTATTTTGCTCTTCTGCCATTATTTAGTTGTCCTTGCTTCACACGTTATTTTTACAAGAGGTGTATGAGTTTCCTCTGCCTATCTCCACTTTTTCTCTACTTTTTTTATTTGACAGGTCTTGTAGTAGGCATCAAGACCGAATACAAAATAGAAGTCATATTTTCCTGCGGACTTACAAACGCAGCTTAAAATTAGTATACCACAATATATAGTGGTGCAAGTTTATCCTTCGATTAATCCTGTGACTTCGCCTGTTTGTGATTTCTTACCACCTGTAGCAGCAGTACTAACACTTCTTTGTTGTGCAATTACTCTATTGAGTGCATCTATATCTTCTGCTGAACCTAACTGTGTAGCTTCAACATAATCTTGTGCTGTAATGTTTTCTCTACCTTGACTTCTAGCTGCTGCTTGTATTCCTGTTAATGACTGTGCTGCAGATGAAAATCCTTTTCTTGCTGACTCTTGATTTAATCCTTGTGATACTAAATTTGAAGCTGCTGATGATGTAATACCATAAATACCTGCACTTTCTGCTTCACCTAAAATTTGTGATGCACGTATATTTCCTTCTAGTATATTTCGAGATACTGTAGGAGAAACAAACATAGCGAATATAGACTCATTAGGCAATTCAATACCGAAGTTTGTTAAATATGCTTCTTTTATTTCTGGAATATTATTAACAATAGCTTCATATCCCATTTCTAATCTTTCATCAAACTCTAAAGGAGCTACCTTACCAGCTATAGCAGAAGTAATATCATCTAAAAATTCATTAGGATTTAAATTAAATTTTCTTAGACTTGCTTTCATACTGTCTACAGAGAAAACATATTCTTGTTCAGTCATTTTCAAAGTTCCATCTTTATCCCTAATGCCTGGATATACTACTTCCATCATTGGGTCTGCTCTCATTTCAGCAATAGCTAATCTTTCACTACCTGATTCTGTATATTTATCTAAATAAAGAGTAATTAACCTGTCATCTAACCAAGGATATAGACCTTGCATTTGTTCAAAAGTAGTTGGACCTTCTGGCGTACTTGTTTGTGCAGCTTGTGCATCAAAGTATTCTCCAAACACTCCTTCTAAATCAAGTTGATTTAATTTAAATTTACTACTTAAACTTCTTGAAGCAGCTGCAGCTGCAATAGCTGCAGCACTTAACGAAACTCCATCTGCATCTAATTTAGTACCTTGTACGCTTGAATCAGTGGTATAACCTTTGCTTTCATACCATGCTAAATCTCTAAATTCTGTTACACCAGTCACAGGGTCAGTTACATCAGCATTTTCAACTGTATAAGAACCCGCTAAATCTCCTCTATAAACTTCTACCATTATCTTCTACTCATTCCTTGTCCTACAAATACTCCTGATATGTCTTGATTAAATACTGATGTAGCACCTAATAAAACTTTATCCTGGTAATCAGCATCATTTTTAAATTGTGTTCTTAACTCTTGTTCATACAGATTCATATCTCCACCTACTTTTTGTGATATTAAATCCATTTGTTTTTTTTCTTCTGCTGTTAAAAAACTTTTACCTAAAGTAGTACCGCCTATTTCATATATAGGTCCTGACCAATCTTTATGTTTACTTCCTTCAAAACCAGGAAATATTTTATCATGTGCTGCTTGTAAATCATTAGTAAGTTTTGTTTCATTAGGTCCACCACCTTCTGTATATCCTGCTGAAGCATCTGCACGTAGAAGACCTGCATATTGCTCTAACATACCATTACTTCTATATGTTTTAGCAATATCTTCTCCTAAATAATCTTTAACTAACGAATAAGCGGCTGCAATTCCTGATTGTGTTTCATCTATTTGTCCTACATATTGTCTATATTCTTCATCTATAGCATTTATTCCACCTGCCATATCTCTTTTTACACTATCAGTAAGGTAACTAATAATTTCATTTACTTTAGCTGCTGCTACTTGTCCTGTACCAAACTTTCCTGATGATACGTCTCCTGCTAAATCTTTCAACAAAGCATCAACTCCAGGTCCTGTAATCCTCATTTGATTAGTACTTAACAGTAAGTTTTCATAGTTATCATAAACTATTTCTTCTGCTTTATTAATGTCTCTATATACTAATTCTATCCAGTCTCTTTCATCAGCAGTTCCATATCCTTCTAATACAGGTTCTAAATATTCTGAAATATCTTCACCTGTTATTGCTTGTAAAGCAAATAACCTTTGAACATCATCATTTAAAAACCATTTTTTACCTAATGCATTTGCTTTTTTCTCTAACTGATTTTTAGTAAAATTCAAAATATAATCTAAATCTGTAGTTTCATCTGTAGGGTCTGTCTTTGAAAGTTGTGAAACCATAAATATTGGTTGAAATATATATCCTGTATCGCTTTCAAACTGTTCTATACTTGTTTCTATTGCTGCACCTGGGTTAGCTAATACATCTAATACATCTACTTCTATAACTAAAGGCATAGTATTCCCACCAATCGTTGTATAGTCGTATATAGCGTAATACTTACCATCTACAATAATTAATCTATCTGCTTGGTCTAGTCCTATACCTTCTTTAAATGTTGCCATATTTACCTATTATATACTGTATTAGTTAATTCTAACGTTCTATCAGCTACAACGTTAGCATCTGGATTATTGTTTAAATACCCATAAAATAGAGTATCATAATCAATCCTATCTTGCATTAAGTCTAATTTATCTTGCGGTGTTCTATTAGAGTAATAAATATCATTAGTGTCAGGTACTGTTTCTACTGTAGGAAAGTTTAATTCTGTTTCATCTCTTCCTTCAGCATATCTACCTATTGCATCAAAAGCAGGTTGCCAAATAAAATCTGCTAATTGTTCTGCAGGAGAATACTTAGCTGCACCTTGTAATCCTTCTAATGCTTCTTTACCCATATCTTTCCAAAACCTATCTTCCATTTCAGCTTTTTCCCAATCCTGACCATTCTTCATAACGTTGTTTCTCTTTTTAATTAAGCTAACCATATCAGGTATTTCTTGACCCATCTGTACAATAAGGTTTGATATTTCGTATATTCCCCACACAGTTGCTGCAAATGTAATTGGTGCTGAGGCCGCTGCTGCACCTGCTGCACCTAACCCTTTAGCTATTGCACGTTTAGCGGCTGATTCACTTGCTTTTTTAAATCCTGCAGCTATTAATGTTTCACCTATATCTATACCTTTCCAGGCAAAACCTAATGATTTACCTACAGGTGTTTTAGCAAATGCTTTAGCTAACTGTCTTAATTCTTTTCTTAAAGGAACAGGTTTAACAGGTGATGCACTATGTAATTTACCAACATTACCTTCTACATTTCCAAAGCCTGTGCCTACATCTCTATTTAATGAATAGTTCATTCTTTGTTCATCTATATCATATTGACTTGTATTGTTTAAATTTGAACGTGTATCTGATATTTGATTTCTAGCCATTCTGTATGTTCCTATATTTCCCATTCCACCGATTGCTTGTCTACCTGGTTGAGAAAATATTTGTGCATCTTTAAACACTTTATTTAATTCAGTATCTAAATAAGGTCCAAATAAATGTGATGGTGCATCAATTTGTAAATTTTTTAAACTAAAATTTATAGCACCTTCGTCTATCCTATTAATTTCAGTAATAGGATTATTGCCTCTTTTTTCAAAATCTAATACTCCTCTATACCCTCCATCTGTAACGTCTGCTATTTCTCCACTTATAATAATGTCATTGTTTTCAGCTATTGATTCTATACCATTCATAAATATTTCTAACTCTTGAATTGTAAACTCTGTCTGATAAAGGTTATAGAAATCTACTTCATCAAACGTTATTGATTGCCATAATGTACCAATATTCATATTTCCATCAGGTGTATTTCTAAAATCTCTATCTATATAGCTAGTATCATTACCTGCTTGTAATTCACCAGGATGCATACTATTTATGTCTGTTGTATCACCAAGTAGATGTTCACTAAATCCTTCAAAAGAATTATTTCTATACTCAAATGCACCTAATGCATTACCGACTCTTCCCATAGCAAACATTCTGTGTTCTAGTACGTTATCTACGTCATTCAATAAATCTACATGCCTTATTTCTCTTGGTGCTTGATTTATATCAGCAGATGCTTTTTGTTCTAAATCTTCTATAGCTGTAAGTAATGCATTTTTTAAAATATATGAAGGTACATTATCAGGTCCTGCACCTGCAACTAATGTATCGTACATAGTGATAGCATCATCTCCACCTCTTATGTCTACATTTGTTACTGCATAAGTTTTTTTAATTTCACCATCACTATCTTTATAAATAAGAGCCATTTCAATAAAATCATCTACATGATTATGTTGAGTTACTTCTATATCTGCAGCAATTATTTCTATTCCTGTTTCAAAAATTCCTTCTGAATGAGTAACGATTTTATCTATATTTTTCATAAACTCATGTCTAAAATAATCTGATATTTTTTTACCTGTATGAACTACTTCACCATCACCTACATTATTAATAGCACCATTACCTAATTCAAACATATTTGCTAATGTTTGATAACGTTCTTTTAAAACATCTATTTGCCAAACCATATCAGATGCTTCAATCTCATCAAGATAGCTAACAGGACTACTAGCATATCCACTACGCATTTGTCCAAATAATGTCATATCATCAGGAACAAATACAGCTAAATCCGTATCGTTTACAATATCATTTAGATACTCTCCACTTTCTGCTTCAAAGACATTTACATCTTGTGCCATGGCTTGATTTTCTAGTTCTCTATAAAGGTTTCCTTGTGTTAAATTGTTTTCAAGATTTGTAGAAACAACATCTCTTGGTCTTTCTACTTCTGCAACTGTTTCTACTTCTGCACCTTCTCTAATGAATGTATCTTTGTATGTTTGTAAAGTTTCTGCAGGTAATTGACGAGCATCCTCAACAATAGTATATGAACCGTTTACATCAGCTATTCTATCAGCTAATGTCTTACCTTCTATTTCGTATGCTGATAAATCTACTTTAATATCATTTGCTTGTGATAATAAAGAGCTTATTAAAAAATCTAAATTCCCTGCTTCTCTAGTCATATTTGCTGTTGCCCAATCAAAGTTTTCACTAGCTAAATGTCTTACACCTTCTAATGTTTTTTTAAATTTTGTTGCGTCACCTGTTTCAAATTGTGCTGTTCCTAATTCATCAAGAATGCTTTTTGAAAGAGGTTCATTTCTTTTCCATATAGGATGTTCCACATAACCATCAGCACCTTCTACTAAATTTCCTAAAACATAATCATCTAATGCATCTGATGCTAATAGTATTCTTGCAATGTCACTTGTTGGAATTTGTCCGTTTTTAATTAAATTAAAAATTTCATTAAGAGTAGTAAAATCTGCTAAATAAGAACCACTAACTGCATTATCCAAATTATTAATTTTATCGCTGTAAGTAGGAAATAAAGAATTTGCATCTAAACTTCCTCGTTTAAGATATTTAGTAAGAATCCTCTCATTTTTTAACTCTGACCTTATTCGTGAACCCATTTTTATATAATCACTTTCAGGGTCATAATATCCTTCTGATGCAGCTATTAAGAATCTGACATCTCTTGAATCTAAAGCGTTTCTAATAGGTAGTGTTTTTACTATAACTTTGTCACTATTAAGATAAGGAGCTCCTACAGCAAATTGCACTAAACTATAATCAAATTTAAATCTTCTTCCTTTTCCTAACTTATTTATTTCAGGTGGTATTGGCATTCTAACCATACCACCAGCTCCATCCCATCCAATATCTACTCCTGGTTTATGGTTATTTTGAAAGTCAAAAGTACCAAGACCATGATAAGTATCTGCAACGTGAGCATTGATAGGTGAGTTTACAAAAGCCACACCAACTTCATCTGCATATTCCATAAGTTCCATCCACCAGGTAGCAGATTGTCTCATTAAACCTTTTTTAACCGATTCTATTTTTTTCATACTAGGATAAGCACCTATTACATGGGAAGGTTCAAGATTTATAAAATTAGCTACTATTGCACCATTAGGTTCTATTTGGTGTGCATATTGTCTTGAACCTGAACCATCACTACCTAATATTGTTGCTATTATGTCTGTTCCATCAGGTAATGTATAAACTAAACCAAATACTTGACTAGGTCTAGTAGATATTTTCTGCCAAGGCAAACCACGTTGTTTTATTTTATCAAACCATTCTTTAGGATTACCATTTGGTATTCTGTCTTTTACAATACTTTTTCGATAATTCATAGTTCCACCCCTTTTTTTAGAACCGATGAGTATTGAATTTCTTTTTTGTACTGTATCTATTACAGCTCTATTAATTAACCTTGTAATATCATTTGTATCATTTCTTCCATAAAGCAAATTTAATGATTCATAAAAACTTGATTCGTGTGCGGAAGTATTTATTCTTGATGAAAATAAAGCGTTAAGAGTTCTTTCATTATTACCACGACCTACTTTTTGACCTATTTTTGAAACTATTTTATCGCTACCACCTTCAAATAATTTTGTTTTTATTATTTTATTATGTAACTTTCCAAGTTTATTTTGTACTGTTTCCATATCTTCAGGAAATATAAATAATCTATTACGAGCATATGCTTCTGCTAGTTCATCAAAATTATTTTTTATTGTTACATCTCTATTATTTCTTGAAGATAAAGGCAGAGTATTGTCATCAATATCTCCTGAACGAAACTGATTTAACATAACCCAATTATCAGGTATATTTTGTATGCTTGTAAATTTTAAACCAGTATGAGAAAGAACAGTTTTATTCTTTTTAGCAAACTCTTGTACTGCATTACCACTTGGTGTTTGATTTACCCACCAGCTAAAATCTTCTTTAATGTAATCAAAATCTACAAATTCATAAAGTTGATTACCAACAGGATGCCAATCTCCAGAACTTTGAACATCTAAACCATATTTTCTTGTTGTAATACCCATATTCTCTAATGCCATAACAAATTTATTTCTATTGCTAATATCAAATATTTCATCAAATGTCATGTCTTCTACAAGAACAGCTTCTTTAAAATAATTTTCAAAATCAGGATTATCTTCTTTTAATGCTTCGTACAATTCAATAAAAAATTTATGGTCTCCTTCTTCTACAGTAAGATTTCCTGAACCGCTTCTTCGACTTGTTTGTTGTCTATCTCTTCTAGGTTCTCTTCTAGGTTCTCTTCTAGGTTCTGGTCTATCTCCGAAATACGCTGTTTGTAAATCTGTAAATTCATCTACAAGACTGTCTCTCATTTCACGTAAAGGAGCTATTACTTCCTCTCTAACATTTAAAAATATTTGTCCTTGTGACTCATAAGATATTCCTGATTGTGAAGTAGCCTGTGCTGCTAACATTGTTGCTATATCAGGATTGGTTGTTCCTCTTTCAAATTCTTCTAATATACCTCTTACTACTTCTTTTTGAGCTTCTGAACCAAGACCATCCCATATTTCTGATAACTCTTCTAACGCAGATGAATTATCTATTAATACAGTTAACTCATTAAGTATTCTTTCCTCAAACCTTTGGACCTGCACCTTACAACCTTATAATTTCAGCTAACGACATTCCTTTTTCTAATAATGTTTGAACACCATCATCATTGTAAAAATCTTCTTTAATGTAATCTCCATCAACAAATTCATCAATGTTATCCATACCCATGCTTTCAAATACTTCTACTAACTCTTCATCATCTTTCCATTTTATTTTTGTAGCCATTATCTATCTCTCATAAAATCACGTGAAGCATTTCCTACATTATTATTTACTTTTTTATTTCCATTTTGTGGATTAATACGTAATACTTTTTCAAAGTTATCTAAGAAGTTTGCACCTGCATTATCATCAGGTTTCATATATTTATTTGTCTGAGGATATTCATTCATTAATTCTTTTCTATTATCTTCTTCTTTGTTATTAGCTACTTCTGATGAAATACTGTCATCTACTTTCACATAAGGATTTTTGTTTCTTAAAATGTATTGATAAGTTAACATTAAATTACCTAAGTCATCACTTGATGTACTATTTTTAAGTCTTGAATAATGAGCATTTCTAACTAATGCATCTTTTTTATTTATCTCACTACCTGAATATATTTTTTTAGTTTTAGTATCGTAATATTTGGCATCATCTTCAAACATCTGAGTTTGTAATTTATCCATAATATTAGTTGTATCTCCACTTGCTGTTAATCCTCCATATTCTGCATTAACAGGAACGTATGGATTAATTAAAGTAGAATACAAATCTAATGCCATACTGTTAGATAAATTGTTAACATCTACATTAGATAATGAATTTTTAATTCTTTCATTTATAGAAGAACCACTTACTTGTGCCATTCTTCCACCTACCATATGTACAAATGTTTCAGGTGAATTAAATAAATTACCTTCTTGTGCAGATAATAACTTACCTCTTATTAATCCCATGTTTATAGAATCTTCTTGAAATCTTTCAGCATTTTCTTTTTGAATACTCCCTACTTTATCTTGGATAAGTTCTGTTTCTTGCTGTTCTTGTCCTAAAGTATCAGTCATAATTTGTTGTTCATATTTATCAGTAAACTCATAAAGTTGTCCTTTACCACTTTTAATTCCATATGGGTCATCCTCTATTATCTCTGTTCCTGCTTCTGTTTTTGATTTATTCATAACTGTTTGCCAATTATTAATTCCATCAGTTCTTTCATCTCCTGTTTTTTGTTGTGCAATAATAACTGCAGCTAATGCATTTAATCCAGGGTCATCTAAAGCCTCTTTAATATCATCATACTTATCAAACACTTCATACGTTCTTAATGTTGATTCCCATGTAGGTATGTGTATCTGCCATGGTCCTCTTGAATTACCACCATCTCCTGGTGTGTTTGTTGCTATACCAGTGCTTGTTGCAGTTTCAGGTTCACCATGTTCAGCTAAAGCAATAGCTATATATTTTTGTATATCCTTATCTTTAGTTGGGTCTAAATGTAAATTATCACTAATAAACTCTACTTTTTCTTCATTCAGTTTTAAATAATTAACTGCAAATTGTAAAAATTCTGCTAATTGTTGTGGTGTATATTCCATTACCAACTCTCCTCAAAAGCTAAAAAGTTATCTCTAAAACTATTTGCTAAAGCTCTTCTACCTGACATTTCAGATACTGCTGATATTTTACCACTTTCTAGTTTTTCAAACTGATTACTTAATTCCTGAGCTACATTTATAGAATTAAGTACAGGCTTTCCTAATTTATTTCTAGCTTCTTCAGGAGTAGGTAATTTAACATTAAATTTAATATCACTGAACCCTTGTCCAGGAGTTCTTGTATATTCTCCTGTAGATAAACCTATTATGTCATTTAATGACATTTGATTTTGCTTTATTTCTATTTCTCTTGCGGCTGCTTGTGATTGTAAATCTGCTAATATTTCTCCATATTTTTTATAATCTGCAGCAGTTGCTGTTAATCCTTTAGATGCAAATAAACCATCTATAGCTTGTTTTACTTCTACATCTGAAGGAGGTAAAACTTCTTGTCCGTATTGTTCTAATTGTTTTTCAAAAGCTGGGTCTATAGCAAGACCTGACAATAACATATCATCTTCTCTTAATTTAAGAAATGGTGATAATTGACCTAATATTGTTGGTGCTTCTTTATCTATATATTGCATATTTGGTGCTAACCATTGCATATCATTTGCTTGTGTCATTAAATTTGCTAAAAATCCTATTTCATTTTCTGTTGTTGAAAAGTCTATTTCTCCTGGAACAAAATTATAAGATGATAAATCTAATCCTGCAGCAGCTAATTGTTGTTGCATATTAAATATTTCAGTAGGTGACATTCCAATAAATGCTTCTGCCGCAGAACCACGTGTAAACCATGGCTTTATAGGGTCACCATTTTCATCTCTAACTATTTCTAATATTGGGTCTCCTGTTACAGGGTCTACTTCGTATCTAACATATTGATTTTTGTCATCAATTTGAATGTTATATCCTGTATAAAATTCACTTGAACGACTTACTATTTCACCTGTTTGAGGGTCTCTTTCTTGTTTTTTAGCTGTAAATAATCCAGGTATTTTAGGATTTACATCAGTAAATACTGTTGTTGTACCATCTTCATTATCAATAGTTCCTTGCGACCAACTGTTAACTAATTCAAATACATCACCTAATGCTATTTTAATTTCTTCTGAAGCAGCTCCTGTAGGGTCATCTTCACCTAGCAATTTAGGACCGATACTTGCAGTTATACCATTTTTATCTGTTTGTGGTTGTATAAGAATTTCTAAATAATTAACAACACTATCAATATATGTTGTCATATCAGTAGCATTAAATATTGCATCATCTGCTTCTGCAAATTTTTCTGCGTCACTTGTTCCTGTTGTTAAATCAAAGTCTGTATTTCCTGATATAATATCAAACAAACTATATACTGTAATACCTAGATAATTACCATCTTGTTCCGTTCTTATTGGTACTTGTATGTTTTTAGTTATTTCTATTAAGAAATCTTGTATGCCTTGTTCTTGTTGGAAATCTGCAAAACCACCTGTTTCATCTAGTCCTTCAAGATAGTTTTGTATATCTTCTAACGTTTTCTCATCTAAGTATTGACTCATTTAAAAATCCTTCTCATATCTTCTGTTATCTAGCTCTTTCCAAAAGTTACCTAAATACATGTCTATAAAGTTAGTATCTTTATACTCATTAGCTAATTGTCTAGCATATTTATCTAACAATATCCTTATAGCTGCAGTATTTTCGTTACTACCTTTTAAGTTTGCAGCAGTCTTATTTTTAACACCACTACCATATACAGTATAGCTCTCATCTCCCACAGTAAAAGTACCACCGTTTAATACTACATTTATTGCTTCATCATATTTATCTAAGAATAATTTAAGAGGTTTATATTCAGCAGAATTTTTTAATATTTCATTGTCTTCCCACATTCTAAATTCTTGCATTACATAATCTTGTTCTGCTCTAATAATTGCATTACCTATGTTTCCATATGGAATCATTTTGTATTCGTCAACTAATTTATTCTTTTTTGATGTATATGCTTCTCTTCTTGAAGAATCAGTCTGTGATGGGTCATTTACTAAATCTTGTCTGTATTCTTCTAACTCAAATTGTAGAAGTGTTTGTTGTAATGCTCTTCTATAGTCTTGTGGGTCTAATGTTTCAGAACCTTCTAAAAATGCAGGGTATGAAAATTCATCATCCCAACTGTCCATTTTTATATATATAGCTGTTTGTGGATATTCCTCTATTAATTGTTTATTTTCAGTTTGTTGCCAAAATTTAAATGATTCTTTTCTAGCAGGAAATCTACCTTTCTTTTCAGTAGTTGCTTGTCTTAATGGTATTGGGTTAATACCAAATCTAGTAATAAATTGTTGTGATGTTACAAAATAATCAAAGTCATTATTTTCTAGCATCTGTTGATATTTTTGTGCTAATACCTGTATTCCCCACCAAGTACCATTTTTATCTTTTAATTCATAACGTGGTTGTATAGCTGTAGGAAAAGCACCTTTAGCCATTCCTCTAATAATCCAATGTTTTGATGCTGCATCCATAGCTTCTATTAATGCTGCTTTTTGTGATTCAGTATCATCAGGCGTCCATTTACCTGCATAGTAATACATAGTATATATATCCATTACTGTTGCAGCTACTGATGCTTCCATTTCTTCTGAAGCAGCACCATCACCCATAAATGGTTGTTTTAATATAATATCTTTCGCCCAACCTGGTAATTCATCAGCAATATTAAAACCACCACCAGGTGCATTAAAGTTTCCTAAAATAAAATTATCTAAAAATTTTGGTGTAGGAAAATATTTTGTAAATAATTTGTAAGCCATTTGTACATTAGGACCAAAACCAGGTGAAAAACCATTAGCTGCTACTAAGTTTAAACCTTCTAAGAATCCATATGGTCTTACTTTTACACCTTCGTCTCTTAAATCTTCTCCTAATAAAGCTGACTGCACAGGTGCAAATCCCATTTGTCCTGGAATGGATGCTACACCAAATGTCATTACATTAGCAACATCAACCCAATTAAACATTAATTCTCCTGTTACAGGGTCTGTTTCAAAGAAAGCATTGTGTGTATCCCAAGGTTTTGATTCTTTACCTGCGTCTATAGTTATACGTGTTCTATTAAATTTTTGTGGATTATCTATTGTTAATTTACCCCATGTCTTTGCAACTTCTTGCCATATTTCAGGAAATGGAACATACGTAGCCATAACATCAGACAATACATGTCTGTCAGAACTTGCATACAGTAAGTCTTTTACATTTTCTAATGCTTTATATTTCAATAATTGTTCTGCTTGTTCAAGGCTAGTAACACTTACTTCTTCTTTTATTTTAGGTATTTTTGATGCACGGACTATATCATCCCACATTTGACTACCTTCAATCCAAGGTTTTGCACCTACTAAAAATTCTTTTGTTGTTTTTTCATCAAAAGTAGGTATAAAATTTGGTGCTTCTGTATAAAAAGACCATCTAAACATTGGGTCTCTATTTAACCAATCAGAAGGTTTTGCTAATAAGTTTCTATATCCTGCTTCTAATACTTTATCCCATTTTTCCATTGTTGATTCATATGTTGCACCTCGGTTAAAATCATACCCTGATTTAAGATATGCTTGTTCTCTAGGTCCTAATCCGTTTACAACAATGTCTTCATTAAATGCTTTTTTAACTTTTTTATAAAATTTTCCATAATAACTTCTTGTTCTGTTATTTAAAACAGCATGTTTTTGTGCTAGTTCAAGCCAATCTTCTCCATTTAAAAATCCGCTATTAGCAATAAATTCTTTAACTTGTTGTGAACCTAATGATAAATCTGCTTCATAATCAGGAAGAATCATTTCTCCTTCTGCATTATGTATTATTTCTCTAGCTTGTCTTTGAGATATTCCTCTGTTTCCTCTTCTAATTTTTCTTGAAGGATTTCCTTGTAATCTTGCAATATCGTAATTAATAGCTTGTAACCATTTTTTAAGTTCTGATTCTTTTTCTAATATTCTTCTTATTTCTGGCTCATCACTTTGTTTTATTAAATCTTGTATGTATTGTTTACCATTAATATCTTTTGTAAAATACTCAACTGCATTTTCAACACCATCTCTAGCTACTATTACATATGCAGGGTCTTTTGTTACACTAAATAAATCTTCAATAAATCCGTACCACCATTCTTCTTGTATTACATCAGAACCTGTATTTTTATGTTTCTTAGCCATTAAATACATTTCATCTTTTGATTTTCGATTTTTACCAGGTAAAAATCTTTGTAATAAAGTTTGATTTGACTGAGCTTGTATATACATAGGGTCACCATTAAAAATAGTTCCTGATGGTGCAGCTTGTGCATAGCCACCTTTTTTCTTCATAATTAGTTTTGCTGTATTAAAATTACTTTCAAACATAGCTTCAAGAATTTCTTTTTTTACTACAGAATCAATATTTATATTATCTATACCGTCATAAATTCTTATTCTTGGTATTTGACCACGTAAATCTATTAACTTATATAATTTTTCTTGTTTACTTAATGCTTCTACCATAGCTTTAGTAGGGTAAACATATCTTTCATGGCTTTTAATAGCTATTGATAAAGAGTTTATTAAAGTATCTTTAGCTTGTTGAAAAGTCATATTATTAACAGTTTTGTTTACAATCCCTACATTTAAATCAATTAATGTAGGAGGAACTAATGCTTCTCCTTGTGTTACATCTCCTGCAAAATTTCTTGTAACTTGTAATACATGATTTTCTTTTTGTAATGCTTTCATCACATTTGGTTGTGATAAATATTGTTCTATAGTTTGTTGAAAACCTTCTTCTGCTTTATCTATTGTTGTTTTTAAACTTTTATACGGTGCAACTGAAACAGCAGCACCTTCTAATGTTGTACCATCAATTTTTAAAACAGCATTTTCAATATCTTCTAAATCCCATTTCATTATATCTTCAGCCATTAATCTAACATTACGGTCAGTAACTTTTTGTTTTTTTAATTTAGGTAATTCACCAATTATTTCGTCAAAAGCATAATCTGTCATATTGTCGCCACGTAAAAAAGATGCTAAATAAGAATCGCCTACTTCTCCTGCTGCATTTACATTTAATCGTAAATGTTTAATTGATTTTTCAATTTGTTCGTATTTTAAATTAGTAATAGAATTTACTAAATCTTTGTTACCAATCATTTCAGCTAACATTTCTGCTTCTTCATTATATAATCTTGTAGCCATAAACTGTTCTCCTAAACTTCCTTGCATCTGTACAACAGTTTTACCTTTACGTCCAATATCACTTTTTAATGAAGTTAAAAGTACAGGATGTGAAAATACATTAGGTCCTCCATAATATGCTAGACGAACTGATTCTTCAGGTGGAACTCTTAACGCTAATGCTAAACGTAACATCCATGATGGTTTTAATACTCTCTGCATAACAATATCGTTATATACGTAATCTATGTTTCCTTTTGGAGATAATGATACTCTTCCGCCTCTTGAAGGGTCAGGTACAAATGCTTTTCTAGGAACTTTAAAAAACTGTTGATTAATTTTAGAAAAAGCAGATGCTTTAGGGTCATGCCACATGACAGATTTTAATCTACTCCCACTAGGTCCAACTAATCTATTAAATCTTTTACCTGCTTTAGCTAATTGTTGATAATCAATTAAAGGAACAAAATGTTCTGCAAACTGAGACATAGTTAAAGCTGTAGGTGCAGCTACTGTTTTACTTTGAAAAGTACCATCAGCTTTTTGAACTGCATCAGCTAAATATTCAATTTTAGTTCCTGGAAACGATAATGCTACTCCATCTGCATCATAAAAATATTTTTTAGTTTCTAAAGTATTAGATACCACCTTTGAAACTCTTATCATTTCTTCAAGTGCATCTGGGTCTTCAGCTAAATCAGGATTATTTTTTACTACAAATTTTGCAATTCTTTCATTTAGTTTTTCGACAACATTAACAACATCTTGTTGATTTTTTGATTCTAATATTTCTTTTATATATAAATCTCTTAAAGTTTCTTTTTCTCCCATAGCAATTAAAGAACCTTCTATGTTGTTTACTGTTTCTGCAATTTGTGTTACTGCTGCATATTTATCAGGTGCTAAATCAAATAATCTTCTTGTTTTTAAAGGAAGGCTGTACATTAATTGACTGCCCATTCCTACCAAACCTGCAAATGGGTCGTTTTTCATTTTACCCATAAACGCACCAACTGTTCTTCTTAGTGGTGCAACGTCTGTACTTCCACCTAATCTTTTAGCTAATGCGTCTGATGCTTCACCTACTAAACTTTTACGCATTGGTAATTTTGTTAATGGTGCATTTTGTGCAGCTAATCTTATTTCATCTCCAACAAAAGCACCTGAGTATGGTGCAATCATAAGTTCTGAAAAATCACCTTGTCTCATTAAACTTCTAAGTGATTCTCTCATTATATTTTTGTCACCTACTTTTGCTAAATAATCTAAAACTCTAGGGTCAAGTTTTTTAAAACCAGGTATCATTCGTAATCTAGCTACAGAAGTGTTTTGAGTCATAGCATCTACAAATTCATCTCCCCATTTTGTATCAAGTATTTGATTTGCTGTTTTTCCAAATGTTAATGCTCTAGCTTCTCTTCCTCCTTTAGTAGGTTTTAAAGTTTTTAATGCTCTTGCTATAGTTGGAGTATTTCTTACAAAATCATCTACAGCAGCTTGTGTTACAACACTTCTAGCTGCAGTTTTAATTCCTGAACCGTAACCTAATAAAATGTTTATTGGGTCTGCACCCAATCTAAATGCACCGTCAATTATCGTACTTGTTAATGCATAAGATATATCACCTTCTTTGCTAAATTGTCCTGCAACAACTCTTCCAGGTGATATAGGAACTCTTTCTCCTTGTGGTGTTGTATATTTATATCTATATTCATCTTTTTCAAATTCATCTGTTATTGGTTTTCCATAAGTTTGTTCAGCAATCGTATACGCTTCTAATGGTGTCTTACCTAATTTTATTTCTTTTCTATATACTTCTGTATCTTGTAAATCCATAGAATTAGGTAAAATACCTGTTCCTAAATTTAAAGGATTACCTGCTTTCTGTTGTTCTCTAGCTCTTCTCCATTCTGTAGGACCATATGCTTCTTTAGTTGCCCTGTATGTTTTAGCAAATTCTTCTCCTAATAATGATTCTCTAGCTGCATCTGAAGATTCTACTGATGGACTAAATGCTGTAAGTAAATTTTTAGCTACTGCTTTTCCTACAGGCATTCCTGTTTCTTGTGCTGCTACAACAGTAGATTTAAAATTTTGTGATATGTTTTGAAATGGTGCATCTAATGCTAAAAATCCTAACTGAGTTGCTCTTTTACCCCAACCAACTTGACTCTGCCTAACACTTCTTTGTTGTTTTTCTAATGCATTTTGTTGTTTTTGTGCAAGTCGTAATATTAAATCATCATCTGCTTCTAATCCATATAATCCTGTATATACTGCTAATCTTTTATCTAATGTTGGATATGCTTTAGCTATAGATAATATTTTTTCTGCTAACTCAGGCGTAATGCTTCTTCTAAAAGAATTTATTTGTTCGTTATTTAAAGAATTAAAAGATGCTAAAGATTCTTTGTGTAATGGTAAATTAAAATTTGTGCGGTAATACATTACGCATCTAACAATTCATCCCATATTGGGTCAGGAAATTCTAATTTAGCAGCTTGAATAAAGTTATTTACTGTATCTGTTCCCATGTTTAATCCACCATTGTCTCCTGCACCTAATGGTATACCTGAAGTAACTGGTTCATTTGGTTTCATTGTTGCTGCACCTAAATTTACAGGTGAAGGTGGCATCATAGGTGCTGCGTTTCCTAAACTAGCATCTGTTGGATTACTTACAGCGTCTACTTGCGTTTGTAAATCTTTTGTTTGTCCAAATGAATCACCGTCTGCTTGTGGAGGTACAACAATATCTGCATAAGCTCCACCACCTGTCATATCAGTTGCTTCAGTTAATGCAGAATTTCTTCTGCCTCTATTGAATTTCGCCACGTAACTCATCTCCTAACTCTGGATTAAATTCATAATCAAATTGTATATTTATAAAAACATCAGGATGAGGTGTAGGTAATGTAATAAAATTTGTCATCATTATTCTTGATTCTTGTATTTCTGCATCTCCTGTAAATGCATCAGTATTCCAATCTTCTTGGTTAATCATATCCATAAATTTAACTAACACTTCTTGTTCATCCACTAGGAGGTCCTCCTTGTTGTCCTAAAGCTCCTATGACTTGCTCTATTCCAGGTAATCCACCTCCAGGTCCTGTAGGAATTTGTGGTCCACCCATTCCCATCATTGCTAATTCTTCAGGAGTTGGTTCTTCACCTTCTGATGTATAAAACTTATCTAATATTTCTGACATTTTTGAAGGATTTTTTCTTATCTCTATTGCAGCCATTGTAGCTTGTGCATTTCCTTCTGCAGCTTGTGCCATAAGAGATTCAAATAAAACTGTTTCTGCTTTTTCTGCATTTATTCTTTGTTGAATCTTTGTTATATTATCTAACCCATCCATATTTTCTTGTAATGTTTGAGTATCAATAATACCTTGTTGTTTTAATTGCAGTCCTGTTATTATTTTTTGCGGTTCATCAAATCCTGCCATTACACCATACACTCTTCGTGTTGTGTAAAATTGTTTTATATCAGATTGTGGAGAATATGTTTCTTTATAAGCAGTGCCTTTATGATAACCTGCCATAGGTTTTCTTACACCTGAAAACATTTCTTCATCATATTCTAATCTTTTTGCATCTAGTTCTTGTATAGCATCTGCTAAAACAGTTTGATATTCTCTAACATGCAATGATGCTGATGTACCAAGTTCTTCTAATCCTCTACCTGTAACAAATGAATTTGGAGATTGTCCGTCATCAGATACAGGATAAGCTGCTCCTAGTCGTAAATGTCTTTCTAATCTATCTACTTGTTGAAATAATTGATACGGTAAATTGTTAACAGGTTTTGATACATTTGAACCTGGTGCTAAGTAGTTAACTGCATATCTACCTTTTCTATATTTACCTGATTCTATTTCACCAACAATATTGGTTTCTGTAAATACAGCATCTTCCATAGCAATAGTTCCAAGAATATTAATCTTTGCCATGTTAGCCATAAGTCCTGTAATGTGTTGGAACTGACTTTGTAGTTGGTCAAAAGCATATCTTTTAGCAACTACAAAACAAGGACCTGACTTTAAAGGGTTAGGCATAAAATCTATAATTTTTTTATTTTCAGGTAAAAATACGTATGTTCCTTCTTCATCTCTATACTCAACTACAACTTTTCCATCACCATTTGAGTAAGACCAATTATTCATTTTTTCACCGTAACCTAATAATGCTGAATACGGTGATACTTCGTCATCTGTATTTCTTGCAAAAATATGGCTTTTAGCTTTAGGATATTGTTCCGCAAGTATTTTATGTGGAACTCTTGTAATTATTGCTAATTCTTTTGGTTGTTGGTCATTTCCAAAATATCCAGGATAACATGTAAAAGTATCTCTTAATTCTGCATGAGGATAAGGATTACCATCTTTATCTCTTCTATGTCCTATAGTCCAAACAACAAAACCATAACCAGGTAGCCATCTACCAACTTGTGGTAATTGCATATTTAATTTTGAATATTTGTCATACGCCATGACAATACGTTCTAGTTTTTCAGATTTCTTTTTTGCACGTTGTGAATCATTTTCGTTCATTATATCTACTTTTAAATCAGGACTTCTACCTAATTTTTGTGCAAATCTATCTAAAGCTGTTAAAAATAAATTAGGTGCTGGTAATTGATGATATTCAACATTAGCTCCATCACCCAATAAGGCTTTAACTCCAGCTTCTCCACCATTCATAATGTCTCTTACACGTGACCTATCAAGAAGATTGTCTCTATTAATTATTCTTAGGTAATCAATTTTATCGTATAATTTATCGCTATTTAAAGGCATCTATCTCCAATTATCTATATCAATACTACTAGGTTCGTACCCTGAAAAGCTAGGATTATAATCGTACCCTAATTCAGCAAAACGTTCTTTTTGCATACGTCTTATCGCTTTCATAGGAAACCAACTAGCCATAACTATATCAGTCTTTGTACCTATTGACTTACTTTTAGTTTTTGCAGAACTAAAATAAACCAACTGACTCGTATATAAGTTTACCTTTTCTTGAGCTTCAAATCCTAAATATGGCAAAGAAATTTTATTTTCAGTAAATAATGGTCTCATAGCAGTAACACCAAATATTGGGTCAAATTTATTGTTGTGAGTTTCGTGTCCTTCTAAAAATATACCATGAGTCGAAGCAAAATCTCTAATACTTCTATCTTGTCTTATTGCTTTTTGAAAACCGTTTTCTTCAATAACCCAATGTGATAAATTATATTTCATCCACCATTCTTTAATTACACTTAATGCTTGTGGAATACCTCCTCCTAAAGAGTTGTTCATATCTACCATATGTAAAACATTTTTATCAACATCAATAGCCCATAAAAAAGCAGCCTGATAACCTGTTGATGCAGGGTCTAAACCTGCAATAAGTCTAGTTCCAGGTGGTACTTTTCCTATATCTCTACCTTGGTCTCTACATGCTTCTATTTCTACTCTATCAAATAATGCAAGTCCTTCAGGCATAGCAACATTAAGATAAACCATTTCATATATCGCTCTACCACCTGTAGTTTCTGCAGCACGTTTTCTATCCATTAACCATTTGTGTGTTCTCTTAGAACCCCATAACATACAATCTGTATGCTCCATTTCTTCAGGTAATGTACAAGCTGTATCGTGTGCTTCCTCTATTGTTGTTGTCCAACTTTCGTTTTCAGACAAATGAGAATATAAATCGTCATAGTGCTGTCTTGAACCAATAACTACAATAGCTGTATGTTCCTCTTTTCTACTTGATAATGTTGTAGTCCACCAATTTCTTGTATTTTCTCTACTAGATGGTTGCATAGTAGAACTGTGGTCTTCAATGTCATCTGCAATAATTATGTCACAGTCTCTTGAAAGTATCTTACCGCCACGTCCTAATCCAACCATTGTCGGACTTTTAATTCCTGTAACAGTTCTTGTTCCTACAGTAAATCCACTTTGTGACCAGGCTTTACCTGTACGTGAAGTTGGTTTAAATTTTTCTCCAGGTCCACAAAACTCTTCTATTAATAATTCATTACTTTCTAGTTGGTCAAGAACAGAGCTAACTGCGTTCTTAGATATTTCCTCATTACCTCCAACCCAAAGTATTCTTACATTTGGATTTTTACAAATTAACCATACAGCAAAGTGTATTAATAAATCTGTTTTACCATGACGAGGCGGTGATAGTATCATATGCTGTCCACCTTCTTCAATAGTTTCTAAAATTTGTTCTATCCATTTAATATGAAAATCAGGTGTTTCATACGCTACACCTTGTTCAGTTTGAAAATATCTTTCTCTAAAGTCACTAAAGTCTGATAATGTTTTTTCTGCTACTTGAGGTAATGACCATTTATCTTGTGCTTTTTCTAATTCTAAATCTTCAACATAAGCAGAGTAGGCCATAGATACTGCTCCATCAGTTGTTTCTAATATCTTTGCTACACCTTTAATTGTATTTTTCTTTTCTAATATTTCCTGGGCTAAACCTGATTCAACAATGTCATCATAAACCTTACCTCTTCTTGATTGCACATTTGTTTTTTGACTAGGTATAACTAATGTATCTTCTTCTTGTTCCCAATCAAGACCTGCTTTTTTAGCACGTTTTTTCTGCATGTTAATTCTATTAGAACATCTGTCACTACAGTATTTTTTTCTGCTTTTAGGAAGAGGTCTATGACATCCTGCAGCGTAACATAATTTATTTTTTGCCATAATTTTTACATTCCTTATTTAGGCATTTCATTTTCTTGCTAGGTAATAACACTCCACCACATAATTGGCAAGTAATTTTTATCAAAACTAAGAGTTCTTCTTACTAATCCTCTTAGAAGGGTATCTCTTTTTCTTTCCTTTTTTCGTGTACGGCATATTATCTCCTTTTTCTTTATGATAACACAAAACTGCACCGAAGTGCAGTTCTGTCGTACAGTGTCATATACTTTTACTTATATGGCGTCTCCCCAGACGCATTTTTATATTAGTACAATTTATTTTATATCGTTGTCAAAAACTAAAGTTCCTAATTCATCAGCTCTCAATATTAATCTTCCAACAAGTTCTACACATTGAGGAACTACTGCGTTACCTAAAGCTGTTAATTTTTCTTTTCTTCCTTCATAATTTTCCATGGACCTGGGCATACCGACTTCCCACATGTCATAGTTTTCATCAAAATAAACTTTAGGGTCTTCACTTAATTGTTTCTTAGGATTGTTTCCTTCAAGGATTCTTTTTATAGAAGGTCTTTCAGAGCTTGTTAAAGGTGTTCCAAATTTATGTTTGTTGCCTTTCCATTCAAAAGATTCAAGAGTTGTCATTTCTTTATCGTATTTAACTTCCGATAAAAAAGGTTTTATTTTATTCCAATCTTCTATATTTGGATAACTGAATCCTGAAGTATCATATCTAAACCAATGTTCTATAGTAGATTTTTTTATATCTGTCTTTTCAGATAGTTCTTTTATAGAAGTGATACTTCTTAAATAATCTACAAAGATTTTCTGTTCAGGTAAGTCAGGTCTTTTCATCATTATGTGGTCTTTATATTTTTCAAATAGTTTAGGATTATTTTTTATATCATCCATAGCTATTTGGTCAGCTAATGTTATTTGTACAGATTCACCTGATGCTCTAGTATCTTTTCCTTGTAGTAACTTAGTTGCGTGTTTTAAAGCATCTTCTTTTTTATCTGCTGTTGTTGGAGTTCTCCAATTATTTATATTGCCTGTCCATACATTAAGTAAACCTAATCTAGCCATCCATCTGGAAAACCCATAAGCCGTGCTACCCATCCATAGTTCAGCCTCTTCCCTATCAGCCCTGGATTGTTCTCTCCCATATCCTGTTCCAATGTTGAGCCGTGCTTCCCTGCTTTCACTGACGGAGCTTGTTTGTTTATTGGTTTCGTTGCTTGACTTGCTCTTGGAGTTGAGTACTGAGTTATCTTTGGATTCTCCCTCAGATTTCCTGTTGACTTTCTCTTGGACTTCCTCTCCTTGTCGCCTCTGTATAGTACGTTCTCCAATGCTTCCCCTGTCCTCGGATTCAAGTGGTCCATTGTGTTCGGTGTCTCCCAATGTTCCAACTCCGAAGAATCTTTTTCTAAGGTGTGCTGCACCAACTGTTCTTGCTGATATAATTTGCCATTCAAATCTATAGCTCCTGCTCTCGGCAATATCTTTGATAACTCTTTCAAAGGCTTTCCCTTTGTTTGCTGTAAATATTCCTGGGACATTTTCCAAGATAAAGTATTTCGGTCGAAGTACATCAATAAATCTCCATACTTCATCCCATAACCATCTTTCATCTTTAACTCCTTTCCTCGAACCTGCCACAGATACAGGCTGACACGGAAATCCTGCAGTCAACACATCTATCTCTGGTAAGTCCAAAGGATTTACTTCTTCTACTCTTTTATTTATTACTAATGTATTTGGAAAATTTTTTCTTAATATAGAACAGCAGTATTCGTCCATCTCTATCATCCATTCTGAAGAGGTAGCTAGTCCAGACCGTTCTAGTCCGTACTCTAATCCACCGATACCACTAAATAAACTTCCTATTCTCATTGTATATTAAATATACCTGGATTAGAAAATAGGTGTGTAAAAAAAATTTTTTTTCTTAGGTTTCCTAAAACGACTAACCCTCACTTGCGTGAGGGCTTATATAGCGTCCTATAGTGTCGTTCAATCAGAAAGGAGGATGCAATGAATAAAGAATTATTTCTTGCAACCTATGGGTCAATAATAACATAAACTTGTAAAAAGAAAACATCTGTGGTAACTTTATTCTAACAATCAGAGTGTTCTTCCTGCTTTTAGAAAAGGATTCTTGATTATTAACTTTCAATAAAGTGGCTTAGCAGGTCCATGGTAACTAGGGTAAAAGCCTATTACTTCATAATATAAAATAAGTCATAAATAGATTTGTTATCGGTTTTGGGAGGGATGACACAGGGTAAGTAGTAGCTCAAGGTCTACTCTATTTAGATAACACTAAAATAAAAAGAACACTTCTTTTACTAGCCTATTCTAGGTACACCACTATATATAGTACCACTACATATTGTACCCTTAGTTAACAGCATATTCTTAGAGGGTGTACATATATACGAGACGGCGCCCCACATTGAACCCCAGCCTTGAAAGCCAGGGAAAATCACCTGGTTAAGCAACACAGAGATTTCCTATCTTGCTACATACATACTATATATTGTGTAGTTATGGCACACATACATCATGTTGTGTACCTATTTTGATTGAATACAGGGATATGTCAGTTAAACATACCTGGAGAGCGTAATCCTGGTTAAAATCTGGTCAAATCAGGAGATGCTGGTGCCTGGTCAGCGCCTGGTTAGCTGCATCCGCGCTGCATCTGCGTAATCCTGGAGGAAATAGAGAGAGAAAGCACAAAAAAAGGTGAGGAAGGGAAAGAAATCATCAAACTAACCCTTCAACACCTCGTGTCCGTACTGTATAAGAGGGAATCTTATGCGTTAGACATCTTAGTTAAATTTACTATTCGTGTAGGAATCACTACATTGTAATTACAATAATCACAAGCGTGACCGAGAGCGACAGGTTGAGCATTATGTTTGTCATCAACCTCACGCATTCTCTTTCCACAGATACTGCACATTAGCTACCTTTCTTTAACGATTTTCTTGAACAGGCAAAGCAAACACCTAATCGTGCTTGACCCATTGCTATTTTGTCTTCTCTTACCCAATGATTACCCAATGGTGCAAATTCCTCACACCACCAATGTCTATTACAGTCACAATCATTAGGAGAGCCATTTTCAGAACTACAATCTTGTAATTCCATTTTTATTCCAATAGCCATTATTTACCTTTCATAACTTACTATTAAGAATACTAGATACAAAATATAATGTAAACAATTGTTGCATAAATTCCAGGAGTAGTATAGTTAGAAACGTACTAATAAATACGAGTTACTTTTCTGTTTGAATAGGAG
>MPLU02060466.1_pt1 | contig 25442 bp, 17 predicted proteins | sample 1617381 | NCBI WGS metagenome assembly MPLU02 (sample SAMN05944801, study PRJNA350692) | marine metagenome | biome: marine; feature: ODZ; material: water; isolation source: 90 m water sample filtered on 0.2 um supor filter | place: Pacific Ocean | collected 2012-04-08 | depth 90m m
CAGGTTACGATGGGCCGGAACCCATTCTGTTGCATCAAGCCTTGACGGTTTTGCAGAAGCCATTGCTGTTGCTGCCATTGCTGCTGAAGCAACCGCTGCCGATATGCAAGCTGTTGCTGGTATGAAGCGATCGTCTTGTCCAGCTGGACCCCGTTCATGGCCGCCAGCTTCGCTGTGTAAGCCTGCACGAGGGCCGCGTTCTGCACGGGTGCGACGAGTTTTTCATACAGCCAGGCGCGCTTTTGCTGATCCGACCAGGCGACGGCCTCATCCGCCACTGGAGCCTGGGCCCAACCAGCGACCTGCGTAATTGCGAAAACAGCTAATGCGTAAAGCAGAACTCTCATGCTCGTCTCCTTCACCGACAATGGATTCTTTCCGGGTATCATTCCATATACAGAGCTATTTCCGTGCCAATCGACTGTCGCCTCGTTTCGCAGGCGGGATCACGCTTGAATACGGCTATTTTCAGTACTTCGCCTCCGCCGCGTCAACAGGAATTGAACGGAAAACCAGTTAATCTGATCACAGGTGCGATCACTTTGATGGCATCCCGGGACAGGGTCACGGTGGAAATCTATTGGCAATCCACCGGAGAAATATTAGTTTGTCACGCACCAATTCCCAGACCCCGTTTGACACTTGCTGCCCATGCGAAACATTACGGATCTTTTCCAGGCACTCGCAGAATCTAGCTTCCGTAGCCGATTTACCCTTACCGGGCCGGACCTCGTTTACTATCAAACCAAAGGGATAACGACGATCCTGGTTCACGGCCGCGATTTCCTGGCAGATCGACTGGTTCCCGCCTGTCCGGCGAACGATGGAAAGCAAACACCGATGAAAGGGCATCCCTTTTTTCTTGCCCAACACGCCACTGGCAGCTGTTGCCGAGATTGCCTGCGGAAATGGCAATTCATACCGAAGGGAGACGCGTTAACCTCCGAGCAGGTTACCTACATCTTGAAGGTGGCGCAGTCCTGGCTTTTGCAACAGGCACCCCCCACACCATGATCCGCAGCGACGGCTCTTCTAGCCGGTTTTTCTCTGCGAGAATCGGCTTCCTAGGTAGTACGGCCCACGGACGCCCTGACGTATTCGCGGTTAAGAACGCCAATATGATCGGTACTAATCTGTTTTGGGCAAACCGCTTCGCAGTCTGAATAGTTGGTGCAACTACCGAAGCCCTCGCTATCCATTTGCTCGATCATGGAGAGGACCCGCTTGCGTCGTTCCGCATCCCCTTGCGGTAAATGGGCGAGGTGCGAAACCTTGGCAGAAACAAACAGCATCGCCGACGCATTTCGGCAAGCGGCGACGCACGCCCCACACCCGATGCATGTGGCGGCGTCAAACGCCGTATCGGAATCATCCTTGGGGACCGGGATCGCGTTCGCATCCTGCGCGCTGCCCGTATTTGCGGAAACATAGCCCCCCGCCTGGATGACACGGTCGAAGGAAGAACGATCGACGACGAGATCCCGGAGGATGGGAAATGCACTGGCCCGCCAGGGTTCAATATAGATGGTGTCCCCATCCTTGAAGCTGCGCATATGCAGCTGGCAGGTAGTTGTATTCTCGGGGCCGTGGGCAACTCCATTAATCATCAGCGAGCAGGTCCCGCAAATACCTTCGCGGCAGTCGTGATCAAAGGCGATTGGTTCCTCGCCTTCCAACTCAATCTTTTCATTGAGTAAATCCAGCATTTCCAGGAAGGACGAATCCCCTGTAATACCGTCGACGACGTAATCCTTGATAGCGCCTTTTGCGTCGGGACTTTTTTGTCGCCAGATTTTAAGGGTAAGTTTCATTACTTGTAACTCCGCGTCGCCAATTTAACATGCTCGAAACTAAGCGGTTCCTGGTTCAGTACCGGGGCCTTGTCGTCGCCCGCATGTTCCCAGACCGCCGAGTAGCAGTAGTTTTCGTCATCTCGAACGGCCTCTCCCTCCGGTGTCTGGTATTCGGACCGAAAGTGACCGCCGCACGATTCGTTTCGCTCCAGTGCATCACGGCACATCAACTCACCGAATTCCAGGAAATCCGCCACGCGACCGGCCTTTTCCAGCGACACGTTAAGTTCTTCTCCGCTTCCGGTGACATTCACTTCCTTCCAGAACTCCTCGCGAAGCCTGGGAATTTCCTCCAGGGCGGACCGCAACCCATCGCCGCTGCGACTCATCCCACAGTTCTCCCACATGATCCGACCCAGTTCCCGATGGAACGAGTCGACCGTTCGACTCCCCTTCAAATCGATGAAATGTTGAACCTGTTGCTGGCAGGCCGAGGTCGCTTCAGCGAACGCTGGATGGTCCGTCGTCACCCGCGAATGCCCAATGCCGAGTTCGGCGAAATAATTACTGATCGTTGCCGGCAGGATAAAGTACCCGTCTGCAAGGCCTTGCATGAGTGCGCTGGCGCCGAGTCGATTAGCCCCGTGATCAGAAAAGTTTGCCTCACCGATCACGAACAGTCCATCCACGGTACTCATTAAGTTGTAATCGACCCACAGCCCGCCCATCGTGTAATGCGGAGCCGGGAAAATGCGCATCGGAACCTGGTAGGGATCCTCTGCAGTGATCCGCTGATACATATCGAACAGGTTGCCGTACTTGGCACGAATCCCGTCGGCCCCGACCCGCTTAATGGCATCGCGGAAATCGAGGTAGACCCCGAGTCCCGTCGGCCCAACACCACGTCCCTCGTCACACACTTCCTTGGCGCTTCGGGACGCTACATCGCGTGGCGTCAGGTTACCGAAACTGGGGTACTTTCGTTCCAGGTAATAATCTCTTTCCGATTCCGGGATCTCGCTGGCCGGCCGACTTTCCCCTTTGGCAGTGGGTACCCAGACGCGACCATCATTACGGAGCGATTCCGACATCAATGTCAGCTTGGACTGGTGGTCACCTGAGACAGGAATGCAGGTCGGATGAATCTGTGTAAAACAGGGATTGGCGAAGCCCGCACCCTTTTTATAGGCCCGGTAGGTGGCTGTGACGTTACAGCCCATGGCGTTGGTGGACAGGTAGAAGACATTCGCGTACCCGCCCGTGGCCAGCACAACGGCATCCGCAGCGAAGCTTTCGATTTTTCCGCTCACCAGGTCTCGCGTGACGATCCCCGCAGCTTTTCCATCGATGACGACAACATCAAGCATCTCGGTCCGCGGGTGCATCTTGACGTTACCACCAGCAATTTGTCGAGAAAGCGCCGAGTAAGCACCGATGAGCAATTGTTGGCCCGTTTGCCCCCGCGCGTAAAACGTGCGTGATACCTGGGCACCCCCGAAGGACCGGTTGTCCAACAGTCCACCATATTCCCGGGCGAAAGGAACTCCCTGGGCGACGCACTGATCGATGATCAGGTTACTGATCTCCGCCAATCGATAAACGTTCGCCTCGCGAGACCGAAAATCACCACCCTTAACGGTGTCATAAAAAAGCCGATAGATACTGTCGCCATCACCTGGGTAATTCTTGGCAGCATTGATTCCACCCTGGGCGGCGATGCTGTGAGCTCGTCGCGGGCTGTCCTGGACGCAGAAACAGTCCACCGTGTAACCCAGCTCGGCCATCGTGGCGGCCGCCGATGCTCCGGCCAGTCCGCTACCCACAATAATGGCGTGGAACTTTCGTTTATTGGCGGGATTCACCAGTTTCTGATTATTCCGGTAGAGTGTCCATTTTTCATGGATGGGACCCTCCGGTATCTTGGCATCAAGGTTCATAACACAACATCCAAACTTCTTATTGCGGCGGTTATCTCAATGCAACGGTTCAATCAAACCCAGTAACGCGGCCAGGGGCACGGCAATGTTGCCAACACCGACAACGATCGCCAGGGCGGGCCCAACCAGTTCCATCCAGCTACGCCGTGACTCATTCCGCAGGCCCAGTGTCTGCAATAAACTTTGCCCACCGTGCCAGAGGTGCATTACCAGGGCCAGCTGGGCAATCACATAGAGAATGCTAACGACGGGATCCTGGAAGCTGTAAATGACCATGTCCTTGACATTGTGCGTTTCGGCCCCCGCGTATGGTGGTTTGGTCAACTTCACCGTTTCTTGTGGCAGCTCCGGATAGGCAAAACTTGTATGGAAGGTGAAGTGGGCCAGGTGAAACACCACAAACAGCAGGATCACCATACCGGTCCACAGCATGTATCTCGCCGCAGCCGTCGAGGCCTCCGTCGCATACGAAGCATAGGCGACCGGCCTTGCCTTACTGTTAATACTGCGGAGTCGAAACACGAGCAGTAAATGCGTCAGGAAGAGGCCTAGCAACCCTGCCCGGGCCACCCAGATCAGAGTCATGCTTTGCAATTTAAACGCGTACGCGTTCAGCTTCTCGCCCGGCAAAAATACCTGCAGGTTGCCAAGCATATGGGCCAGTACGAACCCGATCAGGCCAGCACCAGTCACCGCCACTCCCATCTTGCACAGGACTGTCGAGGGGCGGCGGCCGCTTTTAGTCGTATCAGGTGTGTTCATTGCGTTGCTATCGTAGCGAGTCCGTCTTCCACTGCAACACCGACATTTCGATCCAGGTTGCGACCACCACCATTCTAGCGTTCTAACGAATCTTCCATAGTCCGGAATCGCTCTGGTAAGCAAAAAAAACGCCGGGATCTGCCGATTTCCGTCCAACGACGAAACCGAGCCTGGCAGACGCTTGGCGACCGGTGCCTGACTATGGTAGAAGGGGCAAATAAATGGTGACATTCCCCATACTGGAGAGCTACCCATGACCCAGATCCGCATACTCCTACTTGTATTGCTGGCCAGCTGTGGAATTTCAGCCAGTGGATTACACGCCGAGTCGCAGCTCACCATCAGTACACCCCTGGCATCTCCCAACTGGGCACTTCTGCAGCGACATCTGCTGGAAACGAACACCGCCGCCTGCGAGGAATTTTTTGACCGATATTTCGACGAGCGAGGCTACCTGCTTTGCGTGGAGCGCTGGGGGGGTGACGATGGTCCTGATGACGCCATTGAAAACGTCAACGACTGGCCGATCCTCCACGCCCTCGGTGCGTCCAACAAGGTCCTGCAAATGTACCGAAAGGCCTGGGAGGGCCACCTCCGCCAATACACCGAGGCGCGTACAACGGACGTCCCCTTCGCCCGCGACGGCATGTATTACAAGGAATTCCCGGTCACGTTCGACTGGGTCCACAACGGTGAGGGCTTAACGGTTTTCAACCTGCAGGGACTCTCCGATCCGAACAACGGCCTTTTCAAGCAACGTGTTCGCCGGTTTGCCGGATTTTACATGAACGAGGACCCCGGAGCGTTGAACTACGATCCGGAACACCGCATTATCCGCAGCCTTTTCAACGGCAGTCGCGGACCGCTACTGCGGAAGGCGACCGGACTTGACTGGGCCGGGGACCCGATCGAGGTTAAGGGACGGTTCGAGCTGGGGCACGGAGAAGAAACCTACGAACAAATGGTAGCGCATTTCAAGGACTACAATGACATCATTGGTGACCACCCGCAAAACCTCCTGGCCACATCGCTGGCCCTCAATGCATACATGCTGTCAGGCCAGGCCAAGTATCGCAAATGGATGCTTGAATACATCGACGCCTGGCGCGATCGCATGCGAGAAAATAATTCGATCATTCCAACTAACATCGGGTTAGACGGAAAAATCGGCAGCGCTGCCGACGGGAAATGGTATGGAGGTGTCTACGGCTGGGGATTCACGGTCACAGTGCCCCAGACTGGTGCCGATGCCCACCGTAACACGCACTACCATGGCCTGATTGGATTCATGAACGCCTACATGCTAACCGGTGACGACAGCTACCTTGAGCCCTGGCGAGAGCAGATTGCGGCCATCAACAAGAATGTAAAGCTCATTAATGGAAAGCCCCACTATCCACGAATGTACGGAGATCAGGGCTGGTACCATTTTAATCCCAGCCCGTACCAGGTGGGCGTCCAGCAGATCTATTACCTCTCAATGAAACCCGAGGATCGCGTTGCCGTGGCCGGCGACGCCTGGTACCGCTACCTCGCCGGGAAGAACCCCGGATATCCAGAATCGGTTCTGCGCAATGATCTAGCCCGCGTTCGCGACCGGGTACGAGGTCTGCGCCAGGACAAAACCACCCCGGACACGCGGTTGGCCGATGATCCCATGAAATATAATCCGGCTAGTGTCACCTCCTTATTGCAGCTGATGATGGGTGGGATGCACCCCGGACACTGCGGATCCGTACTGCACGCCAGACTGCGATACTTCGATCCTGTCAAACGCCGCGCCGGGATGCCTGACGGCGTATCCGCACTGGTCGAGAAGTTGTCCGACGACTCAGTTACCGTCCTGCTGGTGAATACCGATCAACTGACCAGTCGCGAACTGATCGTCCAGGCGGGATCCTACGGCGAGCATACCTTCCGAGACGTCACCAACGGGGAAGCGGCCACCAGTATTAATGGTCCACACCTCCGCGTCCGACTTAAGCCTGGCTGCGGGAGCCGCCTGACGTTCTCGATGTCGCGTTACACTCGCCGTCCAACACTTGCCTTTCCCTGGCTACAATAATCGCTTTTCTTTCCTGGCAACATTAACCAACAACCGGCATGCGACACCATGAATCAACCTACCTGGCCTGTGATCGATGAAACGGCACCCGTTACGCCAACCGATAACTCCTCGCCGCTGGAGGCATTAGCAGCCGGCGAAATCGGCGCCATCATCTGTCGAGATGCTTTCACCCAGGCCGACTGCCAATCCGTAGTCAGACAACTTGTCAGCGAGGAGTTGCTCTACGATCCGGAAAAACCGATCCCCGATAAGTTTCGTAAGATCGCCGTCCCAGAGAATTACTACTACCGTGCTGGACAAGACCAAACCGCTTTCCAGGATCACATGGCGGCTCAATCCCAGGATCGCATGCGGATTGACGTCGGCACCAGCCTTGGCACGCGAGCTTCCGATCCAGACGCGTTCTTTGCACATGCGGCCGGCACGCACGATCTATTCCGGTCACTCTACGGTGACCAGGGAGGCCCGGTCGCTACCATCTACGATCAGCTATCCTTGCTGGCGGGAACCAAAAAAGTTCACACTGCCCACGAAGCGGACGGTCGACTCTACGGACCGGCTATCTTTCGCGCACACTATGGCGGGTTTACCTACAAGCCTCACTACGACTCGGTGCGGCACCGGGAAAAGCGCACTGATTACGCGGTGTACGATTTCGAGCACCAGTTTGCTGGAGTCCTGGTGTTACAAAACACCGAAAAGGATGGGCAGACCGCCCAGTCGCGGCTTCACCGCTGCTTCTGGAACCCGGAAGTTGACCCCCACCTTAATAACGACACCTTTCACGAATACGCTCGGGACCAGGGAATCGCCTCGCTGGACGTGATCCTGAACCCAGGTGATCTCTACTTCTTCAACACGGGTTGTATCCACGAGGTGCCCGGGATTGCAGGGGATTCAGCCCGCATTGTTTTGGCCACGTTCATTGGATACAGCTCCGACCGTCCGGACATCTACGTATGGTCCTAAGGGCATCAGATTCCACTTCCCTCTCCACGTATAATCTGCAATGATTACCGACTGAGGCTGGTATTTCACGTTCCTCTTTCCCTAACAACAGGTTCTCAATTATGGCTCGCAACCGTACCTACACCAACGCCACAGAAACCATTGGTGACAGTCCAATGATCCGGATCAACCGACTCATACCGGACGGCCATGCCACCGTTTTTGCCAAGTGCGAGTTTTTCAATCCGCTCAACAGCGTCAAGGACCGCATCGGTTCCGCCATGATTGCAGCTGCCGAGAAAGACGGCACGCTCACTCCTGAAACGCACGTCATCGAGCCTACCAGTGGGAACACCGGTATCGCCCTGGCCTTTGTTTGTGCAGCCAAGGGTTACAAGCTGACACTCACCATGCCCGAATCAATGTCCGTGGAGCGCCGAGCCCTGCTCCGTGCCATGGGCGCTCAACTGGTACTGACACCAGCTGCCGAAGGAATGCCCGGCGCCATCAACAAGGCCGCTGAACTGGTAGCTGCCGAGGAGGGGGCCTGGATGCCCCAGCAGTTTGAGAATCCCGCCAATCCCGCCATTCATGAGGCAACCACCGGCCCGGAAATTTTTGAAGACACGGGCGGCAAGATCGATGCGATCGTGGCCGGCGTTGGCACGGGCGGCACGATCACCGGTGTCTCACGCTACATCAAGTCGCAGAATCCGGACTTCCAGGCGTTTGCCGTGGAGCCGACGACCTCACCGGTCATCGGCGGCGGTCAGCCAGGAAAACATCGCATCCAGGGGATCGGGGCCGGCTTCGTACCGAAGAACCTCGACACTTCCGTCATCGACGGGGTCATTACGGTGGACGATGAGGACGCTTTCACCTGGGCACGCGAATTAGCTTCCAAGGAGGGCCTGATGGCTGGTATCAGTAGTGGTGCAAACATGTGCGCCGCCGCTGAATTAGCGGCTCGACCGGAATTCGCGGGAAAGAACATCGTGACGATATTGCCCAGCCTTGGCGAAAGATATCTCTCCACACCGTTATTCGCAGGACTTGCCGACTAGTTCGCGCCGTGGCCCGTTGCATCCTGGTTCCTTCGCAGCATGTCGGCGCGAGCTAGCGCCGCGTGCGAACTCTCGAAGACCGTTGCCGCCGATTCGAACACGTTTTCTGGTCCCAGCATTTCGAGCAGTCCGTATCGCCCCAGCTTAACCTTCAGAGCGCGGGCAATACCGCAGAAGAGAACATGGCCACCGCGTGCCTGGATGCGGACGACAAATTCTGCAAGACGACTCATCACGGTCGTGTCAATCGAACGCGTCGCCTTGAGCCGGATGACAACCACCTTGCTATTCAGCAGCAGGATTCGCTCCAGGTAGCTCGACAACTCGTCTTCCATTCCGAAAAACAGATCTCCCTGCAACTGGACCACCAGGGTGTCGCGTGCCGGCAGATCCGCAGGGGATTCGAGAACGCGTTCCGTGAAACCATCACCGTCGGTCCGCACGAGTTCCAGGATATTCAGGCGACTGACACTGCGTAGATAAATGCCCAGGTTCACCAGTACGCCTGCGAAAATCGCATAATGGAGCGGCAACAGAAGCGTGGCCATGAAGGTGAAAAGTGTCACGGCGCCATCAACACGGTTTGTTCTCACCGTACGGACAATCCCCTTCCAATTAGACAACGCGTAGGCGATCACCATGATCTGGCCTGCCAGGGTAGGTAGCGGCAGGTAGGCAATTAGCGGTGCGGCAGCAATGAAGGTGACAGCAACAAGGAGGCAGCAGATTAAACCGGCGTACCGCGTCGCGGCGCCCGCGTAAACATTCATGCCCGACCGTGCGAAACTACCGGAGCCTGGGATGCACCCGACGAAACTACCGGCAACGTGAATGACGCCCTGGGCGAGCATCTCCCGGTCCGGCCGGACCGTGCGTGTTGGATCTACCGTAACCGAACGGCTAATCGAGTAGGTTTCGACCATCCCAAGTACGCTAAGAGCGAAAGCACCACCGAGCAACACCTCGATTCGTTCAGCGCGCAGATCGGGCATCGCCAAAGCGGGCCAGCGCGCGTCGGCGCAATCGACGCAGGCGATCAGATCGCCACTCCAGCCCAGTACGTGGCAGGAGCCTGCCGTAACCAGCAAAGCAAAGAGCGCTCCGGGCAACAAAGGGTTACGCAGGCGACAACCTACGACGATGCCCACGGTCATCAAGGAAATCATGAGGGAAGGCAGTGATATCGACGCGGCGTTACTTGCCACATGAGTGATGATCACGAGAGCAGCGGGCAATCTTCCATAATCGTCGGGGGAATCCAGGCCAAGAAACGCCGGTAATTGGCCAAGTGCGATCAGCGCTCCCGCGCCCGCGGTAAAACCAAGGACAACACTCCGGCTAAAATACCGAGAGAGGATTCCCAGCCGCAAGGCTGACAGGCCGACCTGGATCATCCCTTTCAGAAAACTTAGCGTAATAGCAATCTGCAAGAATGCTGCACCCCGGGTTGCGGGGTCGTCGCCTACGTCACCGCCCAGCACATGCATCGCCACGGATGCCACTAACAGACTCTGCGTATTGGTAGGGCCAATGGCCATCAGTGGGTTGTGAGTAAAAAGAACCCCTAGCAAACCATGGATGACAAGGCTGTAAACGCCGTACTCGGCTGGCACCTGGGCAATCAACGCGTAGGCGATTGCTTGCGGAATCGCAATCACGGCAACGGAGGAACCAGCGACGAGATCACGCCGCAGCCACTTCGATGGATTTCCCGGCGTTTTATCGAGGACAGGGGTATTCAAGGTCGAAATCGCGCTCGCTACAATAATCAATGAATCGTGACTGGACGCGGAGGGAGTCAGCTTTGGACCCGCAAGCGCAGGGCGATTCGCTAAACCGTCGCACGCGTCTTGCACCAGTCTATCTCGAAACAGGCAGACCGAGAAGTCGCCAGTAAATGACCACGCGACGGTGACGCTTATCCCACACGGCCAGAAACCCATCTTAGAGGCAACCAAATAATCACATGATCCGAATCGGAATCATCGGTTGCGGCCGCATCCTGGCCGCCCACCTGCGTGGATACCGTCTCTTACGCGAGGCTGGCGTTGACGATTTCCAGATCACCGCGCTCTGCTCACGCAAGCGAGCCGACGCCGAAATGTACGTGGCACGTGATGGCACCACGCCCCAACGCCCGGCGGTCAGCAAGCTCCCCGGAGACCCGCTCGCCGTCGGTGATGAATACTTGTCTGATTTCCAACCCGACGTACCCGTCGCTATTCACACTGACTACCAGGAACTAATTAAATCCGGTGCAGTGGACGCCGTAAACGACTACACGATTCATTCATTACACCACCAGATTGCCCGGGACGCTTTTTCACAGGGACTGCACCTGATGACGCAAAAGCCCCTCGGGATTACCGTCCGAGCGGCCCAACAGATGTGTGAACATGCCGAAGCTGCCGATCGTGTCTTCGGGGTCTTTGAAAACGCACGTTACGCGCCAGCCAATCTGCACCTTCGATGGGCGCTGCAGGTTGGCCTCCTGGGAACCCCGCAGATCCTCCTCATGGGCAACGTGGGCACCTGGTGGGTACCCAACCAAATCGTAGCCAATACACCCTGGCGACACAGCCTCATCGAGGGTGGCGGCATCTCCATTGACCTGGGTGTCCATCATTTCAATGCGGCACGAATGATTGCCGGGGAAATCGTTTCGATCCAGGGGCAAACGTCCATTCAAGAACCAACTCGTGTACAACTTCGAGAAGATGGTTCCGTGATCCAGGAAACCGCTGCTGATGCCGACGACACCTATCTTGCCAGCTTCCGCAGCGAGCGCGGAGTCGACGGAAACCTGTTCGCAAGCTGGAGTGGTGCCGGTGGTTCTACCATCGTCGGCCCCGGAGTCGTACTGCACGGGTCAAAGGGCAGGGCGGTAGGACCCCATTACCAGGGTGAAGACACGCCGAAGCAGGCGCTGGCTGATCTCTATGCCGAGGGAGCGTCTGCCGAGCAGCAAGTCAGAGATTTCCCACTCGGGTTGCAGGACAGCTTTGCTCTCACGCAACATGACTGGCTCCAATCCATTCGCACGCAGTCACAGCCTCAAACCAGCGGCCGAGAAGGCCTCCAGGATCTGGCTTGCGCTTTTTCGATACTAGAATCCGATACATCCGGCCGACGCGTGGAGGTCAATGAGGTGCTGACTGGGGACCTGGATACTTACCAGGCCCCCCTTAACGAACATTTCCAGATTCAGTAACCCCTGAGAAGGAAGAACCCATGTCCACGCCAAGCGCTAACCTACCGCCGCTGGAACGTACCTCCGGGTCGATTCGGTTTCGCCTCTCCGTGATGATGTTCCTGCAATATTTCATCCAGGGAAGCTACCTGCCCATCGCGTCCCTGTACGTCCTTGACGCCTTACGTTTCAGTGAGTTCGAAGTGGGGCTGTTCGGTTCCGCCTTAGCCGTGGGCCCGCTTTTTGCGCCGTTTATCGTTGGGCAACTCGTCGACCGTCACTGGTCCACCCAACGCGTGCTTGCCGTCAGCCATATTCTGGGCGGCATCACCATGCTGATACTTTATACGCAAACAGCTGTCTGGCCTTTCGTGTTACTCGGCACTCTCTATTCCATCCTCTATGTACCTACCATGATGCTTACGAATTCACTCGCTTTCCATCATTTAAAACAAAGAGACCGCGAATTCCCTTTGATACGACTTTTCGGAACCATCGGGTTCGTGGTGCCAGCCTGGTGCGTAGAACTATACTTCTCCTACCAGGGTCTGACCGGCTCGGAACTCAATGAAGCGCGTGGCATCGTGCTTTGCCTGGCCGGCGTGTTCGGGCTTATCACGGGCCTTTACTGCTGGTTTCTCCCTGCCACTCCTCCGGAACGGAACGACGACTCAAAGTTCGCGCCGGCCAAGGTTTTTGCGCTTCTCAGAATGCGGTCCCTGCTGTCACTGGTGATCATTTCCTTCTTCGTGGCCATCGTTCATAAGTTTTACTTTGTCTGGAATGCTCCTTTCCTCAAGGACATCCTTCGCTCCGGAGGTATCACCGGCGCCTGGGAGCAACGGATTAGTTCGATCGGCCAAATCAGCGAGGTCCTGATCATGGTGGGCTTGGGCTGGCTGATTACGCGTCACGGATTTCGAAAAACACTGTCCCTTGGCATTGCGGCCTATACACTTCGGTGCCTGGTTTTTTCTACGTCGATAACACTAACGCTACCATTCGGGCTCCGGCTTGGAATGGTACTTTTCGGCCAGGCCCTTCACGGGGTCTGCTTTGCCTGCTTCCTTGCCGCCGCCTACATGTTTGTCGATCGCGTTTCTCCGAAGGATATACGGGGCAGCATGCAAAACATTTACGGAACCTTCGTGGTTGGCCTGGGTTTTTTCGCTGGTGGATTCATCAGTGGTGCACTTGGAGACTGGCTCACCACGCCCCCTGACGCGGAAGTCTTCCGGGAAACCCTCGGACTGGCCTCCCGATCAGGGTTGATACTGCTTGAAAACGGTAAAGGGCTCCGAGACTGGACTCTCCTGTGGGCTCTGTGCGGTATCCTGGGCGTACTCTGCCTGCTGACATTCTGGTTCGCTTTCCCCAACGATTCATCTGCCCCGCCAGCCACCAGCGACGACGGAGAGGAGTCGTAGCGTCACATGCCCGATAAACTCTACTGGGGAGACCTGCACAGCCACTGCTCGGTTAGCTACGGCCACGGATCCGTGGACCAGGCACTGGCTCGCGCCCAACAGCAACTTGATTTTGCCTCCGTCACCGGACATGCGTTCTGGCCTGACATGCCCACCGACCGAGAGCAATACGCAGAAATTATCGATTACCACAATGTCGGCTTCGCCCGCCTGGCCAGCAACTGGGATACGTTACTCCAGCGGCAGAAGTCCCTTAGCATCGCAAACGAGTTCCTCGCGTTCCCGAGCTACGAGTGGCATTCACTTCAATACGGAGACCACAATGTCTACGCTATGGGACCGGAATTGACACTCCAGGATGCAACTTCGGTCGCCGAGCTGCGTGAAGTCGTATCGCGACAGGATTCAATCGCCATACCACACCATATTGGCTACGCCGCGGGCTATCGCGGAATCAATTGGGATCACTACTCCGAAGAAGCCTCTCCGTTCGTGGAAATATTCTCACTGCACGGCTGCTCGCTGGGGGATCATGCACCTTACCCAATGCTACACGACATGGGCCCGCGTGATCACGGCAGCACAGCCCTTGCCGGTTGGGACCGAGGTTTTCGATTCGGAATCGTCGGCGGCACCGATCATCACGGCGCCTACCCCGGCAGCTGGGGGGATGGACGCATGGGTGTCTTTGCGGAGGATTTGTCACGGCAGGCACTTTGGGATGCTTTTGCAGCCCGGCGTGTGTTCGCGGCCACGGGCGACCGGATCGATGCCCGCATTACCATCAACGACTCACCCCTTGGGTCAGTAATCACCGCAGGAGACCGGCGTCACATCAAACTCAACGTGGCAGCCGCCGACAAACTGGATCGTGTTGACCTTTACAAGAACGAGCACTTGCTTCAGCGTTTCACCCCCATGCCTGGAAACACCGCCAACAGCCAGCGGTGGAAATTACGGATATCCTGGGGATGGGGCCAACAGGATCGCCTCGTTGACTGGCTTGCAGAACTGTCCCTCGACCAAGCCCGCATTACGGATGTCGAAACCTGTTTCCGCGGCGAGGCAATCGTGTCACCGCAGCCCAGCGACTCGCTCGCCGAGGTTCCGGACAATGTTGATCTACCGCACGAGATCCTGGAAACCGATGAAACGAATCTTACCTGGAAGTCGGTCACCCGCGGCAATCTGAGCATGCGCCATGCGACCACGCAATCACTGATACTTTCGATTGACGGACCCCTCGATGCCCGGCTGAGCCTTACCGTCAACGGCCAACGATACCAATATCAACTCGGCGATCTCTTCAACAAGGGCCGCTCTCAATACCTACGTGGATGGCTCAGCGAAGCGATTCAGATCGGACCATTAATACCGGAATCAGAATGTCATTTCAGTTCCTCGGTGGAAGACACACCCGAACAGGACGAGGATCGCTATCGGCTCGAAGTGACGCAGACAAACGGCCAATGTGCGTGGCTCACACCCATCTGGGCGCAGCGTTAACATACATCACATTCCAACCACCTTACGCCTCGGAGCCCCTCTATGTCCGACCGAATTCGACTAGGCCTGATCGGCCTGACGCACGACCACATTTGGGATCATCTCCCCGACGTACTCGCTTCCGACCGCATTGACCTGCAGATCGCTGCAGAACCCAATCCCACGCTCCGTGAACAGCTCGCGGAACACACGGACTGCGCCACGGTGGCCACCTGGCAGGAAGTTCTCGAGTCCGGCAACGTCGACGCTGTCTATATCTACTCGGACAACCGTTCTGGATCCGAGGCTGCGATCGCAGCCCTCGAGCAGGGTGTCCATGTCATGATCGAAAAGCCGATGGCGGCGGATTACGAAGCTGCCTGCCAGATGCATAACGCTGCCTCCGACGGCAACGCGAAACTCATGATCAATTGGCCCTTCTGCTGGTGGCCGCAAATGCAGGAGGCATTACGGCGTCTTGACGAAGGAATTATCGGTCGTGTCTGGCAGGTCAAATACCGTGCAGCGCATGCCGGCCCGGCCGAACTCGGTTGCTCGGACGCTTTCTGTGAGTGGCTGTTTGATGAACAACGCAACGGCGGTGGTGCCATGATGGATTACTGTTGTTACGGGACGACCCTCGCTCGGACGATTCTGGGAAGCCCCAAACAAGTGGTCGGGGTTTCCGGTCAACTCTGCAAGGAACATTTATCTGTAGACGATAACGCGATCATCGTCATGCGGGGGCCCAATACGATGGCGACGGCAGAAGCCTCGTGGACACAGATCGGCAAATTAACCAGTTACACTACTGCCATTTATGGAACCTCCGGCACGCTCATGATTGAACCACGTCATGGTGGGCGACTCTTGCTGGCAACCGACTCCGATCCGACCGGATCGCCCCTGGAGATTAAAGAACAACCCAGGTTCCTTCAAAATGCCACGGAACATTTTCTCCATCACCTGGAGAGTTCCGGAGATCTGTTACCGTTGTGCCAAAGTGCGATCTGCCGCGATTCACAGGAAATCCTCGAGGCCGGTGGCCTCTCGATGAAAACCGGCGCGACGGTACAGCTACCACTCAGTCCTCCCCGTGCATGACTCCTACCCCCGGATGACCGTCAGTATTTCTGTCGATTATGCTATGATGGCGAACTTCACCCCTGGTCAACGAGGATTTTATAACGTGTTACGCACACTTAACCTACTGTGCATTTCCCTAACCCTGTGGATATCATCTGCGACGCTCTACAGCGCCGAGAATCGGCCCAATATCATCCTCCTGATGGCAGACGACCAAGGATGGGGGGATGCGGGATACCAGGGGCATCCCGACCTCAAAACACCCGGCCTCGATTCCATGGCCCATGATGGCATGCGATTTAATCGTTTCTACGCAGGCGCACCGGTCTGCAGTCCCACGCGCGGAAGTGCACTCACAGGTCGGCACCCCTACCGATTTGGTGTTTTTTTTGCCAACACGGGACACCTGCTCGATCGCGAGATCACGATTGCGGAACTGCTAAAGTCACGGGGCTATGCAACCGGACATTTCGGCAAATGGCACCTGGGAACCTTGACCACCACGATCAAGGACGCAAATCGTGGCGGCCCCCAATCTCGTAAACATTTTTCGCCACCATCAAAGAATGGTTTCGCGGAAAGTTTTTCGACTGAATCCAAGACCCCTACCTTTGATCCCCTCCTGCGACCCAAGACAGCGACGGGAAAACACTGGTGGAATCCGGTGATCGATGCTGCAGACGCCAATCCTTATGGCACCAACTACTGGCGTAACGGAAGACGCGTCACGGATTCTCTGCGCGGCGATGATTCTGAGATCATTATGAACGAGGCGCTCCGCTTTATCGGATCTCGCGTGGCTACCAAACAGCCTTTTTTTTCGGTGATCTGGTTTCACGCACCCCACCTTCCCGTCGTGGCGAGCAAGGAAGACCGCCAACCTTTCCAGAAACACGATCTATACAAGCAACATTACCTCGGTAGTATCGTGGCACTCGACCGCCAGTTGATGCGTTTACGCAGCGAGCTAAAACGACTCGACGTGGCTGACCATACACTTCTCTGCTACTGCTCGGACAATGGTCCCGAGGGTAAGGTTAGTGCACCGGGGACCGCGGGCAGTTTACGCGGCCGCAAGCGTAGCCTTTACGAGGGTGGAATTCGTGTTCCCGGCCTGGTCGTCTGGCCCGGGCGCATTCGCCCCGGTTCCGTAACAGAAATGCCCGCCTCAACATCGGATTACCTACCCACGATACTGGATATGCTAGATATCAAGATGCCGGACGATCGACCGCTCGATGGCGTCAGTCTCTTACCCGTGTTTTCTGAGCCGACGGCGCGACGTCCCCGCGGCCTCGGTTTTGAATCCGGCACGCAGGCCGCCTGGATTCAGAACCGATACAAACTCTACACTAGCGGTTTACCCGATCGAAAGAAGAATGATCAGACCAAAAGTAATAAGGGAACACCCACCTACGAACTCTACGATCTCAAAACGGATCCGATTGAAAGCAGGAACCTCGCCAACACCGCACCTGACTTGCTCAAGAGCCTGGTCTCCCAACTGACCGCCTGGCGGACCTCCTGCCAGGAAAGCCTGCAGAATGGCCCGTAGGCTCCGATCGTAACGGCCACCGAATCACACGACACACGCCCCCTGGAATAAGCAAACACATGGAACACTTAATTGAACCCTACGTAGTCGGACAGTCGCTCTGGATTCTACTTGGTATCGTAGGCGTCACGATTTTCGTCCTCGGTAAAAGCGCCGACGTCATGATCGATGAAGCAGTCACGATCTCGGTTCGATCGGGGCTTCCTCGCGTGATCATCGGCGCCACCATCGTCAGCCTGGGCACAACGATGCCAGAGGCGACCGTATCGGTCCTGGCGGCCTTCGATGGAAAACCTGGCATGGCACTGGGCAACGCTGTGGGGTCGGTGATTTGCGACACCGGATTAATCCTTGGCCTCGCTTGCCTTATCTCGCCCCTCCCTTTGAATCGTGCACTTGTAAATCGGCAGGGCTGGGTTCAGTTCGGAGCCGGGCTGTTGCTTGTTTTGGCTTGCATCCCTTGGAGCAACCCGCTTAGCGTTTACTCAGAAGGTAGCGGCGCCGCACTCCACCAGGTAACTGGTTGGATTTTTCTTGTCCTGCTCGCGATCTACATGATTTGGTCAGTCCGCCTAGCCAAGCTTGCAGGTGGCGACTCGGATTCCCCGGAAGTTTCCGAGGAGTCTTCCACCGGGGGTGACAAGCAGGGCCTGACAGTGCCTATTGTCCGCCTGCTGGTGGGAACACTCTTCCTGGTCGCCTCCTCCGCAGTACTTATTGCTTCCGCACAGGAATTAGCCGTGGAACATTTCAAAGTCCCAATTGCGATCATCGCCGCCACGATTGTTGCATTTGGGACCTCCCTTCCGGAACTGGTCACTGCGCTGACGGCCGTCCGCAAAAACCAGGGAGAGCTTGCGATCGGCAACGTGATCGGTGCCGACATCCTTAACATCCTGTTCGTGTCCGGTGCTGCCGCAGCCGTCACCACCTCCGGTCTGGCCGCCCATCCCGTCATGTTCCAGCTTCAGTTTCCAGCGATGCTGATTATCCTGGGACTTTTCCGCATCGGCATCTTCTCAGCTAAATCGGGAAAACTCAGTCGGCCGTTCGGAGCCCTGTTGCTGGTCAGCTACCTGGGTTACCTCACGATCACGGCCCTACAAGCGGCCTCTTAAACGTTGCAAACCTAATTTCTGGTACTTCTACGGACACAAGGCTCGAAATCCGTTGCCAGTCAAATTATAAGAGAGTAAGGAAAAACGCAGTGAGAGGGTGGCGTCTCACCACGCAAAACTAGGCCCCAGATAGATCAGAAAGTATCAGCACCATGTTTTCATTCGTAAGTCGACTCGGCATCACCTGCTTGTTAGTCATCACAGCCTCGATGCCCTTTCCGACCCACGGATCCGAGGCCGTTCACCTTGCCTCTGCGCCGGCGCTCTCACCGGATGGTCAAACCCTCGCCATTTCCTGGCGGGGTGACATCTGGACGGTTTCCTCGAATGGCGGTTCACTAAAACGAATTACCAGCCACTCGGGTCGCGACTATTATCCCGAGTATTCGCCGGATGGAAAAACTCTCGCCTTCTGCAGCGATCGCTCGGGTAGCATGCAAATCTACACGGTCCCCTCGTCCGGTGGTGCTCCGCACCAACGAACATCCCATACGGAAGGCTATACCCTGGAGTCCTGGTACCCTGATGGTAGCGCTTTCCTGGTTACCGCCAGACGCGACCATTTCTGGAAACATTCTGAGCGCACTTTCCGGGTGGCAAACACGGACCATCCCCGTGACGAACCCCTTTTCAACGCTCATGCCGAGCAACCGGCACTTTCTCCAGACGCCACCAAGATCGCCTTTATCCGAGAGGGCACTCCCTGGTGGAGAAAGGGGTACCGTGGAGCCCAGGCCGGACAACTCTGGGTATACGATTCCTCCAAGGAGTCCTATCACTGTGTTATCAAGGAAGACTCGGAATGCCGCTCGCCACTCTGGGATCCGGACGGAAAAACGATCTACTACCTTTCTTCCAGGACTGGTTCTTTCAACCTGTGGAGTCACTGTCTCAACACGGGGAAACGCACACAATTAACCAGTTTTACGGATGATTCGATCGTATCCCCCTGCATTTCACGTGATGGATCGGCGATTGTCTTCCGCCACCTTTTCGACCTGTATCGCCTCGCGACGAAGCGTAAGGCCACTCCCCAGAAGATCACATTGACTTATGAAGGTGATGCGCTTCACGAGCCCGTTAGCCGTTCCCTGCTGCGTCAGGCTACACAAGTTGCGTTTACGCGGGATGGCTTGGAAATCGCCTTCATCGCTGGTGGGGACGTCTGGGTCATGGACACGGTTCTCAAGGAACCCCGCCAGGTAACCCGGACTGCTGAGTACGAGACTGAGGTAATCTTCGCCGGTGACGATCGCTCCCTGTATTTCACCAGTTCCAGCGGGGGGCAACCCGATATCTGGCGGGCCAGACCGAAGGATCAGAAACTGGCATGGTGGCAAAACACGGAGTTCCCACTAACGCGAATCACTAACGACGAGGAAAACGAATACTCGCTTGCACTAAATCCTCGGAAACCACTCCTTTCGTTCCTGAAGGGTAGGGGGGACCTGTGGGTCGTGGCACCTGACGGAACTAACCCGAAACGGATTATTGAATCGTGGAACAGCCCGCATTACGACTGGTCGCCGGATGGGAACTGGCTAACCTTCGCCATCGACGACGCCAATTTCAATCGCGACGTTTACGTCTATGAACTTGGATCCAAGACACCCCCGTTCAATATTTCTCGGCATCCCGACGACGACTATTCCCCCGTGTGGTCCCCAAACGGCAAAACGATAGCTTTCCTTGGCCGTCGTCAAGGAACCGAAGTGGACATCCACTACGTCCAACTGCAAAAGAAAGACAGCGAGGAGTCGAGTCGCGATCGCAAGATTGAGGCCGCCACCAAAAAGATCAACGCAGCACGCAAAAAATCACCGACGCGTTCGGCCCCCAAAGCGGCAACACCGCCGACTACGCCAAAACCATCCCCACCGGAGGCTGGCGTCAAAGCCGGGGCCGAGAAACCTGATAAGAGCCCTGCAGACGGTAAAGCGAAATCCCCTGTTACTCCGAAGCCATCCCCAAAGCCCGCCTTACGGATCGATTTTGATGGGATCCACGATCGCATCCGCGCAGTCAAGATCCCGAACTCCTCGGAGTCGACACTTGTCTGGTCACCGGATTCCAAGTTCCTGGCGTTCAAGGGAACCATCGCTGGCAAGACCGGAACCTATACCGTTTCACCGCCCCTGGACGTGACGCCCAAGCTATTCTCCACCGTCACCGGCAGTAACCCCCGCTGGATCCGGTCCGGAAGTCAAATTCTCTGGCTCGCCAATTCCGTTCCGAGTGCCACCGCCCCCGGTGGGAAGAATACGTCCTATAGCTTTAACTGCTTCCATACCGTAAACGTCGGCGAACGTTATCGAGCCGCCTTCGACCTCTGCTGGCGATCAATGAGGGATTACTTCTACGATGGAAAACTCAACAACCGTGACTGGAGCGTGGTGCGCAAGAAGTACTCGGATGTGGCAGCTACCAGCACCTCTCCGATTGACCTGACACGCGTAGTCAGCATGATGCTGGGAGAATTGAACGGATCGCATCTCGGATTCCGGCCATCCAGCACGTCCGCCTCGACGGCCCAGTGGCGCCCTGTCACCGCTCACCTTGGGGCCCGCTTCGACTCCCAGTATGAGGGTGAAGGACTACGCATCGCAGGGGTCATCTTCGGCAGCCCGGCCTCCAAAGAAAAGAGTCGGCTGGCAGTTGGCGATGTCATCACCCGCATTGACAGCCAGGTGCTTGGAAAACACCCGTCCGTCAGCGCCGTGCTGACCGGGCAGCCGTTACGAGACATCCAACTCGCCGTTCGTAATAAAGAAGGCAAAGACCGTGTCGTGACAATCCGGCCCATAAGCTATTCCAGCGCACGATCGCTGCTTTACGAACAATGGGTACGCAGAAATCGAAAGGCCGTTGACGACGCATCCAAGAAGTCGCTCGCCTACCTGCATATCCAGGGCATGAACATGACCAGCTTCTACCGCTTTGAACAGGAACTTTATGAAATCGCTGGTGACCGTGATGGCATTGTCATTGATGTTCGCGAAAACGGCGGTGGTTTTACCACGGACCATCTTCTTACCGTACTGACGCAGCCCGTGCATGCGGTAACGGTTCCACGCGGTGGCACAGCGGGTTATCCGCAAGATCGACGCATCTACGCAACCTGGAACAAGCCGATCATCGTTCTCTGTAATCAAAACAGCTTTAGTAACGCCGAGATTTTCAGTCATGCCATCAAGGGACTCAAGCGGGGTACCCTCGTCGGGGTCCCGACTTCAGGGAGCGTGATTAGTACGGGCAGTCGCCGGATCATGGACCTTGGTACACTTCGGATGCCGTTCCGTGGATGGTATGTTTCATCAACGGGCGATGACATGGAACTTAACGGGGCTGTTCCCGATCACGTGCTTTGGCCAGCGCCTGGTGACATTCCCTCCGGAGTGGATATCCAGCTTGACAAAGCCATTGAACTGCTTGCTGCAGAGGTGGCTATCGGCAAGGCCAAGCCGGCAGTGCCCCTGAAAAAAGCCAGCGAACGCTAGGCTGCAAAACCCGTCGTGCCGGCTGCCCTTCCCACGGACAATTAGATTGTGCTACGCTTTGCCGGTGGACACGGTAACACGTTCGCGCATTGTGCCTGCTTACTAACCCCCACTAGCCAAAGGCATGTAATCACCCCTATGGCCATCCGTATCACATGCAGTAAGTGCACGACTGCCTACACCGTCAACTCCGAACAGGCCGGCCTCCTGATTTCATGCCCCACATGTTTTAAAAAACATCGCGTACCGGCCCCAACGCTAGGCACCGTCGACTCCCCAACTGACGATGCCGACGAATACACCCTGTCGCCCGAAGTAGAACTTCCCACCCGTCACCGGGCGACACAACCGTTCTCGGCCTCTCAAGGCTCCGTGGTGCCGCCACGACCGAGCTCCCAGGCAACCTCCTCCGAATCGCCTGCCACTTCCACCACCTGCGAACGTTGCGGAAGGCTACGTGACACTGGCGGCGAACTATGCCCACATTGCTTTTATCACGCAGGCCTAAAACGTGTCGTCGACATACGCGACCATGACGATCCGCTACTGTCCGAGCATGGCTTTCGACGCTACCTGCTTGAAAAACTCAACAAGGACCAGTCACCGGAAAGCGTCTTCTTTCTAATCGACGCTATGGTGCTACTCTCCGGAACCCTGCTCTTTGTCATGAAGCATGGACTCGCTTCAATCATGGTTCCGCTGGTGATCATGTACCTGATTTACCGGTTCGCTGTGCGGATCGGTCGCCTCTGGTACAGTGGACGCTCCCTGCTTTGGTACGCCGTGTTATTTCTGGGGCGTTCCCTCTCCTGGAAAACACTTGGCGGACAGGACCGAAAACACGCCACCCGACGAGGCGAACATTTCGGTGACGCAGATCTCCAAACCATGGGCGATCTGGATTCCTATGTTGTCCTCGACTTTGAAGGGACGGCCCTGACCGATTCCGGCCTGGAGCCACTGAAGAGCCACGCGAAACTGCAGTTCCTGATCCTCCGAAAAACACAGGTCACCCCCGACGGCGTCTGGGAACTACAAAAGACGATTCCTCACACTTGCATCTGGTTCTAACCGTCAACGCCTGACAACCCTGCCCGGCCGATTCTCGGCTACTTCGAAGCATCGAATCCCTGGGACGTGAGCCCGAAGGCATCCGCCACACGATTAAAGAACGCGAACATGGCGATCACGTAAACTGCCTCGGCGATCTGTTTGTCCGACCAGCCGCAGTCTCGCAGCAGCTGAACTTCTGCTGCCGTACACGAGGACGCTCGCTCTGTAATAAGCTTCGCGAAACGCAGCAGTTGTCGCTCGGCGTCAGCGAGTCCAGCCAGGTCAACTTCGCCCGTTCCAATCTTGCTGGCAACATCCTCACTCTCCCCCTGCAACTGCAGGAAGTGCCCGTGTGATTCCGTTCAGTATCGGCATGCATTCAGTCCGGACACGTAGGTTGCCAACATTTCCTTGACCCGCCGATCAAGATGACCGCTGGAAAAATGGAGCTCGTCACTAAACTGAATCACACTAGCCAACACGTCGGGCCGCGGACTAAAACACTTAAGGATATCGGGAATCGCCGCCCGGCCTGGATTTCGCGTTCGCCAGGCCGCATAGATTTCCGCGGTTTGTCCGGTCGCCTCATCATCTTCGACCCAGTCAATAAACGCCACGCTGCTATTCTCCTTACTACCGTCGACCTGACACGCATTGCAGGTTCATTATCGAGATTCGCGTCGCTATTCCTGCTCCACGCGGTGCACCTGATCCACCGCAACAGAACCCAGCTCCTGGGTTTCCGCGCCAGCCCAATGGATGAGCACCCTGTCAATGGCTCCATGCTGCCCGAGGCCAAAACAGACCGTTTTTTCGGACTGCGACAAGTAGCTGCGGGTCGGCATCACCTGGCGTCGCAAAACGTCCTCGCCACAATATATCTCGACCCAGCTACCGATTGCATCCCGATTGATAGATTGACCTTTCAACAGAAACTGAACCCAATGGTTACCCGTCTCCTGGTCGTTACGTAGCAACCGGGGCTTCCCGCCGGCTGCCGTTAAGACCACGTCAAGGTCGCCATCCGAATCGATATCCGCACACGCAGATCCACGACCGACCATTCGGCTCGCAAAACCGCTGCCAAGCGTATCGTTTGCGACCCGCAGGAATTCGGAGCGGCCACCGAGTCCCGCATTCCAAAAAAGCTGAGGTTCCTGCGCATGAAACTGTGACGGCTGCACCTTATTAATTTCTTCTTCCAGGTGGCCGTTCGCGCCAAAAAGATCGAGTCGTCCATCCAGGTCATAGTCAAAAAAGAACAGTCCGAACGTGAGGTCAAGTCGCGTCGGAGGCCCCAGTCCTGTCGAGACAGCCTCGTCGCGGAAGTTCATCTGCCCACCTTCACTGACATAGAGGGCGCTCATCTCATTAGCAAAGTTACCGATTGCGACGCCAATCGTCGAAAGATTATTCGAAATCTTGCCATTACTAAGGCGACCATTGCGGAAATGGGCCGTATCAATTCCCATGGCACCACGTGCCGATCCCTTGCTGTCGTACGCGATGCCCGCGACCTGCCCCAGTTCCTTGAAACGTTTTCCCTGCTCGTTAATAAACAGAAAGTTTTGAACCGTATCATTGGCCACGATCAGGTCCATCCAACCGTCACGGTTAATATCGATCGGCGCCAAGCCCATCGACTTTGCTACCGGTACACCCGTGTCGTTGTTCTTTACCTGAACACCCATCGAGGCGGAGACATCAGAAAACGTCCCGTCACCCTCGTTGTGGTAAAGATATGGAAAAGTGCCTGAGAATGCCGTAGGTGGTCCGTAAGCTCTGCCTACGCCGACGAGCCGAAAGTCCTGGCCTAGATCAATTTCACGACTCCACTGAACATAATTACATACGTACAGATCAAGGAGTCCATCGTTGTCATAATCAAACCAGCCACAACTGGTACTCCAACGATCTACCTCTCCAGCGATGGCCGCAATCTTAGTAACATCCACAAACGTGCCTTGGTCGTTTCGGAAGAGATGATTTCCACCGACACAAGAAACAAAGATATCACTGTCACCGTCATTGTCATAATCTGCTACTGCACACCCCATTCCGTATAACGATACAGCAAGGCCGACTTGCTCTGTAACATCACTAAACACCCCCTCACCATCATTGGCGTAAAGGGACATGACAGGGGCTTTCTGGTCCGTTTTACGATCCCATTGCCAGCGCCGACTGTTGATGAACAACAAATCCTGATCTCCATCTCCGTCCGCATCAAAAAAGGCACAGCCACCGCCCATGGTTTCCGGAAGCAACTTTTCACCCGTGGCACCAGACACATGAACGAAGTCGATGCCGGCAGCGTCAGTCACATCTGAAAACGTGACTGCCGGGATCCGAACCGCCGCGCCACCTCCAGTTTCCGCACCTGCCGTTTCCGTCTCCGACCGCGTCGACAACGCCTGCTGCTCGGTTTTCTTGTTTTCCGCCACCTCTGGACCGCGACG
>MPLU02124186.1_pt1 | contig 25213 bp, 21 predicted proteins | sample 1617381 | NCBI WGS metagenome assembly MPLU02 (sample SAMN05944801, study PRJNA350692) | marine metagenome | biome: marine; feature: ODZ; material: water; isolation source: 90 m water sample filtered on 0.2 um supor filter | place: Pacific Ocean | collected 2012-04-08 | depth 90m m
CACCAAACCTCACTGGGCAAGGCCATGGTGGAACAATTATCCGCCACACACTGGAGCTCGCCGATAGTGGTGGACATCCTTGCTATTTGGAGAGCTCAAGTCCGCGAAACGTTCCCCTTTATGAACGTCTCGGATTCGAGGTGGCCAACGAAATAGCTCTGCCCAATGGCCCGACGATGTGGGGTATGTGGCGTCCAGAGCGTTACATCAAGTAACGATTGAAGAGATTTGTTTAAGGGACAGAGGTTCCGAAAATCAAGGTGGAACAGGCAGACCAGTAGCCACCCCATCCGTGACACAACGCAATGTCAACGTCTGCGACTTGGTTCGCTGCTTCACCCCGCACTTGTCGGATTGATTCGAGCATGCACAGCATTCCGTACGCGCCGGTGTGGGCGTAACTGAGCCCTCCCCCGCTGGTGTTCATCGGTAGCTTTCCACCTGGAGCTGTATGACCTTCAGCTATGAAGTGTCCTCCTTCGCCATAGTCAACAAAGCCGAGGCCTTCTAACCCGAAGATCGGATTGTGAATGAAGGCGTCGTAAATCATGAGGTGGTCTATGTCAGCGTGGGTGGTTCCTGAACTCGTAAATGCTGCTTCCCCGCTGGTACGAATGAACTCTGGTCGCAAGGGTTCGCGAACTCCTCCTGGACTCATGACCCCGGCCTCTAGAGCTCCACCTGTTCCGAGGACATAGACCGGGGGTTTCGGGTAATCCTTAGCTCTGTCAGCTGAGGTGACGACGAGTGCACCGCCTGCATCAGAGACCAGACAGCACATTGCTCTGCGGATCGGCCACGCAATCATTGGCGAAGCTAATACTTCTTCTACCGAGGTTGATTCACGTAGCGTCGCCCGTGGCACATCGACAGCCCATTCTCGTTGGCTTACAGCTCCCACCGCGAGTTCTTCATCGGTGAGTCCATATTCGTGCTGGTATCTGACAACGGGCAAAGTGAACGTGGCTGCAGCTTGGCCGCCGCTGTAGAACATATCGAACTGTTGGCCAGTGCCTCCGCGTTGGCCAGCGTCAAAGCTCTGACCTAACCCTCGGGTCGATTTGCCAGATTCTCCGTACACGATCAGAACGGTATTGCAGTATCCGGCATGGATAGCCGCTACTGCGTTTCGTAGTTGAAACATCCAAGAACAGCCCCCGACGACGGTGTTGTCTGCCCACGATGGGAAGATGCCTAATTGTCTGCTCATGTCAGCTACCGGGAAATAACCACACGTGAAGCCGTCGATATCTGCGGCGGTGATTCCGGCGTCCCTCATCGCGTTTGCCGCGGCGTCAATTGCAAGACCCACCGATGACATGTCGGGCACTGTGCCGATCTCTGTTGATTCTGCGGCTCCTACTATCGCCGTCGCGCCGGGGGGAATCATGGTTGTTTCTCCGCTGGTTCGAAGCACAGCACGGTGACTTCGTCAAAAGGTGTGAACGTCGCTCTGAGCGGCATATCGAGTTGTAGAGCTTCGGGGGTTTGTTCGCAGTTCACGATCGATGAGGTGAGGAGCGGGCCTTCTGCCAGTCGCACCAGAGCTACCGATCGCGGACCATCGGTGCCCCACAGAGCAAACGGTTTTTGCTGAATCGTGTAGCTGTACAAAGTCGCGTCACCACTCGCGTCAAAAAATTCGACGTCCACAGAAGAGCACTCCGAACAAATCAACGACGGCGGGAAGTAGGCGTCTCCACAGGTTCGGCATCTGTTAATTCGCAGAACACCTTCCTGGCACCCATCCCAGAAGGGTTGAGTTTCCGGAGTCGGTACGGGGACAAGCGGATGGGGCATGTTTCAAGTTCTAGCCTGCCAAAGAGGTCTTCGCTTTAGTCTGCGGATACTTTTAGCTCAACTGATTTCGATGCAACGTTCGACATCGGTTGCTTTGTATTAGTCAATTCCAGGGGGTAGGGCGATGAGCAACAATCAAGGCAAGGTGATAGTTGTTACCGGCGCTGGTTCAGGGATCGGCAAGGCAGCCGTCGCGCGCCTGGTTTCCGAGGAGGCCAAGGTAGTCGCAGTCGATTTGACGGAATCTTCTTTGGCTTGGACCGAAGCACTCGACTCGGTGGTGTCACTGGCGGGAGATGTCACTGACCCCAACTTGAACGATGAGATGGTTGCCCTCGCCGTCGACAATTACGGCCCCCTTGACGGCGCGGTCTTAAACGCCGGAATTTTGGCTCAAGGCGACATCGTCCGAGGGTCGATGACCGATTATGACCGCGTCATGGATGTGAATGTTCGGGGAGTTGCGCTTGGGTTGAAGTCGTCTGTGGCAGCTATGGCCTCTACTGGTGGTTCTGTAACAATTACCGGATCGGTTTCGGGCCTGAGAGGCGACAGCGGGTTGTGGGCCTACAACGTGTCCAAGGGTGCTGTGGTAAATCTGGCGAGGGCTGCGGCACTTGACCTGGGTCACTTAAACATCCGGGTTAACGCCGTATGTCCCGGCCCGATCCATACCGGCCTCACTGAAGAAACTAAAGGCACCGAGATCGGAGACGCTATGGAAGCTCGTCTGCCTCTAGGCCGTTTCGGTGAACCTGAAGAGGTTGCAGCCGTCATTTCTTTCTTGATATCGGATGAATCTTCGTTCGTTACCGGCGCTGCAATCCCTGTCGACGGAGGTGTTACCGCGGGAACTGGTCAATGGGCTACCTACGCGGGCCGAAAACGCGGCTTCCTATAGACTTCGGCACGTTTTCCTGTGCAATGCTGCTCTTATGACTGAAGGCCAGATCTCAACTTTCCCTGTTCCCAATCTTGAAGACATCCCCGAGGACCTGCGGTCCATGATGTTGGCCATTCAAGAAAAGACGGGATTCATTCCAAATGTTTTCTTGGGTTTAGCGCACCGCCCAGATGAATTGCGGGCGTTCATGACATACCACGATGCCCTCATGGAACGCGACAGCGGGTTAACTAAAGCTGAACGGGAAATGATTGTGGTCGCAACCAGTGGCGCCAACAGTTGCATGTACTGCGTTGTCGCTCATGGCGCCATTCTTCGCATACGCGCTAAGAATCCTTTTATCGCCGACCAACTGGCTATCGACCCTTCACAAGCCGATCTAGACGAACGGCAACAAGCGATGATCGCCTTCGCTGTCAAGCTTGCTCGAACTCCAGAAGACTTGGAGCAGTCCGATCATCAGATTCTTCGGAATCATGGGTTTAGCGACGACGATATTTGGGACATCGGGGCCATTACTGGCCTTTTCGCCATGTCGAACCGTCTCGCTCATTTAGCTTCGATGCAGCCCAACGACGAGTTCTTCACGATGGGTCGAGGGTAACGAGCAACTCCGGGCATCACGCGTTCAAAGCTTGAGCGCTACCTCAGTGGTGACCTATTCCAAGGATCTAGTGCCCGTCAAGGATGTGGGGGTTCAAGTCCCCGCCCTCCGACACCCAAATACCCATTTGTTAGGTTCTATTCGAGGTCGCGTAATGCCTGTAGTGCCTCATCTGCATGTTTGGTCATGTCGGTTTCACTCGTTATGGCAGCCACAATCTGTCTGTCACGTCCGATGACGAAAGTCTGTCTCTTGTTTGGAAGAGACAACGGTCGTTTCACACCGAATTGCTTTGCGATAGTTCTATCCGGGTCGGATAGCAACAGAAAATTCAGCTGATTTGTGTCATCAAAGCTTCGTTGCCGATCCCACGGATCAGCACTCATTCCCACCACCGAAGCTCCGACTTTTTCGAATTCTTGAATCAGGTCTCGGAAGTGGCAACTTTCCTTAGTTCAACCCGGTGTCAATGCTTTCGGAAAGAAAAACAGCACAACCGGGCCGGCATCCAATAAATCGAAGAGGCGGACCGGCTCTCCGAACTGGTTGATGGCCTCAAAGTCCTTTGCGGCCGATCCCTTTGACATAAGAGCACCCTAGAGGTTCAGGTCCTACGATCAGTACCTGTGCGAGGACATCCGAAACTCGATGATTTAGGGCCGGCCCTCCCAAGGGACCGCTGGACATTGGTCGACGCCGTCCGCCACCAAGCCAATGCTCATGGAGACCGAGAATTCTTGTCCTTCGAAGATGAAACAAAGGTTTCCTTCTCTGAGTTTGACTACCTCACCGACTGTTTAGCTACCGCCCTAGCCGACTTGGGTTTGGAAAACGGTGACCGGATCTTGGGTCTGTTGACCAACAGTCGCGAGTTCATGCTCACCATGATCGCTGCACACAAACTTTGCGCTGTGTTCGTGCCGGTCAATACTGAACTCCGCGGAGGCTTCCTAGAACATCAGGTGCACAACAGTTCGCCGCGCATCATCGTTGTCGATGATGGCCTATTAGAGCGTTTCGCCACCGTAGATACCTCACAATCTGACATCAAAACGGTCATCGGGGTCAGCGACGGAACCTCGTCTCGCGCAATAACTCCCGACTCTCTGGTCGACATCCCCCAGATACCTATGGATTCACTTTTGGACACCACACCTAATGTGGAGGTGTTAGCCGAACCCAGTCCTAGCGACGTGTGCACCATCATGTACACATCAGGAACCACCGGCCCATCCAAAGGTGTCCTGATGCCCCAAGGACACTGCTACCTGTTCGCTTTAGGCACCGTTGCGGCTATGGAACTAACCGAAGAAGATCGCTACTTCTGCTGCATGCCTTTGTTTCATGCCAACGGCTTGTTCATGCAGGCGTATGCGTCGCTCCTAGCTGGCAGTTCATGTCACGTCACCAAACGTTTCAGCGTCACAGATTGGCTCAGTATTGTCCGCCAAGAACAAATCACAGTCACCAACGCGCTTGGCGTTATGCCTGAGTTCATTTTCCGGAGTCCCGCATCACCCGATGATCGAGATCACAAGCTGACTCGCATTCTCGCTATCCCTGTGGCTGAGGAATGGGGTGTCGCAATGCAGGAGCGTTTCGGTGTCAAGTTGCGTCAAGGTTTCGGGATGACCGAGGTCAACATGGTCTCCTACAGCGATCCTGAAGACCCTGTTATGGCCGGATGCGCTGGGCCGCCATTGAGTGAATTCTTTGACGTAATAATCGCTGACCCCGAAACTGACGCCGAACTACCAAGAGATGACGTCGGCGAAATTTTGGTTCGCCCAAAGGTGCCGTTCTGTTTCAACGTGGGTTATTTCAAGATGCCCGATAAGACAGTCGAAGCGTGGCGCAATCTTTGGTTCCACACTGGTGATGCCGGTCGAATGGACTCAGAGGGAAGGTTGTTCTTTGTTGATCGGATTAAAGACCGCATTCGTCGACGGGGAGAAAATATTTCGTCCTATGAACTCGAACAGGCCCTCAACGAACATCCATCTGTTGTTGAATCAGCGGCCGTTGGGTTACGGGTTCCTGGTGCTGGTGGCGAAGACGAAATTAAGGCAGTTCTAGCGATTGATGGACCAGCACCGGATCCTGCCGCGTTCCTGGATTGGTGTGTTCCGAGGATGCCCCGTCACACTGTGCCGCGATACCTCGAGTTTGTGACCGAGTTGGACAAAACAGCTTCAGGAAAAATAAGGAAACAAGCGATTCGTGATGCCGGTGTGACTCAAGACACATGGGACCGTGAGTCTGTTGGTTACGTCATAAGCCGTAACTAAAACACTCAGAAGTAGTCACCCCAGGCGGTGACTCCGTGGAACCCTCCATCTACGACGATCGTCTGGCCCGTCACATAGCTGGCGGCATCGCTAGCCAGGAATGCTACGACTGAACTGATTTCTTCGGGTTCTCCCCACCTACCTAAAGCAATGTGACCTGCGAGGCCTTCAGCGAGGCCTGGAGTTTTTCTGCCTTCTTCCCACATTTCGGTGATGATTAACCCGGGCGCGACTGCGTTGACTCGGACTCCGTGTTTGCCAAATTGTGCGGCTTGACTTCGAGTCAGTGAGTCCAGTGCGGCTTTAGTAGCGCCATATGTCGGAAGTTCGGCGACACCAGTGGCCCCAGCTATAGAGGACATGTGGATGACTGACCCGTGGCCACGTTCAGCCATTTGGCGAATCAGCGCCTTAGTGGTTTCAAGCGGTGCGTGATAGTTGAGTCGCATGATCATTTCGTCTTGACCTTTGATTTCACTCGCGCCCGCATTATTTACCAGGATGTCTATTCCTCCTAAGGCTTCAACCGCCGCTGCTGCAAGTTCGCCACCAGCACCGGGTTGAGCCAAATCAGCGGTAAGAACTACAGGATCGTTGGGAAGGTCTTCGGCCACCCGCGACAAATCTTGTTCTGATCGCGCGGCCAAAGCCACTCGGGCTCCCTGTTCTGCTAGTGCCCGTGCGCAATGTTCGCCTATTCCGCGACTCGCTCCAGTTACAAGCGCAAGTCGTCCCTCTAGTGTTCCCATGCGTTACCTTTCGACAGATCCAATTGTTGCAGCACTGCAGGCAGTGCGCTCTGAAAGGCTGGTGCTGTGAACGATCCACTCGTTGTTGAGGTCACTCGAGGTTCAACTGTTGAAAGCATTCATCTAATCGACATTGCGTTAGTTGATAGCACTGGCAAGTTGATTGATAGTTGGGGCGAAGCAAGTCGACCGACTTTGCCTCGGTCGTCTCTGAAACCCATCCAAGCAACACCTTTGATCACTGAAGGCATTGCCGATTCAGCAGGTCTAACTAGCGAACAACTAGCTGTCGCCTGTTCAAGCCATAACGGCGAACCCCGTCACGTTCAAGTGGTTGACCGGTGGCTAGACATGATGGGATTTTCTCATGCTGTTCTTGAGTGTGGCGCTCATGCACCAGCAAACCCGCAGGCTGCTCGCGAGCTAGTTCTTGCCGGTATAGAACCCGACAGTCGTCACAACAATTGTTCTGGCAAGCATGCCGGCTTTGTTTCAATGTCCCAGCATTGTGATGCCGACGTCTCGGGATACATCTCACCTGGCCATCCTGTGATGGAACGTCTTGTTACCCCTGCTGTAGAAGATTTTTGTCGGATCGATCTAAGCGACCAGACGCCTGGCGTAGATGGTTGCGGCGTACCTGTTTGGTCAATCCCACTCAACCATTTGGCCGGCGGCTGGTCACAACTCCGTGCGCGCGGATCAGGAAAACGACTTCTGCAAGCCATGATCGACGAGCCATTTCTTGTCGCCGGAACGGACCGCGCCTGTACACGTCTCATGGAAGCATCCAACGGAGACGCTGCTGTAAAAACGGGAGCCGAAGGGGTCTTTTGTGGCGTCGACTTGCGGGAGGGCTTTGCTTTCGCCCTCAAAGCTCGAGATGGTCAAGCTCGTGCTGCAGAAATGGCCGCCGAATGGGTCCTGGACCGCTTGAACTGCATCGAATTCGTGTCACCAAAGATCCTGCGAAATTGGGCTGGAACCGCTGTAGGGGAAGTGCGGATTTCCACGAACAAAACCTGAACCTCTATCAGGTCATGTCCGGTCGAAGCATTACTCGACCCGTTGTCTTACGACTCGACAAATCAACCAGCCCCTCCATCAAATTTTCGAGACGCAACTCTTTGCTTACCAATGGGGCTAAAGCACCAGAGCCAACTAGTTCCCAAAGTTCGTCATAGCAATGGTCAAGGACATCGTCCATGCGGCCTTTGTATCCGCCCATATGTACACCGACGACTGAATAGTTTTTCACTAGCACGTGGTTCGCTGGGGCTGTGGGTATGTCGCCACTTGCAAACCCAACGACAAGTAATCGGCCCTCCCAGGCGACCAGTCGCCGGGCGATATCAAAAAATTCTCCTCCGACTGGGTCATAAATAAGGTCACAGCCTCGGCCTGAGGTTGCGTCCATCACCTTCTCGTACAGATCTTCAGAGTTATAGTCAACGACGACGTCAGCTCCTAACGATCTACACACCTCAACCTTGTCCTGGCCGCCAGCAGCTGCGATGACCGTGCACCCGTGAGCCTTGGCCATTTGCACGGCTGCGGAACCAACCCCTCCAGCAGCGGCTAAAACGAGCACTGTCTCACCGGGTTGCATCTGTCCGCGCCGATGAAGTGCAGTCCAGCCAGTTCCGTAGATCACATTCATAGCTGCCGCAGCAGGCAACGAAACATCGTTGGGAACAATCCGCATCTCATGGCCACGAACCAAGGCCTCTTCGGCATAACCACCCCAACCCGAAGCGGTCATCCCTAAGACACGATCACCCACCTGCAACTCGCAGTCGGAACCCACCTCGACCACAGTGCCAGCAACACTCATCCCAGGTGTAAAAGGCGGGTCTAAGCGCACTTGGTACTGCCCTTGGCATTGAAGAATGTCCGCGAAGTTTAAGTCACTTGCTGAAACTTGAACTCGTGCCTCTCCAACCCCGGGTGATGGGGATTCGACCTCTTCCAGCGATAACACATCCCACGGGTCACCTAATTCGCTCAGTCGCCAAGCTCGCATCTGTTTCCTTTCGGATTTACGAATGAATTGCACCGTACCAACGAACTCCTACGGCTGTCGGAGTAAGTTCACATCATGTCGAACTCGTCACCTGACATCACCATCGTCGGAGCTGGCATCACTGGGGCTGCGGCCGCGTATCGTCTCAGTCAGTTGGGAGTGCGCGCCGAGGTTTATGAAACCTCCCTAATTCCTGGCGGAAGGATGGCTCGTTTCGAGCTCTCCGGAGTTGTCTTTGACCACGGAGCACAGTTCTTCACAACCCGAAGCAGCGAGTTTCAAAGCCTGGTGGGCGACGCTGCAAACGACGGAGCAGCTCAAGTATGGACGCACGGTTTCGGTGACACTCCCGACGGTTACGAAAGATGGCGCGGGGTGCCCGACATGACGGCCTTGGCTGATTGGCTGTTGAGAAAGTCTGAAGCCACTGTTCACCTAGGAGAGTCAGTGGAAGACCTCCGCCATATAGACACGCCAGGAATTATTCTGACCGCTCCCATCCCAGTAAGCCTTTCTCTCGCTACGACATCCGGGTTCAAGCCTCCTTCTAATATTCTCGACCAGCTTGAGAGTGTTGAGTACAAGCGAACTGTTGCGGTGCTCCTAGTTTTGAACCAACAACCTTTAGCAATGCCCCCGATGGGTGGTATCCAGCTGATTGATGACCCATGTTTGGCTTTCATCACCGACAATCAGGCCAAGGGCGTGAGTTCAATACCCGCTCTCACCATTCACCTTTCCAACGAAGCAAGTCTCGACTTATGGGACCAACCCGATGAGATCATCGTTGAATTCGCTCTAAAGAAAGTGGGGGCTCACATTGGCGACGTCGATGCCGGTGACCATTCGGTAACCAGATGGCGATATGCCGGTCCTGTCGATGTCATTCCCGAATTCTCGGTTGTGTGGAACGAACAGCCGACTCTGGTGATGGCTGGCGAAGCATTTAACGGACCCAAAGTTGAGGGTGCCTTCAATTCCGGTATAGATGCTGCCAACAAAGTCGTTGAGTGTGTCTCTTAGATCACGGAGAAACGTCCTATGAATAGGTCAGAACACATCGCTGGTCTCGAGGTTGAGCGCCTTACTCCTCCAGACATTGAATACTTCTTTCGAACTCTGCACTCACGAATACCCCGATCAACTAGTGATGCCACCCAACACGTTCTGGATCGGCTGCGGTCCCGTTTAAGCGATTTAGCGGTCTATCTAGGTGAGATTCCAACACGAGACTTCGAACCGAAAAGCGTTGAAAACGTCCTGGAATCAATTTCTCATCGCCTTGAGCGCATGAAACGAAGGCAATGGCGCACACGCATCGATGGTCTAAGTGTGTTGAAACAGCTCCGGGTCGAGGTTGGTGAAATTTCAGCAGACCTTCACGAGTTAGCGACGGGATGACAGAATCTGCCAACAACGCCTAACGTAAAGCGCAAACGGAGGTATCTGAATGTCACTCCAACCAGATGATTACGAACAAATTCGGCAACTGTTAGGTCGATACAATTTTGCGATCGATTTCGGTCATATCGATGACTGGGTCGAAACATTCATTCCCGAGGGAACGTTTAGTTGCGTCGGTCTGCCAGATGGTGCCCCGCTGGGAGGAAAGCATCACGGGGAGACTGGTCTTCGCGCGTATGCCGAGTCTCATTTCGCGATCAACCAAGGCCGGGCTCGACATTGGAATTGGAATCTCGTCATTGAAGGAAGCGGTGATACCGCGACAATGCAGTCATATCTGAACGCGCATAGCGCCGGCCAAGGCGACTCGGCCGTCCTGAGGGCGACCGGTGTGTACAGAGATCGCCTGTCTCGGACAGAGAGCGGCTGGAAATTCGTTGAACGCGAAGTAACTATCGACCCGGCTTGAACAACTGCCTTCACATTGGTGGCTGGTCTTTGTCCTAGATTTGTAGGAGAGGTTGAGGGGAACCAATGTCAACTGATCTGACTCCGACGAAGTTAATTCCTGTGTTGGATCTTCAACCGCTCCTCGACGGGAATAAGCGCGGTATCAACGCCTTAGCTGTCGACTTAGGAAAAGCTCTTGAAGAGACGGGGTTTTTCTCCATAATCAATCATGGCGTTCCGTGGTCGATGGTGGAGGCTATTTATGAGGCGACACGCCACTTGCACGCTCTTCCTCAGTCCCAGAAGGATGCCATCACCATGGATCGCACCCACGGCGGCTATCTCGGCATGGGAGCGGGTACCTCCTACGCGAGTGAGATAGCGGGAGAGGTTCGTAAACCAAACCAGAATGAAGCATTCTTCGTTCATGAAGGCGGCTACCGGGAAGGCAACCAGTACCCCAACCTCGAAGGTTTCGAGGACTTGACCGCCACCTACATTCAAGCCATGCAGGGACTGGCTGCTTCCTTGATGCCGCTCTTAGCAATTTCACTCGAACTAGACGCTGAATTTTTTGCCAGTGACTTCGACATTCCAAGCGTGACCCTTCGAATGTCGCACTATCCGGTTATGGACTACAGCGATAACGAATGGGGCTTAGCTCCCCACACTGACAGTTCGATCTTTACTTTCTTACCAGCGAACGACGTTCCTGGTCTTGAGGTGCGGCCCGCCGGACATGACTGGATCCAACCACCAGTGGTTCCATGCTCGTTTGTCGTCAACAGCGGCGACATGTTGAAGAGGTGGACCAATGGGCGCTACCTGTCCACCGCCCATAGAGCGAGCAATCTGTCCAATGTTGATCGCTACGCTATGCCCTTCTTCTACGGGGCACGAGATGATGCTGTGGTTGATCCTGTTCCCACCACAGTGTCCCCGGAAACACCCAGCCGATACGAACCCATTACCTATGGTGATTATCAGCGCTGGTTCATTGACCGCAATTACCGGGGAATGACTGGTCAAACAGCTTCAGAGACACCACCGTAGACAGCAAAGACTCGTTACTCAAGAACACCCGCAACGGCTAATTCGGCGACGCGGTCGGCGTCATAACCAAGAATGCCTTCAAGGACGTCGAAAGTGTGCTGACCGTAACTGGGTCCTGCATCGGTTATGTCATCGCGGGATCTACTCATGAGAAACCGAGTCCCTTCAACCCACATTTTCTCGTTCGTCATGTGGTCGACGTGACGGAAATGTCGCCGATGCGCGAGTTGTACATCTTCAGCTAGAGCACCAGACATCTGTAATTGGTGTGCAGTCACACCAGCTGCTTGGAGCGAATCTTGGGCTTCGAGACCGGAAAGTTGATCAGTCCACGCCGAGATGTGGCCGTCAATTTCCTCTCTACATTCGCGTCGCTGTTCTGTTGCAAGATTTTGAAGGTGCACCGGAATGCCCATCAGTTGACAGATCGCCGTCCACTGGTCGTCATCTTCGCACGCTATGGCGATCCAGTTGTCTTCACCCGAGGCCGGGTAGTTCCCGTGGGGAAACATCAAGGGGTGATCGTTCCCTACCGGTTCTGGTTCACGGTTGTTGATTCGGTAGTCCAGAACTGCTGGTGTCAGAAAATGCATTGCTGCTTCCGCTTGTGAGAGGTCTATGTACTGACCCTCGCCGGTACGGTCACGATGGTCAAGCGCAGCCATAATTGCGGCAGTCAAAAACCGCGGTGACACATAATCGGTGTAGGCACCCATGACCCCAGCAGGATCTCTGTCAGGCCATCCGGTCATCGCATAAAAGCCCGACATCGAAGCTCCCATGGTGCCGAAACCCGCCAAAGCCGAGAGTGGCCCATCTTGACCAAACAGACAACTGCTCGTCATGATGATCGACGGGTTGATCTTCCTGAGGTCTTCATATCCAAGTCCCCAATTCTGCATCGCTTTGGGTGAAAACGATTCGCAGACAACGTCGGCCCACTTAACAAGGTCGACAATCACCTCTTTTGACTCTGGTTTGGACATATCAAGAGCGAGTCCCAATTTTCCAGCATTCATGTTTTGGTACAAACCACCATTGTCCGCTCCGCCTTCGTCGTTGAGAAAGGGTTGAATAGTGCGCGCAGTTTCAACCTTGTGCGAAGACTCGACGCGCACCACGGTCGCGCCCCAGTCAGCAAGCACTCTTGTCGATGCTGGTCCCGCCATTACCCATTGCAAATCCAATACGTTCACGTCCGACAACGGCAGAGCGGCTCCATCTGAAGTCGATTTAGCCGCTTTAGTCGGTAGTTCACGAGCACTTTCACCCGCGAAGTCAACATTGGCCTCTCCCAGGGTGGGAGGAGGTTTGTCGACGGCCATCGGTGTTGCCGACATCTTCGCTGATGGACCAGGAAAGGAAACCTTTCCATGGCCGGGTACATCGATTTCCCGCCAAAAATCTCTTTCCGCGTAATGTTCCTCTTCAGCAACATCACCCACGTTTGCAATGGGGACTATCAGCAGTCGTCGAATCAACGCCTCTCTCAGCAGATCCGCTTTTTGCCTCTTAGAAGTAAACGTCGCCGCCACATCCTGGATCCGGTCGTACTCTCCCATCGGGATTTGTCCGCTCATGACTCCCGCAACAAAGTCGATCCATTCGATCTCTAAATCGCTGTCCTCACACTCCCCTTCCTCATGGATCCACTCGAAAAGGCGTTGACCGAATGGACCCACCGCTTCTCCGAACAAGATGGTCGTCGAGACGAATCCATCAGCGGCTGGCGACCGAAGGCGAATTTTGAATGGGCCCAACTTCGCCCCGCCGCTCATCCGCCCTGCCTCTTGCGCATTGTAAAGATGGGCTAGAGATGTTGATTGCGTGGCACAGGTAAGCGCCTGCTGAGCCGAAACATCGACGTGTTGACCTAATCCCGAACGATTCCGTTCATGGAGCGCAATTAACGTAGCGGCACCAGCTTCAGCCGATGCATGAAGGAAAGATTGGTCAAGCGGGATTCTAAGAGGTGCCCGATCGTCATCACCTTGCAAGTGCATCTGCATTCCTGCAGCTGCGACCGTAAGGTCTGTCGCACCCCACGTTGCCTTTGGACCGGTCTGGCCGTATGCAGATATTGACGTGAATATTATTTGGGAATTGAGTGCAGAGAGTTCTTCGTAACCGAGGCCTCGTCGACTCATCACACCGACATCAGAGGATTCGATGACGACATCAGCTCCTTGGATGAGGTCCTTGAGTCGCGATTGTCCTTCATCTGAATCTAGATCCAAAGTGATACTCCGCTTTCCGCGGTTGTAGGACCAAAACCACAAGGAAGCTTCTGGGTCGTCTTCTCGGCCCTCTACAAACGGTCCAATTCCGCGCGACCGAGTTCCACTGGGTGGCTCAACCAGAATTACCTCGGCACCAAGGTCGGCAAGCATCATCCCTGCTAGCTGGCCACGTTCATCTGTTAGATCCAACACTCGATATGACGACAACATCAATTTGTTCCTTCCATCGCGAATGACAAGATAATTCATCTTTCATGTATGAAAACCCAAAGGTGGCTTCCGAGGCGCCGTGATTCGAAATTTTCTATCTCGCGCGGTGAGTTAAACCGTTAGCGTAAAGAGGAAATTCTATATCTAGGTTGGAGGGTTCGGATGACTGACTACAGCTACAGCACAGCAGTTGAGACTGCCGCCGCCGTCGCCTCTGGTGAGGTGTCAAGTCGAGAATTGTTAGAAGCAGCATTAAAACGGGTCGACCAGCTTGATGGGCCAGTTAACGCAGTAGTTGCTTTGGATGCGGAGCGCGCGCTCATTGCTGCAGACGAGGCAGACCAGGCGGTTGCTCGCGGTGACGCGTTGGGTCCACTTCATGGTGTGCCAATAACAATAAAAGACAGCTTCCAAACCGAAGGTGTTGTCACCACTTCGGGCGCGCCTGAACTAGCTGATTTCGTGCCGGATCGAGACGCTGACCCTGTCGGCCGCTACAAAGGCGCTGGCGCAATTATTTACGCAAAAACCAACCTCCCTATCTGGGCGGGTGACCTTCAGTCTTACAACAAGGTTTACGGCACAACGGCGAACCCATATGACATCGAATGCACCCCTGGTGGTTCATCAGGTGGGTCTGGGGCATCCTTAGCGGCAGGATTTACCCCCTTGGAGTTGGGTTCCGATATTGGTGGTTCGATTCGTATCCCTTGCCATTGGTCAGGTGTATGTGGCCACAAGCCGAGTTATGGAGTTGTCTCCGCACTCGGGCAGATCCCGGGAATGCCTGGGACCCTCAGTCAGGCCGATATCGCTGTGGCTGGACCAATGGCCCGAGATGTCGATGATTTAGAAATCGCCCTCGATATTTTGGCGGGTCCTGATAGTTGGAATCAGCTCGCATACTCCCTCAAATTGCCTCCGGCTCGGCACGAACAGGTCAAAGATTTTCGTGTTGCTGTATGGCTTGATGAGGAGACGGCACCTATTAGCGAGGCGTATAGAAATCTGTTGCTGAAAGCAGCAGCCGCGTTCGAAGAAGCTGGGGCTCACGTTGACTATGAAGCTCGACCAAGTTTCACATTTGAAAAAGCGGTCGACACTTTCAGGCATCTCCTATCTGCAGCAGAAGCTGGCACATGGACGTTGTCTGAGATTGAGGAACAAGCAGCTAGCAATGAAGAACCCCAAGGGGAACTCGGGATTTGGTATGCCTCGATGCGTCATCGGGAATGGTTGAGCTGGCATGAGCGGCGCTTACAGCAAAGGAACCGTTGGCGAGAATTTTTTGAGTCGTTCGATGTGGTCCTAATGCCGGTGACTTTGACTGAAGCGATCCGACACGATCACTCGAGCCCTTTTACTGGTCGAACGATCCAAGTAGATGACCAACAACGCCCGTACACCGACCAACTCAAATGGATGGGCCTCACAGGGGTCTCCTGGCTTCCAGCAACCGTTGTCCCTATTGGTCAAATCGACTCAAAGCCCGTTGGTGTTCAAATAGCGGGGCCGTTTCTTGAAGACCGCACAACGTTGGCGGCTGGCCGGTTTCTACAAGAAGCTCTTGGAGGATTCCAGAGACCAGAGGGTTTCTAAAATTTAGAGACAACCAATACTGCTACACGATCAAACGTGAGTGCCTTGACCACCGTCGACATCTATCGAAGCGCCATTAACGTAGGACGCCGCATCCGAGCATAGAAAAGCGATCACGTTAGCCACTTCCTCCGCGCTTCCATAACGTCCAACTGGGACACTTTTAGAGTTGTTGGCGAGAATCTCCTCAGCAGAAGTACCAGCAGCATCCGCAACTTCTCCAGCCGCTCGATCCCACATGGCCGTGTGGATCAATCCAGGCAGCACCGAATTTACGAGCACGCCATCCCTGCCATATTTCCCCGCTAAGGCCTTACCAGTAGCAACCATCGCCGCCTTCGTCGCCGCATAGTCAACCAGAGCTGCTCCAGGGTATTTCGCTGCGCCACTAGCAATCATGATCACCCGACCCCATTTTTGGTCACGCATATCAGGCAAGAAATGCCTAGTGCATCGCACCGCTGACATCAGGTTGAGTTCGTGAAGCTCTGCCCATTCTTCGTCACTCATGTATTGGAAGTTGCGAGATGGTGAGGCTCCAACGTTGTTCACCAGAATCGATACAGGTCCTCGGTTACTGACTTCTGACAAGAACTCTTCAACCGATTGTCGGTCGCCCATATCGGCTACGTGACCATTTACAGATCCATCTCCATCTGGTTGATAAGCCGCTAGCTCTCTTACGGCGTCCTCATTGCGTGCACAAAATTCAACGTCTGCCCCCATATCCGCTAAGAGCCGAACAGTGGCTGCCCCTATTCCCAAACTGGCTCCTGTCACGACTGCACGTCTTCCACCTAAGTCAAGTTGCATCTTCTGTTTCCTATCCCCCGGCATCGCTACGGCCATATCTTTCCATCGTCAACACAGCAATGCGTCAAGAAATATCTCCGGTGGTCAAAGACGCGTCTAGATTTACCGAACCATGTCTGTTGAGCTACCGAGTCGAGCACAAGTAGTAGTCATAGGCGGAGGCATCATTGGTGCGAGCATCGCGTACCACTTGACGAAACGAGGAGTTACCGATGTCCTCCTCTTAGAACAAGGCCAACTGACAGGTGGGACAACTTGGCACGCAGCAGGTCTCGTGTCCCAGCTCAAGCCGACTCACTCCTTGACCAGGCTGGCGACGTATTCGAATCGTCTCTTCGAAGAACTCGAAGACGAGACTGGTCAAGCAACTGGTTACAGGGCACCGGGTTCCATTTCGGTTGCTTCGGACCTGGAACGTTGGGAGGAGATGCGTCGCGGGATTTCAATGGCATCAACTGTTGGCGTCGAAATTCGAGAAATCGATATGGACGAACTACAAGAGAAGGTGCCCTTGTTACGCACCGACGACCTGGTTGGTGCGCTATTCATTCCTAAAGACGGGCAAACGTCGCCTGTCGATACAACAATGGCGTTGGTGAAGGGCGCCCGCCAAGGCGGAGCGACAATCGTTGAAGGAGTCGCGGTTCAACGACTCCTCAAGGACGGCGACACCTGCATCGGCGTAGAAACCGAGGACGGGCACACCATCGAAGCTGAGACCGTCGTCATGGCTGCCGGGATGTGGACGCGCCACCTTGCCGAAACAATTGGGGTGAACGTGCCACTCCAAGCATGCGAACACTTTTACATCGTCACGGAACCACTCCAAGGTGCTGAGCGGGGCATGCCGATAGTTCGCGATCCCAGTAACTACACCTATTTCAAGGAAGAAACCGGGAAGATCATGGCAGGGTTCTTCGAACCGAAAGCAAAGATCTGGAATCTTGATGGTGTTCCTCGAGATTTTTGTTTCGGTACGCTGCCCGAAGACTGGGATCACATTGGACCGATCTTCGAAGCTGCCTGTCGCCGAATGCCGTCTCTAGCTGACGCCGGGCTGCAACTGTTCTTCAACGGCCCTGAGGCCTTCACACCGGACGGAACCTTTTATTTGGGCGAGTCGCCCGAGGTTGACCGCTGCTTTGTCGCAGCCGGTTTCAACTCGGTCGGCATTCAAACAGCCGGCGGCGCTGGATGGGTTCTTGCCGACTGGATCGTCGACGGATATCCGCCCATGGACCTTTCTGGCGCTGATATACGTCGCTCTTTCCCTTTCCAAAACGATCGTTCTTACCTAGAAGAACGAATCTCGGAGTCCTTGGGGCTCTTGTATGCAATGCATTGGCCGTTCCGACAGTACGAGTCGGCACGAGGAGCGCGAAAAAGTTCGCTCCACCAGGCGTTGGATGACGCTGGAGCCGTCTTCGGTGAAACAGCTGGTTGGGAGCGTCCAAACTGGTTTGCCGACGACGGACAAGTTCGTGAGTATCAGTATTCATACGGGAAACAGAACTGGCACGACAACATGCGAGCCGAATGCGACGCCGTGCGCAACGCCGTCGGACTCTTCGACCAAAGTTCTTTCGCGAAGTTCGCTGTGCGAGGGTCTGAAGCTCTTGAGGTTCTCGAACAGCTAAGCGCCAACTTGATTGATGTCGTTCCCGGAAGGGCCGTGTATACGCAGTGGCTCAATGAGAGAGGCGGCATTGAAGCCGACCTCACCGTTACTCGACTAGCCAGTGACGAGTTCTGGGTTGTCACGAGCGCTGCATCCCAAACACGCGACTGGGCGTGGCTGCGTCGAGCCTGTCGTGGTCGCTCCGTTGAGATTTCCGACATCACAGACGACTGGAGTGTCTTAGGCGTGATGGGCCCACGCTCTCGCGACCTTTTGCAAACAATCTCAAATCTTGACCTCTCAAACGAATCCTTCCCTTTCGGGTCTATGAATCTGATCAATATTGCCGGAGTTCCTTGCAACGCCTTACGTATGAGTTATGTAGGTGAACTCGGCTGGGAGTTGTATGTCCCCGCGAACCAAGCAACTTCTGTCTATGACGAAATCATCGCCAACGGCGATTCTTTCGGCCTGCGCCATGCCGGATTTCACGCGATGAATTCGTTGCGTTTGGAAGCCGGGTACCGCCATTGGGGTCACGACATCTCCGATGAAGACACCCCGCTTGAGGCTGGCCTTGGTTTCGCCGTTGCATGGCAAAAACCTGGCGGATTCATAGGACGTGAGGCACTGATAGCGCAAAAAGAACAGCCTCGAGCAAAGCGTCTCATCCAATTGCGAATTGAGGACCCGGAGCTCGTCAGCTATCACGACGATCCCGTCTTTCGGGACGGCATTTATGTCGGGCGGACCACTGGCGGTATGTGGAGCCACACCCAAGATCGTTGCCTGTCGATGGCCTATCTCAACAACCCAAGCGGCGTCGATCAGGCCTGGTTGGATTCTGGGGACTGGCAAATCGAAATTGGAACGCGCAGGCGCGCCGTAACTCCAAGCATTAGGAGTTTCTACGACCCAACGAACAAGAGGGTTCGGTCGTGATCACAGAAATATTCGGCGAAGCAGAAAAGAAGATGGGGAGATGAACGACGAGGTTCAGGTAGCGATCATTGGTGGTGGTGCCATGGGGGTAGGGCTGTTGTATCACCTCGCTCATGAAGGGTGGACCAACATAGCGTTACTCGAAAAAGGCGAACTGACTTCAGGGTCTACCTGGCATGCGGCAGGTTTAGTCCCCCATTTCATTGGCAGCCTAAATATGGCAAAGGTTCACGCTGAGGCACCTCTGCTTTACGACCGCCTCGAAGAAGAGACCGGTTTGTTCGCGGGGTGGCATCCCACCGGGGCGATTCGTCTGGCGCTCACAGATAACGAAGTCGACTGGTTTCGTTATGTCCAAGGAATGCTGGATCTCGTTGGTGTGGAAAGCCACCTTATTTCTCCTGAAGAGATCCTTAGACGCCAGCCACTGCTAAATGTTGATGATGTGAAGCTGGGGTTTTGGACCCCAAATGACGGTTGGAGTGATCCGAGTAGCTCAACCAACGCTATGGCGAAGGGTGCCAGGCAGTTAGGGGCTCAGATTCGACGTCACACTTTGGTAACCAGCATGCGGCAACTCCCCGATAGTCGCTGGGAGATAACGACTGACAAAGGTCAGTTAGTCGCAGAACACGTCGTGAATGCAGCTGGCTGCTATGCCCCGCAATTAGGTGAGATGGTCGGTTACGACGTTCCTATCGTTTCTGTCATTCACCAATATCTGGTGACTGAGGCAATCCCAGAGGTCGCCGCCTTGGATTTCGATTTGCCTGTCATCCGAGATCCCCGCGCGTCGTGCTATTACCGGCGAGAGATCGACGGCTTGATCATTGGGCCCTACGAACGCGCCGGAGCCAAGACCTACGGAGTAGACGGCATCGACTGGGATCTGCATTTTTATTTGACTCCACCCGATCACGATGTCCTAATGCCATGGCTTGAACTCGCTGCCCAACGCATTCCAGTATTCGGTGAGGCAGGGATCCGCACCACGGTCTCTGGACCTATCACTCATACCCCTGATTCTGGATATCTGATGGGTCCCGCACCGGGACTAAAGAATTATTGGGTGTGCGCTGGTGCGTCGATCGGAGTGACGCAAGGACCGGGTGTAGGAAAGTATTTGGCTCAGTGGATGGTTCACGGTCAGACAGAAATCAATGTCGCTGAGATGGACCCGCGACGCTTTGGACCTCATACATACCCCAAGGGGCCTTACGCCGAAGCGAAAGCGATCGACGAATTCCACGAGATGTATCAGGTGCGGCTTCCCGGTGAGCAAAGATTCGCTGGACGCCCAATAAAACCGACTCCGGTATACGACCGCTTCTGCGAACTAGATGCTCAATGGATGGAAATTTTCGGTTGGGAAAGACCTCAATATTTTGGTGCAACAGAAGAGCACTCTTTTCGACGATCAAACGCTCTTGACGCGGTGGGTATAGAGGTGACGGGAACCCGTGAAAGGGTCGGTATCGCTGACCTTACGGCGTTCTCAAAGCTTGAAGTATCAGGCAGGAACGCTGCGTCTTTGCTTGATCGGCTGGCTGCCAACAAGCTTCCAACCAAGAATGGCGGTATCCGGCTCTCACATATGTTGACGTCTCAGGGTGGTATCGAATGCGAGATGACAATCACTCGTCTCGGATCTGAACGCTTCTATCTGAACAGCTCGATAATGGGCCAACTTCATGACCGTGACTGGCTCACACAGCACGTCGTTGAGGGCGAAGATGTCACCGTTCAGGATATGACCGACGAACTGGCTATTTTGGCTGTAAGCGGTCCACTGTCAAGGGAAGTCATCCAGCCTCTCACCGATGCTGATCTCTCCACCCAAAATTTTCCTTGGCTAACCGGACAGGAGATTGAGGTCGCTGGCGTCCCGTGCATAGCGCTGCGGGTTAGCTATGTCGGTGAGCTGGGGTGGGAACTTCATCACCCGATTGATTCGATGCTCCACCTCTACGATGCCCTTATCGACTCCGGGACACCTCACTCAATGGTTCATTACGGAAGTTACGCGATGAACGAAATGCGCATTGAAAAGGCCTACAAGGCCTGGGGTTCTGAACTCACCACCGAAATTACCCCTATCGAGGCCCGGCTCGAACGATTCGTTGATCAATCAAAAAATTTCATTGGAAAAGACGTTGTTGTCAGTCGCTCTGGAGAGGAACTGGACATGGTCCTCGTCTATTGCGAGGTCAACACTGACGACGCTGAATGCCGCGGTAATGAACCTGTTTATTCAGGTGACACGTTGATCGGCATAACAACCAGCGGAACTTGGAGCCACAGCACAAACAAAAGTCTGGCTTTCGCCTATGTGCATCCCAAGTTCGAAGAACCTGGTTCCGTTTTCGAAATCCAGATCATGGGAGATAGGCGCCAGGCATCAGTTCTTGATGCTGCTGCCGTTGACCCACTGAACAAGAAGTTGCGGGTCTAGAGCAATGGCTGGCAAAGATTCCGTTCGTCGAGCCGGAGGTAGGAGCGCTCGAGTAGCGAAGCGTTTAGCAGAAATCCCCTCTGAAGAAAGAGCGGTTCAGCCGGGAATGAACGGTGGCGCATACCAGCCACTCAGCAGCGAACAGATGACACAAATATTCGATGCTGCTTTAACGCTTCTTCAAGACCTTGGTATGGGGCAAGCGACTCCAGAGTTCATCGACTTAGTTGTCTCCGCCGGTGGCAGCTTTGGTGACGATAAACGTCTTCGTTTCCCGAAGGACCTGATTCGTTCCACCATTGATACCGCGGCCAAGGAATTCACTCTTCATGGATTTTCTTCGGATCGCGACGTCAACATTGGAGGGCAAAGAGTTCATTTCTCTACTGCTGGTGCAGCCGTCTTGATGCTGGATCATGACAGTTCGACTTTTCGATCGAGCACGCTACGAGATTTGTACGAAATCGGACGCGTTATTGACGCGCTCGAACATATAGACATTTATGTCAGAACGGTGGTGGCCCGCGACCTTGAAACATCCAGAGAACTGGACTTAAACACCGCGTACGCAGTGTTGTGCAGTACGACCAAGCCAATCGGTACTTCTTTCTTCCAACCCGAGCATGTGCATGAAGTTGCGCAAATGTTCAATATCGCGCTTACCGGCGATCCCCACGCTGACGAGTTTCGAAAACGACCGTTCTGCATTGCAAACAACACCTTCGTCGTTCCGCCACTCAGATTTGCTGAAGAATCAGCTCTTTGTATGGCAGAACAAGTTCGTGTCGGAATGCCGGTCAACTTGTTGTCGGCAGGTCAAGCTGGAGCGACTTCTCCCGCAACTCTGGCTGGTTCTCTGAGCCAAGCTTTGGCTGAGTGTCTCGCTGGTCTTACCTGCGTCAACCTGCTGTCTCCGGGACACCCCTGCACCGTCGGTATGTGGCCATTCGTTTCTGATCTTCGCACCGGCGCTATGTCAGGTGGGTCAGGCGAGGAAGCTTTACTGAATGCCGCTGCTGCCCAGTTAATCAATTGGATCGGTCTACCGTCGGGAGTCGCGGCCGGGATGGCAGATTCAAAGCTTCCTGATCAGCAGGCCGGGCACGAAAAAGGAACGACCGTCACTTTGGCCGCTCAGGCAGGAGCAAACGTCGTATTTGAATCAGCCGGGATGTTGGCGTCGCTCCTTGCGTGCTCTTTAGAAACTTTGGTCATTGATAACGATCTACTAGGGGCCGTGGCTCGGACCATTAGGGGTATAGAGGTGGACTCAGACACACTCTCGCTCCAAGTGATCCAAGATGTCGTAGAGGGCGCAGGACACTTTCTCGGCCATGAGCAAACTCTTCAGGTCATGCAGACCGAGTACCTCTATCCCTCAGTTAGCGATCGCTCAAGTCCTGAAGATTGGTCAGATGCGGGTTCGTTAGACGTTCGCCAACGCGCCCACCGCAGAGTGAACGAGATCTTGTCGCTCCCGCCTCCCTCCCATATCGACACCGCCGCTGATCAATTAATTCGCGAGATGTTTCCAATTCACTTGGACCGAACCTAAGAGTGGCGACCGCAGAACATCGACGAGGTCTACTGCTCACTTCTCTTGGAGTTGCAGCCATCATTCCTGATGCGACTTTTGTTCGACTCGTTGATGCTCCGAGCATGACTAACGCTATGTGGAGGACAGGGCTCCTCGGGCTTTCGTTAAGCGTCTTCCTCTTGGGTCGTTACAAACGAAGACTTCCTCACCTTGTGACGTCACTTGGACCATGGGGCGTCGTCAGCAGCATCTTGTCCGGGTCGGGGACCATTCTGTTCGTGGTAGCGGTGGATCGCGCACCTGTGTCGAATGTGTTGTTAATACTCGCCCTATCACCCTTTTGGGCTGCTATTTGGACCCGAACCGTGGCGGGAGTTGCTGTTGCTCGTCGGACACTCCTGTCGATGCCCTTCGCCTTAATCGGAGTTGCTATAGCCGTGGGCGGCGCGTCGGGAGGACTGTTCGACGACGGGAACCTTTTTGCTCTGTGCTGTTCCCTTGGTTTCTCTGCCAATCTGACGATTATCCGCATGAACAAACATCTCGACATGCTGCCAACAGCAGCCTGCGGTGGCTTCTTAGGGTGCATCGCTTTGGCATTGGCGGGGACCAGCGCGGCGTTGTCCTCCAAAGATCTCGCACTCTTACTTGTACTTGGCCTGATCATTCTGCCTACAGCTATGGCGCTCATCACTTTGGGTGGTCGCCTATTACCAAGCCCAGAAACTGCACTTCTCATTTTGGGAGAAACCGCGCTCAGCCCACTGTTCGCAGCTTGGGTCGTCGGGGAAACAATTTCAGGTAGAGCGATAACAGGGGGTTGTTTAGTGCTCGCCGTATTGCTTGTTCATGCGACTCTCGGCCTCCGCGGAAGCCCTGCTACCAGTTAATTCCAGATTGACGATAGGACAATTACCTTCGTTGTAATGCCATGATGGCTGGCAGTGAACGACAAACAATTACATGCCGTAGTCCACCAAGGGGAGGGCCCAGTAGCCCTTTTGGTTCACGGGGCCTTGGGTAGTCGCTCCTATTGGAATGACAATCTTTCTGCTCTGCAAAAAGTTTGTCGGCCGGTGGTCATCGAATTGTGGGGACATGGGCGTTCACCCAGCCCAGATGACCCTGCTCAATATGAGCCGTCGGGGTACGTTGAAGAATTCGATCGGATCCGCCAGGAGCTAGGTGTCGACACCGTTTGGCTCGTCGGTCAATCAATGGGTGCTGCACTCGTCATGCATTACGCAGTTGCACGCCCTCACAGGGTTGCAGGGATGGTTATCACCAATTCGGCCTCAGGCTTTGCCGACCCAATTGAATGGCAGGAACGCAATCGCACGATGGTAAGCAAACTTGCTGATCAGGTAGATGAGGAAGGGGTTGAATGTCTTCGTGACAGCTGGATCAACCCGGGCCGTTCGAAGCGCATCGCAGACGAAACACTCAGCTTGTTGGATCAGGAATTCGGCGAACATTCTGCCAAAGGCATCTCCTCTTCGTTTCGGATCACAAACTTCGCATTGCCTTTGGGAAAATCGTTGCGAGAAATTTCGGTCCCTGTTCTATTTACCAACGGCATCGAAGAGCAACGCTTCCAAAAACATTTGCCTCAAGTACAACTCATCCCTCAAGTCGAGATCGTTGAGTTACCAGCATCTCACGCAGTTAACGCTCACGATCCAAAAGGGTGGAACCGAGCGGCAGTAGATTTCATCACGAAGCACTCAAACCTTGGAGCCTAATCCCGTGAAGGACCCACAAGCAGCCAGCAACGGTCCGTTAGCTGGCATAAAAGTCGTTGATGTATCCAGCGCCGTAGCTGGACCGTGGGTGAGTTCTTGGTTGGCTGAATTAGGGGCCGAAGTCGTTTTCGTTGAGAAGGTCGGCGTTCCAGATGTGATGCGGATGACCGGCGCAATCAACGGAGACCAATCCGGGTGTTGGGTTCATATGCACCGAAATAAGAGAGGAATGGACCTTGATATTCGTTCCGATGCTGGGCGCGATATTTTGTTGCAGCTCGTTTCAGAAGCTGATGTGTTTATACAGAACTTTCGACCAGGAGTAGCAGAGCGTCTAAAGATTGACTATCCGGCTCTGTCTGCGGTCAATCCAGATTTGGTATACCTCTCGGTGTCCGGTTTTGGCCCGAGCGGACCCTACGCAGATCGACCTGTCTATGATCCAATTATCCAGGCTATTTCAGGGATGGCGGAGGCCCAAAATGGCACATACGTCAAAGCTGTGGTAGCTGACAAAACGACAGCCATGGCCGGAGCAAACGCTGTGCTTGCAGCATTAGTTGCCCGTTCCAACGGAGCCGGAGGGCAACATATTGAACTCGCGTTACTCGATGCAATGCTTCATTGGATGTGGCTGGAAGTCTTCTGGAACGAATCACTACCCGAAGGCCGTTCAACGCCCACCTATAGCGAATGGTATGAACCGTGGGATACCGCTGACGGTCAGATTGCTGCGAACTGGGTGAACTTTGACCAATACCAGGGCGCCTGTGAAGCATTGGGGA
>MPLU02060517.1_pt1 | contig 25212 bp, 49 predicted proteins | sample 1617381 | NCBI WGS metagenome assembly MPLU02 (sample SAMN05944801, study PRJNA350692) | marine metagenome | biome: marine; feature: ODZ; material: water; isolation source: 90 m water sample filtered on 0.2 um supor filter | place: Pacific Ocean | collected 2012-04-08 | depth 90m m
CCATCAGCATCATCTATAATTGGAGCAAGAATGGGTAATGGATTAGAATTTGGAGTTGGCCCTAACTTATCATTATCAGGAATTGGTATGGTATTTGGTATGGGATATAATTTCAAATCAGGTAATCTTAATCTACCAATAAACATATCAGTTATACCAGGAAAAAATATGACAGGAACAATTCATCACCATGATGATGATTACTATAATCATTGGGAAGAAGATTATGAATATAATACAGGAACTAGAGTAGCAATTACTTTAGGATTTAATATGAGTAAGTAATGAAACTACCAGAAATTATTGATGACAATCTGCCAATAGTAATAGGAATAATTGTATGTTTTATTCTTTTATTTTGTATTCCATGGAATACTAATGCACAGCAATGGATGGCTGTTACAACTATAGATAAAGTAACAACAGTTGCTGGAGAAGATTTAGAACCTGGAGAAGTATATGAAGGTGATGTATGCCCAGGAACTAAAAGAAATCATATCAATATAACAGATAGATTAGGAATAGGTTATATGATAAAGGATAAAGTTATTATAGGAATTGCTAGAGCAGGCAAAGATATAAATGATGAATGGAATTATGATGTATTTGCAAGATATAATATAAGTAACACATCACTAGCAGATTTATGGGTAACATGTCAATACAATTACTTACATAGTCAAGATGAAGAATATACAGATCATATTGATATAGGTTTAATGTATTCATTTGAAGTATGGAATAGTTTTTATTTAGAACCAAACTATACAAAATCAATGAAAGAAGGAAATGAAGGACAATTTAATGTTGCCCTTTCTTATATATTTTAATAAAAAGTGGGATAAATATGGTAAATTGGATTAACGGATATAATGCCGGAAACAAAAAAGAAAAGTACAGCCTAACATTTAGATTAGGAACATTTACAGTTTTAGAATTAAAAGTTGGAAAAGGTAAATTTAGATTTATGATTTGCAATTTTGGATTCGAGACTTGGTAATGGGATTTCATAAAAGATATATCGATAACAATCAGGTGTTAGAAATATATCGTAATAAAGGTATTGAGGGAGTATGTGATTGGTATACCAAAGGTGTAGACGCTCTTATTACAGAAACAGGATTAGCATCAGATATATCTGATTTAGTAAATAGAAATATGGATAATGAAGCAAGATGGAATACAGCAGCAGATATGATTGGATATGAATTATCAACTAGAACAAATAAATGAAATTAAAATTTGAATATATATGGTTAGATGGATATCAACCAGAACCTAATTTACGTAGTAAAACTCGTATCTTAAATATGGATCCAGATACTGCTCCAACGCTTGATGACTTACCATCGTGGTCATTTGATGGAAGTTCAACAAAACAAGCATCTGGAAAGAAATCAGATTGTATACTACAACCTGAAAGAATATATCCTGATCCATTTAGGGATGATGGATATTTAGTTTTATGTGAAGTTTTAGCTAATGATGGTGAGCCGCATGTAACAAATGATAGAAATAATGTATCAGATGATAATGATGAATGGTGGTTCGGGTTTGAACAAGAATATGTTCTATATAAAAATGATAGAATATTAGGTTGGCCAGAAAAAGGATATCCTGAATCACAAGGAAAATATTATTGTTCGATTGGATCCGGAAATGTAGCTGGTAGAGATATTATGGAAGATCATATGAATGCATGTCTTACAGCTGGACTTAATATAACAGGAACAAATGCTGAAGTATTATTAGGACAATGGGAATATCAATTATTTGGTAAAGGAGCAAAACAAGCAGCTGATGATTTATGGATAAGCCGATATATATTACAACGATTAGTTGAACCTGAAAATGTAACTATAAATTTACATCCCAAGCCAATTAAAGGAGATTGGAATGGTTCAGGCATGCACGTCAACTTTTCAAATAAAGAAATGAGAGAAATTGGCGGTGAAGAATTTATTACTGAAATATGTGAAAAATTAAAATTTATGCACCCTGCACATATGTTAATATATGGTTCAGATAATGAACAACGATTAACAGGCAAACATGAAACGCAACATATAGATACTTTTACATATGGAGCTTCAGATAGAGGAGCAAGTATTAGAATACCAATATGGACAACAACAAATGAATATAAAGGATATTTAGAAGATAGAAGACCTTCTTCAAATGCAAATCCATATAAAATTACAGACAGAATAATAAAAACAATAAAAGAGGTAAAATTAACAGATGGCACTAAGTAAACAAAAACAAGACGAATATAATGCAATCGTTACTGAATACCAAACGTTTATGAAAGATCACGGGGTATCAGTAGAGTCAGGAGATATGAAATTATTACAAGAGATGATGAGATTAGAATCTAAAAAAGCTGTCTTCGAAGCATTAAATAATGTTGGGGGCAAAGCAGAAAATGTGTATGGCAATGCACAGAATAATAGTTCTACAAACACTCGACAAGTAAATCAATCAAAAATTCAATTAGGACCTAATAGTGGATTAAATCCAGGATTAGCTTCACCTAGAATTGATACACCACCACAGGCTGTTATGAATGCATTAAAGCCAACACAACAACCTGTTGCAGAACAAAAACAAGAAGAATCTCCATCAATTGAAGTAGATCCAAAAACAGGAAGAAAAATCTATAAAGGACCTAAATTAAGATCTAGAAAAGTTATACAGGGTGTAGAACATAATCATGAACTACCTGATGGAGATGAAGGAAATGAATAATCAAGGAAGGAGCAAAGAGAAAATGAAAAATGCATATAAATTAGCATTCTGGTCATTCGGAGGAATTTTTTTAATAATGTTAGTAACTTTTATAGACGTTAGATGTAATATATATGCAGATGATACTATACCAAAACTACAATATGGTGATACTACTATATGCGACACTACAGATTCATTTGATAAACAACAAATCATTAAAACAAAACAAGATGTAGAGAATACAGGGACTACTCAAGGAGAGATGACATATGAAGAAATGTTATCAAAAGAACCAGATTACATCTATTATGATACTGCTGAAGCAAGAAGGGAAGCAGATAGTGTAGATGCTTATATGGAATATTGGTATACATATTTAGATACAAATAGTGATGGTGATATAGATTACATGTATGATAGAGATAGTATAGATTATGATATGGGTTGTGGTGGTAAAATTCATGATAGTATAATAGAATGGTTAGACGAATAATATGGAAATAATAGGTTTAATAATATTTGGAGTAGGCATTGCAACAGGAATGTATATATCCAGTCAAATAGAAAAAGATATAAATAAAAGAATAAGATGATTGAATTATTAGTTTTAATGTTCATAATAGCTATTATAACAGGTCTAGGAAGATGGGCTACAGCTCAAAGATATAGAAGAATGTATGAAGCAAAAAGAAGACATGATTTATATTATAATTCTTTGGATCCAAATAGTAAATATTCAGAAAGAAAATGCTGTGGTCAATCTTGTGGATGTCATAGCGAAGAACCAAAAGAAACAGACTTTAAGTCATCAGGAGATATGTAGAGAAATAATATGGAATACGCAATAGGATTTTTATCGGGAATAGTATTAACAATGGTTATCTTTTTTATTTATGGATCTATAAGATTAAAAAGAAATAAAAAGATCAATGAAGTAATGGATATCTATAGTAAATTACAAGTTAAAAGTAGAAAAAAAGCTGTAACTAAAGATAATGCAGCAAGAGTATCAGCCATGGAAAAAGCGATCGGTCTATTAAGAGGGATTGATGAAACCAAAGAATAAGAAAAAAATATTTGAATATATTGTTTGGTTCATAGCAGGTTATATAATATGGGAAATTATAAAAACATTATTTTAGTATTTTTCTTAATACTAATATCAAAATTATCATATAGTCAAAAGGTTTATATTACAGAATATAAACATCAAGCTGACTGGTCTATATATGTTACAGAATATAAACATCAAGCAGATGATTTAGTTTATCAGGTAAAGTATCCAAATGAAGTTGGAAACGGAAGAATATATATAACAGAATATAAACATCAAGCAGATATAAAAATATACTTTGTAGATTACAAACACCAAGCGGATCGTGTATGGAACTATGTGGACTACAGACACCAAACTAAGATGACCGAGACGCCGGAATAACGAAAACCGCAACGCCGGGAAAATTACAAGTTATAGACACACCTACCAAATAATATGCCAAAGATTAGAAGAGATGAATTAGAAAGATCAAGACCTTATAAAGAAAAGGTAAGACGTAGAAAGAAAAATAGATACGAGGAATTTGAAAGAGATCCTAGCAAAAGAAATAAAAGAACAAAGAAGAGACAATGTAGATGATATCCCATAAACATAAATTTTTATTTATACACATTCCTAAGAATGCAGGATCTTCTATAAACAATTCTATTAAAAGTTATTGTGAATTCTTTAAGGGAAATTATAAAGGCAAATCATTACAACCCCATTTAGTTCCAAAAGACATACCCTTGGGATACGGGAAACACGCAGATGACAAAATAATTAGAAAATTACTCAAAGACGAGTATAAAAGTTATTATAAATTTTGTGTAGTGCGAAACCCGTGGGATAGGTTGGTATCGGTATATTGGTATGAATTAGGAAATGCAATACCACGAGATTGGACCTTCTCTAAATTTTTAGAAAATTATAAGGAATTAGTGGTATCATCATCTAGAGAAGAAAATGCTTATAGAGCAGTTAGTTGGGATTATAAAAATATAATGGAACTATTAGATCAGGTTGAGATAAATGGTGGAGAATTTATCAGCAGGGAAAGTAAAGCTTTACTTAAACAAAATTATAATCGGGATATTGTAAAAGAACCTATACCACATGAGTCGTCTCTATGGAATGGTATGAAACCACAATGTGAATGGATATCAGATAAGATGAATTATATTATTAAATTTGAAGAACTAAATCAATATCTACTTAATGACTTGTATCAGGTTATAGGTATAGGATCCACAAAACTAGAACATCTCAATAAAAGAAACCACGATAAAATTCTATCTAATTCTGCTGGACCTGATGGAGAACATATTATGAAGATTAACTCTACTATAGTCCATAAGAACTATAGGTCTATGTATAAGACTGACAAGCAAATCGAACAAGTTAGTCTGATATATAAGGAAGACATAAAGAGATTTGGTTATGAATTCTAAAGGATTAGCGGCTGAAGGTAGAGTATTCCCGTCCATATTAACCATCGGTAGATCGAAGATATGTAAGTGTCCGAGCCTATATTTTACAGGTTCCTATGAGATTTAGTTATGAATAACAGTGTTTTAGATCTATATGTTTTTTTGATAGTTTTATATTTATTTATAGAGTATAATATAGCGAATATGAGTAACATGTATCGAAATATAGTCGACCCATACGTTCGTATTCTTTGTGAGAAAAACAAATTTTTATAGAGGAAATTTATGGGTGAATTCGGAAAAGGCCGTGAGCCACTTAACTTATTGAAGTCCAAGGTGTTATATGCAATGGAGAATACAAAGTCCAATGCTGAGGCAGCTAGGTTCCTTCGTGTGTCCTATCCTACCTACAAAAAATATGCTAAACTTTATAAGGATGATGAGTCAGGACAATCATTATTTGAAATGCATAAGAACCAAGCTGGGACTGGTATACGGAAACCATATAACATACGGAAAGGTAAGTATGCTCTGCAAGACATATTGGAAGGCCAGTATCCCGAGTATCCTATATCCAATCTGAAAAAAAGGATCATCACCAATGCTATCCTAGAAGAAAAATGTGATCATTGTGGCTTTCAGGAGAGACGTATTACGGATTATACCGTTCCATTACTCCTAGAGCATAAGGATGGTGACCGGACTAATCATTATATAGACAATCTCAGACTACTTTGTTACAATTGTTACTACCTTATGGTGGGTAATGTGACTGGTAGGAATACAGATATTGATATAGACTAATTTTTTTATATATAATAGACCCCCTCAATATAAAGATACTAAATATATTACACAAATCCAAATATTTTCCCACTTATTTTGCAAAAAGTTATGAACATGTTCAAAGAAAATCGCATATTTTTTGAAAATAATTGCCAAAAAGGTTGTATATGTCAATTATTTTTCGTATCTTTATAATAGATAAAGAGATAACAATTATCTCATCTATTAAAAAGAATAAAAAATATGCCAAAAGTTAACGAAATAAAATACGGAATAGAAATTACAAAGCCACATAGTAAAGAAATGTATGCCCACAATGATAAAATTGCGGCAGATATGAAGAGAAATATTGTATCTGAACTACATATCGCCTATAGTACTGCTCAAGGAGAGCTCGCTGCTGAAGGTGGAATGTCTGGTGGAGAAGAAAAACTTCAAAAGATAGTTAAATGCTTTACAGGATATGGTTACGGTGATGGCTATGATCTAGATGATATACTGAATGATGGTCTTAATACCATACATAATACAGAGAACTGGAGTATGCATCAAGAGTACGGGTATCTAGTAAGTGAAGGTATTGTTCCTAAGCTTCCAATGAAGATGCTAGGATTCGATAAAGTCGGCATCGATGCATGGGATGCTTATTGGGAGTTTGATTGTGAAGATCATCCCGACGGTAATGGAATGCAATGCTAACTAATTGATAATGAATATGTTAAAAGAATTATATAAAGGATTAAAAGAAGACCCTGTTGAAATAATAGGCTCGTTCTTACTAATGGGTTCCTTATTCGGGCTACTATATGTAGCGCTATGGATAGGATGTCCATGTTAAGCGGTTCATAACTTTCTGGAAATACCAGCTAAAATAGTTGTATAATCGCAAAAAAGTTTGTATATTTATATATAAATGATTCAACGGAGTGCTAACAAATAAAATTAAAAATATGATCGGATATTACAAAGTAGAAAAAGTCGACGGTAAGTCGCAAGTTATTGATGCCAGTGGTAAACTAGTAAAGAAAGTACCAGGCAAATTGTATAGCCAAATGAAGGCTAAAGTTCTGGGTAATGGAAATGCTCTTTATTTCAACGGAGATAATTGGAAGCAAGTTTCTATAAAAGAATACGACAAAGAATTTAAGGCTAATTCAAGGCCTGTTAATGTCGATATACCAGAAGAGCACCAAGCTATTATGAATATGATCCATTCTAGTTATTCGCTTAAACCTAAAGGGTTGAAAATGAATGAGTTAAAATGGAAGTATCTTATTAGATCTGGTGTACGTGGAAAGAATATAATGATGACAGGTCCAGCAGGATGTGGTAAAACCATGGCTGCTAAGGCATTAGTAAATGCTCTTGATAGACCTGACTATTACTTTAATCTAGGAGCTACTCAGGATCCTAGAGCTACCCTTATTGGGAATACACAGTTTAGTAAAGAAGATGGAACATACTTCTCGGAATCGTTGTTCGTAAAGGCGATACAACAGGAGAATGCTGTGATCCTATTAGATGAGCTATCTAGAGCCCACCCTGATGCGTGGAATATACTAATGACCGTGTTAGATTCAGGGCAAAGATACTTAAGATTAGATGAAGCCAAGAAACAGACCACTATTAAAGTCGCTAACGGGGTAACCTTCATAGCTACTGCGAATATAGGGAATGAATACACATCTACACGTGTTATGGACAAAGCTCTTATGGATAGATTTACTATCATAGAAATGGACTTATTAAGTGCGGAAGAAGAGAAGGATTTACTGGAGTATATGTTCCCGTTAGTAGACAGTAACATGCTTGGTAGTATAGCCGAGATAACAGAGTCTACTAGAAAGGAATGTAATAAAGAAGATTCAAGATTGTCCTCACCGGTGTCCACTAGAACAAGTGTGGAGCTAGCAGGCTTATTATTCGATGGCTTTGCTCTTGCGGAAGCAGCGGAGATAACTATATATCCACAGTATAGCAATGACGGTGGTGTAGATAGTGAACGTACATTTGTAAAACAACTAGTCCAGAAGTACTGTGACGATGGAACCGATGAGGATCTATTCAACGTAGAAGATGAAGCTAGTACAGAAGCATAGATACATGACAATTAAAGTCGATAGAGAGTATATATCCGGTTTGACGTTAGCACTCGAACCACAGGTCCTGATAGGGGGGTGTTCTACCCCCCCGGGTCCGTTATCGACTTTATTTAACCGGTATATATACATAGGTATATGTATCTACGTGTATATCACGCACTTACCCATGCTACGGGGGGTGCTTTCTATAGATTCTACCCCCCGGGGGTCATTTCTATAGATATAAGGCCCTGATCCAAGCGCTTTTTGAGTGGTTGGTGATTAGGGAGATATGAACCATGGTTCATTTAGTTATGAACCAAAGTAATGAACAACGTTATGAACAATAATAAAATAGCCTATAGGCACTTTTTTGCAATAATCGGCCACACTGTGATTTTTATTGCGAGCTCGATTTTTTTGCTATAGGGTGTTAATACACTGTTCTACGTTGAACGTATAAACTATATAAATTATGAATAAGATGAATTGTATTAAATGTAAAGAACCAATCCAGGAAGGAAGATTAAAAGCCCTACCTGAAACTAAGACCTGTGTAGAGTGTTCTACTACTAGTGCATGGTATGTACGTAACGTAGTAGCTGGTAAGACAGAGTATATGGAACATGAGATTATAAAGGATCCTAAGCATGCTGAGACATTGAAAGCTATAGATGCTAAGGGTGGAGGAATTACCAGAGAATAGTATGAAAGGAATAGTAGATAAAATAATAAAGTTAGTTCCATTAAATGTATGGAAAAAGGTACCATGGCTATTTCGTATAGCGTTATGGATAAAGAGTAAAATTAAAAATTAAAAAATAGAAGAAATGAGTTATCAATACAAGACAAAAGGTTATATGATGAATAAGGTGTTCGATCAGCTGGAAGCTATTCCGGAGGGCGTATCGTGGACAGAGTTACATAATATATATAAGGACGTTACTAAGGGTAGTAATAGTCTTAGTTATAATCTACAGAACTGGTTATCACTAAATATATTCAGAAAGGATGGTCGTTATATATGTAGAGATACCCGTGATCCTAATACGGGTCGTCGTATATATAAGGTATGCCGCAAACCCCTAAATCCTATGTTAGATAGATTATTCAGCTTACATAAGAAATTACGTTTAATTAAATCTAAATTATCTGAATTACCATATGAATACGATGCCGAGCATTTAAGAGACTCTGCTAAAATGGTAGCGATGAGAATAGGTGAATGTAAAGTAGATTCTAGTAGACGTTATAATCATCTAGATCTTATACAACTTAATAATATCAACAGATTATATAATGAATAATAATAAGAAATATACAGTAAAGCTTACTAGCAGTTTTTACAACTCTAATCATCTTCTACATGTTAAGACAATTAAGGAGTTGACTGGTATGTCCCTAAGAGATGCCAAGAACGTAATTGATGCTTTGACAGCTGGTGGTATATATGAGTTGAAGTTTGAAACTGCTGATGAAGCTCGGCGTGCCGTCCCGGCGCTTACGGATGTCGGTATGACCGCCTCGTACGCGATGAAGTCCCATACGTTTGAGAAGCTAGAATATCTTCGTAATATGATTGAAGATTTTGATAGGGATTATAAAGGACCAGTTGCGGGACGTAAGTCAATGAAGTCGATAGGTGATATAGGTTACATAGATAATATAATGCTATACCAGAAAAATGGTAAGTGGAAGTTAAGTGCTAAGGATGTGGATAGATTAAATAAGATGTATCACTACTATAAGAAAAATATGTTGTCATGGTAGATAATACGACATCTAAATTATTCCGTACACTGGCAAGAGTGTTTTCGTTCTATGAATTGAATCCACATGTTGTATCAGAGGACTTAGATAATTGGAAGGATATACCCTTTAGTATAAAGCATGGAGTGTATATCATTAAACATAATGATGACATACTGTATATAGGTCAAGGTAGAGTGAAGCGTAGACAGAAACATCATATTGATAATATTACAGGAGAGAATCTAATAACAGAAACATCTTCCAAAAATGGTAGAACTAAATCTACTAAAGCATGGGAGTATATTAGAGAAAGTTATAAACCAGAGGTAAAGAATTGTAAAGTATATTATATGGATTGTATTACAAAGTATGATGCGATAGCTGTTGAAGGTGCTTTAATTAAATTCTTGATGCCCCTAGCTAATGAGGAAACGTTTAATAAATAATAATAATAAAAGAAAAGGTTATGGCAGAAACAGTAGCACAAGTATTCGGATTGGCATTCGTGTCAATCATAGGAGTTTGTATAGTATGGACATTTGCAAGTTATATATTTGATTCATATAATTCTAGTAAGCAGAATGATGAACTAATGGATAACATGAAAAAACTAGATAAAAAATATAAATGAATTTAATAGTAGCGTGGATAATGATAGGAATGGTAACATGGGGCATCCATCGTTTATTTAATCCCCCTAAATGGAAATAATATGATTGAATTTTTGAAACACTTAACAGGAGCATGTGGTGAACCACACCCAAGTTTATTAACATTATTGTATGGTACTCCCGTAGTAGGTTATGTATTATATAGAATAAAAAGATTTACAAGAAAAAAATAAGAGATAATTATGAAAGAATTAAAAGACGATCCTTTGTATCAGGATCTAAAAGAACGATTCGATAAACTAGAATATAAGATAGATAGAATAGCGAATCTTATATTACAGAGAGATGGTAAGGAAACATATCCGGAGTTTATTAAGAAGCATTATAAAGAACATACGCCTACTATGCAAGGCTTCCAACCAGACATTCAATCAGAGTTAGATGAGCGTATGTATAAAGAATCACAATCTATTACAGGTGGTGAGTTCTCTGATTGGTATAATGGTTTAACACCAGAAGAGATAGAGTCGTATAAACGTATATACGGCCACTAAATATTTGGATAATTGAAATAATTTTTGTATATTAAATAAAATAGATGTTATGAATGAAATCGAACAATTAGAATACGATCAAAGAATACTTCGATCGGCAATGGAAAATACTTTCCTAATATTAACGGGCAAGGCAACATGGGACAATTTGCTAGAAAAGCAATCCATGCAATGTGGTAGTATAGATCAACATAATGATGTTGCATTACTATTCAATCCATTATCAGAAAGCTATAATCCAGAATTCCCACACTTACATAATGATGTTGATGGCAATGAGCTAATCGAATCAATGATTGATTATTATGTTGAAACAGAGGAATATGAGAAGTGCAGTGAACTAGTAAAATATAAGGAGAAGCTAAATGGCTAAAAGAGGAAGACCAAAGAGTAAACCAATTCCTAAATGGAATCCTAAATACTCAAAGATATCAGTAAGAGTCGCAATGCAAAATGTATTATCAAATTTGAGTGGTGGATTGCTATCATTCGAAGATAAGAAAATTATAAATCAAGTGTTATCTGAATGTGACCAAAAGGTATTAGACGAACAAAATCAAATAGAAGAATAGTGCATAAGCTTATACGAATATTAGAAGTCCCTATATACCTATTAGTAATATCAATGTATTGCTTTGAGCATGGGTCGAATACTATAGGAATAATTTTAATACTAACATCGATTGCCAGGCTATGGACAAATCATATAACAGATGACACAATATATAAAAGATAAATTATGAGCTACCACGAAGACAATATACCTTACCCAATTAAAGTATTATTTTGGATATTCATATCTACAGTAATAATGGTACAGTTAATGGATAGACCAACACGATTTGATGAAGTAATGGACGAGCTAGAAGAGATGGATACAGACACTACAGTTGTAGATACTATACCTGAACAAGATACTACTATTATAGACTCGCCTATCATATTAGAAGATAGTACAATAATAACAGTATATGCAACTATGTACCATCCTGTATTAGGTCAATGCGATGATAGTCCAGATGTAACAGCAGATCAAACTAAAATACCAAACATTGATAGTTGTAGTCACTTAAACTGGTTAGCCGTAAGTCAGGATCTATTATGGTTTAATGATGGCCCTATCCGATATGGTGATACAGTTTATGTTGAAGCGGGCCATAAGACAGGATACTATATAGTACGTGATGCTATGAATAAGCGTTTCAAAAAGAAGATAGATTTTTTAGAGTCAGTAGGCACTGAAGCTTATAGATATAAGAAGGCAACACTATATGTTAATTCTTAAAGAGCTAACGCAAAGACTACTATCATCAATACAATGTAGAGAAATGAACTGATGTCTATTTTAGATTTTAATGTATTCATCAATAATAAATAACATAAATAATAATCAAATGATATAATTATATATGAAGATTAGATTACCAAATAATTACTAAAGGAGAAATATTATGATAGGTGTAACAATTATCCTAACTCTAATAGCAGTAGCATTATGTTACATAGGATATAAGGTTTATAAATTAAATAAGCGAATCGATTTTTATGATACGAAAGATTTAGATATGATCGATATGACTGATAATTTTAATCTGCGAACAGATGGTCTTGTGATGGGTTGGGAAAAAAGGTTTGATGAGATGAGAACTAACCAGATCGGATTAAAGGACGATGTAAAAAGGGAACTTATAAAAACTAAAAGCAGGATTACTGTATTAGAAGGTTTATTAAAAGAATCAAAAATCTGGAAGAATTATTAGTAGAGGATACTGGTGAACGATAAAGTTGAAGATATATTATATCAAGCACATAGTGAAGGTATACGCGACGAAGTTCTCAATGTCAGTAAATCATTATCAAAAGATGAGAAGTATAAGTATGTACCATTTCATGATAGATTAGAAATAGCATATAACAAAGTTAAGGAAAAGGGAAATAAAAATAATAATGTTAACTAGAATTTTATTTTATTTATTAGTTAGTATACATTTCAAGGTTATAATCTTATTATGTATTACACCTATCTACCTTATGCTTAATGAACCTTTCTGGATTTGGTTACCAGTTAATATATGGATTATGCATCTAATGTTTTCTCCTGTCTTAGTTTGCCCAGCAACTATATGGGAAAATAGATTACGCAGGAAACTTGGAAAGCCAGAGATAAAAACTTTTTTTGCTTATTATTTTATTAAGCCAGTAAAAAGAATATGGAACAGATAGAAAAGAATCCAACTAAAAGATTGGACATATGTAAAGCCTGTCCACACTTTTGGAAGATCACACGTCAGTGTAGTTTATGTAAATGCTTTATGCTTATAAAAACTAAAATACCAATTGCTAAATGTCCAGATAAACCACGGAGATGGTAAAAAATAAATGTGTAATCAGTTGGTAGTTTGATATAATTTTTGTATATTATATATAACTTATTACGATAAGAGTAACAGTAGTTCTTTGAAAAAATGGAAGCAATCGAAATCCCGACGGGGATATTAGATTGAGATGCGTGACCGAATAATCTCTTCACAGAAGGGGATAAGGTACTAAGTTAGAGCGATGGCTCACTAATTCATCAAATGGTGAATAGCACTGGAGTAATTACCAGAACTTAGGTTTTTAGCACAAACAGAAAACTTAGGGATTCTGTAATGACATGTAAGACGGGAAACCAAATCTTACCTTGTGACTGAATAACGCAAAGAGTATGTGGCGTAAAGTATATTTGTTAGTTGTAATGACTTATTTCAATGATTAAACTTATCGAGGTTTAATTGAGAGATAGAGCGGCAGTTCAAGCAAGTAGTTGTCAACCATAAAGCAGCTCGTTAAATTGATGGCATCCCAATTCCATCCGCATCGTCTTCCTCATGTCTTACGAACAAAGGCCACCTTCCCGTGGTGTAGGACGTTAAGGTTAAAGTTGCTCACTTATTTATCCAACTATTTAACCGACCGAGAGCCTTTTATTTTTAATAAAATTAAAATTATATATATGTCAAAAAGATTAACAGTTCATTTAGCTAAAGTTAAACCATCCAGAATAACCGTGAAGAAGAAGAAGGATGGTAAATTAGTTGAACAATCTAAAATGGTATTGAATAATACAATATCGATCTATGGGCTAGAAAGCGAAGCAGATATCCAATCTGAATTAAACAAAATCCGCGAAGATCATAAGATAGCAAAGTGCCCAGATAATAAAAGATTTTTATGGAAAGCAGGTCAAGAAATGTACTATGTTTCTAATGAAAAATAATTGTTCATAACTCGCAAAAATAATTGCGAAAAAGGTTGTATATGTCAAATATTTTTCGTATCTTTATATATATAAAGATGGGAAATGATTAAAAGCGATAGCTATATTATAAATAAATTGTTCATAACTTTTTATGATTTTAGTAGGATATCTCAGTTATTTTTCGTATCTTTATCATAGATAAAGAGAGATAATAAAACACAAAATTATATGCAATATAACACAAACACAAATTCAAGCTGGTGGCTAGGTGATAGCTTCTTTGATAAAGACGTTGATGTTCTTACAGGAGAAGAAGTTAAAGATAAAACAGCTGACTTAATTAAACTAGCAGGCTATCGTAGAGCGATTGCTAACTTCGTAAATATCGTAACAGGTGAAAATATTCCTGTTTCATTTAAGGGTAGTGATAGTTACACAGATGGAAAATCTGTTGTATTATCAGCTTCATTAAAAGATAAAGATTTTGATGCTGCTGTAGGATTAGCTCTTCATGAGGGATCTCATATCAAGTTAACAGATTTCAAAGTAATGCAAGATTTACTACAAGGTCACTGGGATGGCGATCTTAATGATATTATTCCAGCTGAATTGATAGCTGAGATGGACTTGAAATATGGTCAAGATAATGGTAGATGGCATATCCAACAAAAAATGAAGCAATTATTAAATATTGTTGAAGATAGACGAATTGATAATTACATCTTCAAATCGGCACCTGGATATAAAGGTTATTACCATTCATTATATGAAAAATATTTTAATGCTAAGATTGTTGATAAAGGATTATTATCTGATGAATTTAGAATAATAAACTGGGAGTCTTATATGTTTAGAATTTGTAATATTACAAATGAGAATAGAGATATGAATGCTCTTCCAGGATTAAAAGAAATTTGGAAAACATTAGATCTAGGTAATATAAGTAGAATAAGAAATACTTCACAAGCTCTTGATATTGCTTTTGAAATATTCAGAATAGTAGAAAATAATATTCCAACTCCACAATTAGAAGATGGAGATGATAACGGAAGTGATACTGAAGGTGATAAGAAAGAAGATAAAGATTGTGATGGAGAAGGAGCTAGCTGCTCTAGTCCAAACGGAACTAACAAATTAGAAGGTGAACCTATTGAAGGTGAAGATGGATCAACTAATGGTGGAGATCCAATAGAAGCTAAAATTCCTGAAGGAGATGCTCCTGAAGATGATGGTTCAAAAGCTGAAGGTGGGGAGGCTAAATCCCAACATGAGCCTACTAAAGGTGATGGGCCTTTAAGTCCAAGACAATTGAAACAGTTAATAAATGCTATAAAGAAACAAGAAGATTTTCTTAATAATGAAACTAAGAAAACTAAAATGAATAAGACTGATCAAAAGAAAATGAAATCTTTAGAAGAGTCTGGATCTGAGATTAAGAAAGTAGGTACTGATGTAAGGACTTGGAATGGACCAACTAATGGTACTGACTGCATCGTGGTTAAAAAGTTAACGCAAAGCGTTATTGATAGTGAAATGTATTCATTCTTAACAGGACAGAAATATGAATGGAGAGCTGAACCTTATAGAGAAGCTGTTGCTAAAGGTGTTCGTTTAGGAACAATGCTTGGTAAGAAATTAAAATTAAGAAGTGAAGAAAGAAATACTAAATTTTCTAGATTAGATTCTGGTAAGATTGATAAAAGATTGATCGCATCGTTAGGTTATGGTGCGGAAAGAATATTTGAACAAACAATGAATGATAAATATACACCTGCTAACGTCCATATTAGTATTGATAATAGTGGATCAATGTCTGGTGATAAATTCTTAAATTGTCAAACTTCAGTAGTAGCAATTGCAAAGGCCGCTTCGATGATTGATAATTTAGATATTCAAATATCATATAGAACAACAATAAACGAAGGTAAACCGATTATCGTAATTGCATACGATTCTAGAGTTGATGCCTTTAATAAAGTACAAAAAATATTTCCACACATATGTCCTTCAGCTTTAACACCAGAAGGATTAACATTCGAAGCTATTCAAAATTTATTAGTTAGTGCTTCGGGAGATAAAGAAAGTTATTTTATTAACTTTAGTGATGGAGAACCTTACTGTGCACCTAAAGGATTTTACTATGGTGGCTCTTCAGCAGCTGCACATACTAAAACTCAAGTTGAAAAAATGAGAAAGAAAGGAATTAAAATTCTTAGTTATTTTATCGCCAGCTATAGTAAAGATGAAGTATCTTCAGACTTCAGAAGAATGTATGGTGAGGCTGCAGCTAATGTTGATGTTACAAATTTACTTCCATTAGCTAAAACATTAAATAAATTATTCCTTAAAAAATAAAAATTAAAAAATAAAAATATGAAAACAAGAGAAGCACAATTTTACCTAACATCGAAACAATCGTCATCAGACGGATTGATAGAAAAATTCAATATTAAATTAGAAGATGCTGATGGTGTCGATGTAAACTATATGGTAACGGATTACTATAATTCCAGTAGGACGGCAATTATTGATACTGTGATTGAAAAAATAGGAAATTATACACATGATGAACAGATACCTGCTGAGGTTGATGAATATGTCTCAAAGGATAGTTACATAGGAAAAAAGATATTAGAATTTATAGTTGATGGTGGAGTATCTTATGAAGAAGCACATCCAACTATAACCCCATTATCAGAATGGGCTAACGATAAAAAAGGATTATAATATGAAAAAGAAAATTTGTTATATAGATATGGATGGAGTTCTTTGCGACTTCTACGGAGCTATTGAAAATCATCCTGATAAAGATAAGTATAGTAAAAGCACCTATGATATGATTCCAGGTATATTCAAAGATTTGGATCCTATACCAGGTGCAATAGAAGCATTTGAATTTTTATTCGATGTATTTGATGTATATATCTTATCAACCCCACCATGGAGAAATCCTGATGCATGGGTTCATAAGAAAGAATGGATTGAAAAGTATATACCTAAAGCTAAAAGACGATTGATATTAAGTCATCATAAAAATTTAGCTAAGGGCGATTACTTAATTGATGATACGTTTTACAGAGGTCAAAAAGATTTTGAAGGAGAGTGGCTTCATTTCGGATCATATAAATATCCTAATTGGGCTAGTGTATTACAATACCTTAATACGAAGGTAGGTGATGAGCAATCGCAGGCTTATAATGAAGCAATGATACATGAAAGAAATCCTGATACAGGAGAAATAAAATCGCGAAAAATTAACCAATATAATAGAAATAGTGATTATATACTAGATAATTAGTAGTCAAGGTGTATCTCCCGTTTACCTATACAGGTGCGCAGGTGATCTCTTGTTAAATCGAATAAAAACAATGTTTATGAATATAAATGGACACGACATTACAACACAAGATTTATTAGATAAGTTAGATAAATTAAGTACCACATGGTATAGTATGATGTATACAGTGATAATGGACGATCCTGCTGATTGGTATAGATGGCCAGGATCGAAATATAAGAAAAGAAAAGTTCTTAATGAAATGATAACGCATTTTACTGATACGGAGGAGTATGAAAAATGTGCTAAATTAGTGAAGTTGAAAGAATGGTAACCACTATTTATATACCTATGGCAGCTAACAGAAAGGTCGAGAAACTTCTCGCCAGGAAACGTGATGTCGAACGGGAGCTTAAAGTTATAAGAGATAATTGTAAGCACGAAAAAAAGGTACTTCGTTTGATCCCACACGAATCTTCTCCGTCACAGGTAGAAACAAGATGGGTGTGCGACAATTGCGATTTAGCTGTAGGTTATCCTAACAGCACTGAGTTAAAAAAATTTTTATCTAATTAAGGAGTTATGACTATGAAAGAAACACACGAAATACAAAATCTAGATGCATGCCCAAGATGTAAATTCGAACATGCTATCAAAACAGAATCACCAGAAACATTATCGGAAACATTACTTTGCACAAGATGTGGAACTCAAATTCGTTCAGAAGTTGAGAATATAGAAGATAGATTATATAAGCGCGGTCCAAAGAAAGGAACACCTAAACCTAAATGGAGAGCAAAATATAATCACTTTACTATAAACCCAGTTGCGCAATTTAAGCTAAAGGAAAAGGATATGATTGGATATCAAATAGGGCCTGTTCCGACTGATAATGATTTAGTAAATTTTAGAGCTAATGTAAAAGAAAATACTGATAAGTTATTATATGCAAGAGTTACATATCTTGCTGATGAATCTGAGTTTATAGGGAAATGGGTAGAAGAAGATTTAATGACAGGAGATATACAAGAGTTTAGTAAAGAACCAAAAATAATATAATATGAATTATAATGAGTTACGAGAATTTCCTACTGAAAAGAAAAGGAAATTATTCCAAAAATTAAAAAAAAGAGTTACGAAGGCATATCCAAACGCAACAACTAGCAGACAATCAGATGGTAGATATTTTGTATCTAATGGTATAGGAGGAGTATTAGGTGAAGATCTTTTAATTCCCCCATCAAAGACTATATGGGAAGCATGGTATAACGCTGCAGAGTATGGAGTTAAATTATCAAGGAATATAAGACGAACACATCCTGATAAATTTTCGTCTGAAAGGGTTGAAGCTAAGATTCTACGTATTAACAAACGTAGGGGAAATAGATTCAAGAAAAGGTAGGATATTACAAAAATATTTTGTATATTTAATAAATAATAATAATCAATAAATAAAAAACGTTATGGCAAATCCAAACAAAAGCTGGGGAGTATCTCAGTCGGGGCTTCATACACACCCAAGAGAAAAAAAGTATGGCAATCTATGGAATCAAATTGACTTTCAGATTAAAGAAGGAAAGAGAGGAGATGGAAAAGATGGTTACAATAATATCACAATCGGTGAGCTAATTATAGGCGACACCAGAATCCCACTAACATTTACCGAATGCAGTAAAATATCAGATGTATTAGAAGCAGGTAAACATGGGTATAAAGTGAGTAAAAGTTTAGGAATGACGGACTTATAGGAGATTTAGAATGGAATTAAAAGAAATATATATTGCACTTGCTGCAGCATTGATAGGCGGATTTTCAGTTTATTTATACTTTAGTTATAAATTAGACTTATTAAAGCAACGAATGGTCGATAAAGATTTAGTAATAAAGTTACTAAAAACAAACGATGGTACGACTAAAAAGAATGCCTACAAGGCGCCTAAAAAAGTAAAAGCAAAGGTGCAATAAATTTTAATCGTGTATTGAAATATTTAGGGTTCTATATAAATAACTCTAGGGTTATAGTTATTATCAGAAATATTTCAAAGGGCGTATAACTTAATTATTAACAAAAACTTAAAAAGGATAATACCTTTTTATTAGCTACGAAGGTAAATTAAATTCATAATATAGGAGAGAATAATATGAGAAATTTATTTTTAACATTAACATTAGCTTGCTTTACGATGTTTGCATCAGCGCAGAAGTTTATGGTAGTAACAACTTACCAAGCTGCTGAAGAAGGTGCTGACTGGGAAATGTCAAGCTTAACAGATAATATGGGTATCGGATATGCAATAAATGATACGTATATTGTTGGTCTAATCAAGAATGGCGAAAACGCTGAAGGTGACGCGAATTATGATCTTTGGGGTAGATACAACTGGAATGCAAATATGTATGTTTCAGTTCAAGCGCCAACCGAAGAGATGATGGACAATTTAACAATTGGCCTAGGTTACTCTTTAGCTGTTTGGAAAGGTTTGTATGCTGAACCTAATTACAGCATGGGTCTTAAAGAAGACGAAAACGGGGAAAGAGAAGGTACGTTCAGCCTAGGGCTGGCATACCGATTCTAAAACATCCCATAGTGGGATACCCTTTGTAGCTAGGCAATTGTGCCACACAACAAGTACGACAGATACAAAAGATATAGGAGATAAAACATGGATAATGTAATCAAATATGTAGCAGGATTTTTTGGTGGATTAGGAACTATCTTAATGGCAGTTCTTCCAGTAACAATCCTTTGGTACATCTTAACAGGTGGATCAGTATTCGGAATGGATGTAGTAGCTAACTTAACTGCACTTATCACTTCATTAGGTGAAGGTGGGTTTGTAGGTTTAATAGTATTAGTATTATTAGCATCTTTTTTCGTTAAGAAGTAATTGTAAACAACTGTAAATAACTGGATAGGTGGTGTAGAATCATCCCTGGCTTTATATCACCTATCCTTATTTACTAAAAAAAAATAAAGGGAAAAAATATGTTATATTCAATAATAGGAGTAATAATCGGTTTTGTAGTTGGTTTCGTGGTTGCTAACTTTGCTAAAAGTAAAACTATAACAAAGCTAAATTCAGCAATCAATAATCTTGAAAGAAAGTTAACGCTATCTAAAACACGAAGATCATCCAGGAATTATAGAAGAAATGGCAAGAAGAAAACAGCACAGAAAAAAGTCGTTGTCAACAAAAAAGCTAACGTGGGTGGAAAAAGAAAAGCGAAAAAAGCTTAGTCAACTCGCTGACAGACAATTAGACAGATTAGAACAATTAGATGAACTATCTAAATTGGCAGAAAATAATAGTGAACAAGGTATGAAAATACAGGCCACTGTAGGAAATCTTATCGATAATGTTTCAGCTGAATATCTTAATAAGTCATTAAATGAATCAGCTGAAGCACTCGATAGATTTAGAGCTAAATTAAAAGTGTTAAAAGATTTAATCAATCATAATATATTATTAAGTAAAGATCTAAATAATTTTGATACTGAAGAATATATTAAAGATAAGACATCTGTAAATGATATGATATTTAAGTTGGAGAGCACGAATACCTTTTATGATAAAGATAAAAGGCATATGAATAAGATTTATAAAAATCATAAAAAAATAAACGCGCTACTCAACCCAGTTTAAGTGGATTTGTTTACTATTTATAATAAAGAAACTTAGACAGATGGAGAATATTATTATGACTATAATTAGATTTATGCTACCAAGAGTTGCTCATTGTCCTAAAGGCTGTTGACGGGAATCTGATGAATATAGATCCAATACATAGCACTGATGAAGAATTATTACATGTTGCTGTTAACAACACGTATAGATTTCTTTTGACTGGACGAAAATTGGAAGGACTTAAACCAGGATCTTGGTTATTATCTAACGCTACCGATATAAGCACTATTGATATTCTAATTGACTATTATGTTTCAATTGAATATTATGAAAGATGTGCAAAGTTAGTTGAATTAAAAAATAAACTACTTGAAAAAAATAAAGAAAAGGCTGTTTGACTTATATTAGCTGCATTGATGGACGAGGGTTCGATACCCTCCACCTCCACTAGGTGGCAGTCATACCGAAGCAGTATTGGAAAACATATTTAGCCAAGTAATTGGTGAACAATATACTCAGGTCGACTGGCGCCACCCTTTTACAACGATATGGGGGTGACTGGATTTGACACAATGATAAGGATATAGGAAGGTCTCGTGTAACTGGCGAATCAGTTGAAATGGCGATGGCGGCTTAGGCACCCTGACCCAACGGCATTTAATAGGGCAAGTCGTTAAAGCCCGGTGGAGGTTGGATTATTTTAACTATGGAGTATTATGAAAAAATTTGTTTCACCATATCTAAAAAAGAAAATTAAGATTGATAAAAAGAAATACAATCTTGAATACTATAATTGTACTGATGAATTGATGTTTAATTATTTAGATATGTTAGATGACAAAACAAGAAACAAAGTTTTAGGTGATCCTAATATATCATTCCAGCGCAAAGAAATTATAAAACCAGCTCCGCCTATCGATCCTAATTTTTATGATATGGATCAATTTCCTAAGATGCGACCATTTGATGGTCCTTCAAATGCAGGTGTTTGGTCTCCTACTAGTGACAAATTATTTAACCCTGGTGAGATGGAGTTCGATTTCAATGAGTGGTTTGATTCATTAGATGACGATCAACAAATGCAATACGCACAAATGATATCAGAAGCCAATGGAATATTAGCTACACTTATATGGGAAAAATTAAAAGTAAAAGATAAGCAGGAATTATTCCAAAATGATTATAATAGATATTTGAATTGGTTTGATACATTGGATCCTGAAAATGTTGATTTTTATATGGAGCGGCTTATTCAAGGTAAACGTCTTATACCTAAATTCAAACCATGGACACCTAATGTCAGTGTATTAAAATCATTCGGCATCAGTCCTGAACAAGACCCTGATTATGAATTCATAAAAAATATGTTTGCAAATTCATTTATCGAAAATATAAAGGATGATTTAGTTAGATGCACAACGATAGATGGATTGCTAATATTATGTTCATTAAATAAACCCCGTTTAGATCATCTCAAAGAAGAAATAAGAAAAAAGGGAGATGTAGCGACCTGTGAGTATCGTAAGAAGGTAAACAAAGAAGGTAACACAGTTCATACATATATTTTCCAAATGAATGAAAAACAATAGTTGTATAACGTAAAAATAAAGGAGAGAGGGCATGAAAAAACTATTAACTATATTGTTGATAGCTACTACGCTATCTGCAATGTCTCAAACAACAATCAATCCAGACACAGTATGTGCTAACGCAACAGGTGAACAATACTTCGTCACTAATACACCAACATCAACCTATCAATGGACTATTACTGGAGGTGGTGGAGCATTACAAACTGGACAAGGTTCAAATTCAATTACAGTAGATTGGGGAGCAGTAAGTGGACTCTATCCAAACGCAGTTGAAGTGATAGAATCAAATGCAGCAGGTTGTCCAGGAGCACCTATACTGTTAGATGTATATGTTTTACTATTATCAGGTAACGCTATCGGACCATTTTGTGCTGGCGATCCAACAACTCCATTAGTAGGTAATCCTGCAGGAGGAACATGGTCAGGTACAGGAGTAGTTGCAAATGCATTTCAACCATCTTCAGCTGGTGTAGGAAATTACGTATTAACTTATTCAATGGCTGGTTGTAATACAACTATAAATGTTGTAGTAAATAATGGGCCAGTAACTGGACCAATCCAACACTTCTAATGAAATGGTGGGTATTCATATTATTACCCCTCCATTTATTAGCTCAAGAAACTTACGACGATTGTGTAAGTATTCCACCTCAATCTTATCAAGTTAATTATGATGCTGATAAAATATACTATTGGTCAATCTCGCGCGGAGACATCATTTCTGTATCATCTAACACTATCACCGTGCAATGGCCAGATAGTGCAGGAGACTACCTTATATCAGTTTATACGACTAGGTTTGGGTGCGATGGTGATACATCTCATTATCAAGTAGTTATAGATCCCTGTCCATATGCTACTTTATTCTTTCCAACTTCATTTACTCCTAACGGAGATAACACTAATGAATTGTATGAAGTAGGTGGTAAATCTGCAGATGAGATAGAATATATTGCCATATATAATAGATGGGGTCAAAGAGTATTTGAATCTAATGGTAATATGCCTTGGGATGGTAGAGATAATCCTATAGGTGTTTATACTATAAATGTTTTTATAAAAAATAATAGGTTTGTTAGACCTATCACACTAGTAAGATGAAAAAAATAATAATCATATTATGTATCTTGTTTAGTTTAGATGCTATTGCGCAGCCGTGTCTTGGAACTCAAAACACTTCAGTAGTACCTGGTAACTCACTCGGATTACCTCTTGGTCAATATATTCCTGGAGAAGTAATTACTCTTACATATACACTTCAATCGTTTAATGGAATCAACATAAACTGGATTCATGCATTTCAGATTATTCTAGGATCAGGATTTACAAATCTAACTCCAATAACTGCGCCAGGTAATCCAGCAGGTTCAGTAGGTAATTGGGTATGGGATTTACAGCATACCTATCCAGCTGGATATAATTTTGGACCTGGATGGAGATTTATAAACTCAGGTACTGCAGGATGGGGAACGAGTTCAAATGGACCATTTACTGTAAGTTTTCAAGTTACAGTAGGACCAACTTGTACACCTGATCAATTATCTATATCTATGGAGATATTAGATGACTGCACAACCGGAGGATGGGCTAATGGTACGTGCTGTACTGATCCACCTATTCTCATGCTTCTAGGTTCTGTTTCTGTGTCGCCTATACCTACATCACCGATAAATCATTATTAAAATTTGGTTATTAAAAATATTTTTTGTATATTTATATTAAAGTAACATATTGACACTGCGGGTCAGCAAGTTACGAATTATTTTATTAACATTAAATTATTTAAGGAGATTTAATTATGGGAAATTTATTTTTACACGATCGTCTGTTTCCGACAGACTTATTATTCAGAAATTTTTTCGATAGTAACACAACATTTCAATCTCATGTAGATTCGAAACCAAACTATCCAGTTGATATTGCTACAACGGATGCAGGTTTGATTATTGAAATCGCAGCAGTAGGAATTGATAAAAGTGACGTCGAAATTGAAACTACAGATAACACGCTGAAAGTTATTTACGAACGAGGTGAGGCAGATGCGCCTGCTGAGTTTGATTATGTTCACAAGGGAATTGCAAGAAGAGCTTTTAACTTAGGTTGGAAGATTTCTCCGAAATGCGACCTTAAGAAAATTTCGGCAACAATGGATAAAGGCTTGCTAGCCATCTTTATTCCATTTACAAAAGAGGCAGCACCAAAAAGTATAACTATTAAATAGAGTCTAATATGATGTTTGCAAGTAAAAGCAGAAGTCTGTTAAAAACTGTTAGTTGGAGAATCGTAGGGACATTGGATACAATGGCTTTAGGATGGATCATAACTGGTAGTCCACTAGTAGGATTGAAAATAGGAGCATTAGAACTTTTCACAAAGTTTATTCTGTACTATTTTCATGAACGAGTCTGGATTAAATGCAAATATGGTATAGACACAAAAGTTAAAAAGGTTATAGAAAACAAATAAAAAGCTGACTCGCAGGTCAATACGTTATGA
>MPLU02128568.1_pt1 | contig 25195 bp, 26 predicted proteins | sample 1617381 | NCBI WGS metagenome assembly MPLU02 (sample SAMN05944801, study PRJNA350692) | marine metagenome | biome: marine; feature: ODZ; material: water; isolation source: 90 m water sample filtered on 0.2 um supor filter | place: Pacific Ocean | collected 2012-04-08 | depth 90m m
CTTCCGTCCGTCGAGTTCAGCTGTGTCACTTAAGAAATAAGGGATATTCCGGTACCAATTCAGACCACCACGAAAACCTGACTCCGTATAGGCATCAACGTAATAGTCAAGATCTTCGTCTGTCATCCAACCCGGAAGTTCCGCGGGAGGCGCGGGAGCTGCTTCAAGCATCGTTTTCTTTCCCTGTTGATCCACAGACGGACCAGAATCACCTGACGCTGACATATGCACAGTGAACAGTGACTTGCGAATATCCTCCTCAAAATGAGCTTCGGCTCCTCCTACGTTTTCGCAGAAAAACGCCCAATAAAAGAAGTTGTCTCCCCAAAATTCCTGAGTGCACCAAGCTGGGTCTAAGTTCCGGCCGTAGGGCACCGACATACCGACAACGGCGCGGACACGTTCGGGATACAACAGCGCCACGTTCCAGCCCACGAGCGCTCCCCAGTCATGGATCATCAACGCGTACTCGTCGTACCCAAGTGCCGTTGCCAAACCGTCAATATCTGCCGCCAAGTAACGAATGCGATAGTCATCAACATCTGGTGGGCAATCGCTATAGCCATAACCGCGTTGGTCGGGTACACATACTTTCCACCCTTGAGCGATCAGCGGATCGATTTGGTGACGCCACAAGTACCAACATTGCGGCCAGCCGTGCATCAAAATGATGAGAGGACCCTCGCCTTCTACAACACAACGCAGCCTCACTCCGTTGGTTTCAAGTACCTCGAAATGCCTATCCGCTAATGCCACGCGACTCTCTTTCCTCGTCAGGGACAAGCTTCGCACAACTATTCTGCGACGATGACCTATGAATCAATCCTCTACGAAGTTGACCAAGGCGTTGCTCTTCTAACGTTGAACCGGCCAGAACGTCTCAATGCCTGGAACACCAAAATGGCTGCCGAGATCGGCTCAGTGCTCTCCGACGCAGAAACAGACGACCAGGTGCGCGCAGTGGTCATAACGGGGTCGGGACGAGCATTCTGTGCCGGACAAGACCTTTCGGAAGGCGAGGACACCTTTGCCGACAAACCTGACGCAAACCCCCATGAGCAAGGCACCCCAACAACAATGCCTTGGGACGTATCAAAACCCGTTGTTGCTGCAATAAACGGGCACGCCGTCGGTGTCGGTCTCACTTTCCCACTCACATGCGACGTGCGGTTCGTAGCCCAAGACGCAAAACTCCAGTTCGCATTTGTGCGGAGAGGCATCGCCCCAGAATTGGGTTCGACCAAATTATTAACTCGGATGGTCGGTTTACAAGTCGCTAGTGATCTTTTGATGTCCGGCCGTTTCTTTTCGGGCACAGAAGCTGAACAAATTGGCTTAGCAGCACAAGCACTCCCAACTGACCAGGTGTTGGAAACAGCTCTCAACTGGGCGCGAGATGTCGCCGCTAACACAGCCCCGGTGTCAGTAGCTGTTACAAAAAAAATGATGTGGGAAAACTTGCGACCCGAAATTGACGAGACCTTCCGCAAAGAACTCCGTCTTATCCCTTGGCTCGGAAGCCAACCAGATGCGGCCGAAGGCGTGATGCACTTCATTGAAAAGCGCCAGCCATCATGGTCAGGCAGTGTGGTTCAAGACATGCCCGACTTGGAGTTATAGGGAACTAAACCGTCAGGCAGTCAGCAGCTAGATCAGCACGAGAACGGTTACTAGGACAACCGCCACACCAGCCAACGCTCCACCAAGACCGATGAACACAGCGACCATCGCTGGAACCAGAGAATTGTCGTCTTCCACGGAATCTCCTCAGCCCTACTGAACGGATCCACACCATAGCCGATCCTTGATCTGAGTCCATTCGCGATACATGGACCTGCCTTCTTGTGGAATTATTCGGTTCAGCGATCCAACTCGAAGGGGAGTTTGAAAGTGGATTTTGACTACAACGAAAAGACGCTTGAGCATAAAGAAAAGCTTGAAGGGTTCATGCAGGAGCACGTGTACCCAGCAGAAGCCGAACATCACGCGTTCATTGAAGATCCGGCCAACATGTGGCAACAACCCCCAGTCGTTGAGGATTTGAAGAGCAAAGCTCAAGATGCCGGCATTTGGAACTGGTTTTTACCTGCTGAGTACAGCGAATGGAGTCCGGGTTTCACAAATTTAGAGTTCGCCCCACTCGCAGAAGTCATGGGTCGGGTCCCATGGTCGTTTGAGGTATTCAACTGTTCAGCCCCCGATCGAGGGAACATGGAAGTCCTCGCGAAATATGGGACCCCGGAGCAGCAGGACCAGTGGCTAAGGCCTTTGATGGAAGGGCGTATACGGTCCACCTACGGCATGACCGAACCTCAGGTCGCATCTTCTGACGCTACGAACATGGAGCTGCAGATAGACCGTGACGGTGATCACTACATCCTCAACGGTCGTAAGTGGTGGAGCAGCAACATCTACCACCCACTGTGCGAATTCGTTATCACGATGGGTGTTTCAAACCCGGACAACCCTCGACATCAGCGACACTCCATGGTCATAGTCCCTAAGGACACTCCCGGTCTAGAAATCGTTCGCCCATTGTCGGTGTTCGGTAACTTCCATTCCCCAGCAGGTCACGGCGAACTCGCCTATCACGACGTCCGCGTGCCTATAGACAACATCATTTTGGGTGAAGGCCGAGGCTTTGAAATAGCTCAGGGTCGGCTAGGGCCTGGACGTTTCCAATACGCGATGACCAATGTCGGAATGGCCCAAAGGATGCTCGACTTGATGTGCACCCGAGCTGAACAACGCGAAGCTTTCGGCAGCAAACTCAGAGACTTCTCTTCAGTTCGCCAAGATATCGCTCGAGCACGTTGTGCTATTGAACAGGCTCGACTGTTGGTGCTTAAGGCAGCCGCAGAAATGGACAGATCGGGAGCTAAGGGCGCCCGTGATTACATTTCCATGGTGAAAATCGTTGGACCGAAACTCGCGCATGACGTTGCTGAACGAGCTATGCAGATCTTCGGCGGTAAGGGAGTCAGCGGCGACACACCCATCGCCGAAATGTACGTCATGGGACGACTAATGCGGATCGCCGATGGACCAGACGAAGTTCACATGAACCAGCTAGCCAAATTAACCATGGCTCAAGCGGAGATAGCCCGCCAAAACGGTCAAGGCGGTGTTGACTGGTACGGCGACTGAGCCATAAAGGACACGATGACAGAATTCATAATTGACGGCGCGACCACCGCTTCCTCGGCTGACGGGTGCGCGTCTGAAGCAGTGACGTTTGAACAAATGGGACTGGACGCTGCCTGGACTTTTGAGGCCTCTCACGATCCTTTTCTGCCATTGGCGCTCGCTGCTCAACAAACAGACAACATTCAACTTGGCACGGCTATAGCTGTCGCTTTTGCTCGTAATCCCATGACGTGTGCTGTAACGGCGTGGGATTTGCAGCGACTTTCAAATGGTCGCTTTATCTTGGGATTGGGAACTCAGATAAAGCCACATATCACGAAGCGCTACAGCGAAAGCTGGTCGCAGCCCGCGGCCAGAATGAAGGAATATATTGCTGCGCTGCACGCTATTTGGGACAACTTTCAAACGGGCGAAAAGCTCGACTTCCGCGGCGAGTTTTATACCCACACCCTGATGACTCCGTTCTTCAGTCCAGGTCCGCTCAACGTTGACCGACCCCCGATTTATGTGGCTGGGGTTGGTCCGAAGATGGTTCAGACGATTGGTGAGGCAGCGGATGGCTTCTTCGTTCATCCGTTTCACACACCTGACCATATGGAAACGGAAACGCTTCCCGTGTTGCGAAGCGCTGCGGAATCAGCGGGTCGAGAAGCGGAGGACGTCACGGTGGCATGCCTCACAATTGTTGCCATGGGCCGCGACGACGCAGAAGTGCAAGATGCGCGTAGCAAAGCGGCGGCTCAACTGGCGTTTTACGGTTCAACTCCTGCTTATGCGGGTGTTCTCGATTTTCACGGTTACGAGAATCTGCAACCCGAGTTGAATCAGCTCTCAAAGCAGGGCGACTGGAAGAAAATGACCTCGAAGATTAGCGATGATCTTGTTGATCTTCTCTGTGTTTCGGGGACTCCTCAAGAAGTTGGGGCCAAACTCAAGGAGCGAAACCAGTTCGCCGATCGGTCAACCATGATGTTTTATGGCGCACCGCCAGACCCTGATGCCATCGCTGACACAGTCAGGGCAGCCCGCAGTTAGCAAACGTCTGGCTTCTATTTAGGGATTAACACTCTGGTTCTCGCTGTTTAGCTGAGGCCAGCAGCTTTTGCGAAGGTCTTCATTTCTCGCTCTATGTCGCCCATGGGTTGATAAGCGATCTCTGTTATGCCGTGTGACTCAAGTTCATCTATGCGACCTTTGACTTCAGCTTCGGGCAGGGTGAACGGTGAAAGAAACATCGAGTCGCCGACAACGACTTCACGGTCTATGTCGTTGAGGTGTGTCAGGTGTCCTGCATGGACGTGGAGATGACGCTCATCTTCGGGGACTTGTTCGACGAGTTCCCTGAATTGTTGGGCGTTGGGCAGTGTTTCTAAACGTTGGTCGCTCTGCTCTAAGAAGGCGTGGTAGGCGACACTCACCCATGGTCCCGCGGTTTCGATCACTCGCGGGGAGTCAACCGTTTCATCTCCACTCATAACCGCTCCGCTTGTCAACAAGATCACGTCATCAAGTTTTTCGTAGTTAGCGTCCGGGCGGGGTCGCGAAGTGAACACACCGCACCCTATTTCAGCTGCAGTATTCAATCCTCTAGGACCATTAACACCCAAGATCCACGGCACTTCAATCGGTCGATCTGGTGCCTGGCTATCCCAGTGCAGCATTGCAGCCGACTTGCCATCAACAATGATCGTCTCGCCTCTCAATAGGGCTCGTACTTGTTCGATCATTTCGGGAAACTCGGCCCATTTGAGAGGTTTTTGGCCCATTGCACGTCGCCCGGTGAACCCGGTTCCGGCGCCGATGATCACACGCTCCTCACCCACTAAATCAACCAGGGTCGCTATAGCTGACGCTGTGACCATTGGATGACGCAGCGACGGGATCAGAACTCCTGGACCGAGTTTGATTCGATCGGTGCGTTTCGCCGCCAATGCCAGAATCATCCATACGTCTAACTTAAGGGCTGGAGTGTCGTACACCCAGGCCGTTTCGTAACCAAGTTGTTCAGCAAGTTCGATATGGGCGGGGGTTTCAGGAATAGGCGGAAAAGCAACAGAGATCCTCATACCCGTATTCCATCACGAACCGGGTCTGAGGATCTCTGGGACTTCAATAATTAGGCGATTCGACGCGCTATCGACTGCAAGTTGCTCGACATATCGAATAACGAGTCAGCTTCAGTCTGCAACGCGTTAAGAGCTTCGATGGCAAACACTTCTGGGGTTTGACGCTCTTCATATTGCGCAATTGATTCGTAGTACATCAGGAGAGCGAAGGTTGCTCCACCTTCACCGAGACTGGTCATGAGACCCGCTGTTGGCGTGCCCGCAAGTCCATTTGCCATTTCGCAAAAACGTTGAGACCAGTCCATAGCTTGGGGAATGTTGCTGTAGGGAGCTTTCGCTATGTTGTTAAAGAGAAAGTCCATTGGCTCCGCTGGCATATTCGCCGAGCCTGCAATCGGGGTCATTATGTTGTCCTGAGCCGGCCCTTCCATCATTCCTGCTGTTGAGGCGACCATTCCCATGTAGCTCTCATCAGCCAAGATTTCCGCCTGGGTCTCAACGAAAGAGGCCCAATTATCAACCCTGGTGCTTACAGCCACTGTTCCCAGCGGCATTCCCATTAGTCCTTGCCAGCCGTACCAGGTCAGATCGGTATTCGAATTCAAATAAGCGACGATCTCTGTTGTCTTACCTAAACCTTCAAACACGCATTCGGGTTTTAGTTGAATCAGTCGTTGAAAAATTTTCACTTCTCCCACCACACCTTTCGTTTCTTTGAGATCTGGACACCTTAGCTACAACCCCTTGATGGCGGCCAAAAATAAACAGCCGCTCTATTGCGTCTGCTCTGGGAAAAGTTGCGCAGACCATGCCAAGATTCAGTTATGAGCGACCCAGTTATAGTCACCGAAGACCTTGGCAGAGTAAGAGTGATAACAATCAATCGGCCACAGGCCTTGAATTCCATGAACAACGCCGTGATGGCCGGAATTCGAGATGCGCTTGCGGCAGCCGAGACTGACAATGAGGTTGCCGTTGCTGTCGTAACGGGGGAAGGGCGAGCCTTCTCGGCCGGTGCAGATCTTCAGGAAATGCAGGACGGACTATCGGGAGAAAACGGAGAAGATCATCAGTTCCCGGCAATGTTGAAGCAGCTCACCGAGTTTAAGAAGCCTCTTATCGCAGCAGTAAATGGTCTCGGCGTGGGGATCGGAATGACATTTCTGGCCCACTGCGATCTGGTTCTGATGTCAACTGCTGCGCGGCTTCGCACTCCATTCCCTCAGTTGGGGTTGGCTCCAGAAGCTGGGAGTAGCTACACCTTTGCGACCCGGATGGGTTGGCAAAACGCGGCTTACGTTCTGATGTCTGGGCGTTGGTTTTCTGCTGAAGAATGCCTGGATATGGGTCTTGTTTGGAAGGTCTGCGAACCAGAAAGTTTGATGTCGGAAGCGGTTGCTGTCGCAGATGAATTGGCAGCGAATCCGATACCTTCTCTAGTTGCTACAAAAGAGTTACTCATGGGAGCTGGCCGACCTGATGAAGCTTGGGCTGCTCACAAACGGGAGGTTTCAGCGTACGCCACGCTCTTGGGCGCACCAGCCAATACTGAAGCTGTGGCTGCTTTCGTAGAGAAGCGGGATCCAAACTTTTCTTCTATCCCTGGGATTTAATTCTCTACGAGGAGTCCCGAGACCATCTTGGTGGGCGACTACTAATAATCGCGTCTGTTTCGAGGTCGTCTAGTTGAGACGGACTCAACCCGAGTATTTCGTTCAAGACTTCACGGTTGTCTTGTCCTCTGTAACCAACTCGAGGCTTTACACCAGCTTCAACACCGCGAAACCGCCATGGTGATTGAGGGACTGTGATCATTTCTCCCCTACCGGTGTCGATGTCAACGAAGGCTTCTCGTTCTTTCGCCCATTCAGTCGCCGCTAATTCTGGGACGGATCGCACTTCGGCAGCGATAACCCCTCGTGGACCGATGGCCGCTTCAACCGCAGCGGCATCCTCAAAGGTTGCGACGAACTCAGCAAGAATTTCCGTTAAGGCTTCACGATTCATTACTCGGTCTTCAATAACTGCGAAACGAGGGTCTTGTGCGAGTTCCGGTCGATTCATGGCTTCGATCAGGTACCGGAAGCCGTCATTTGTGGTGATGTCAGTCGTGATACTCACATAGCGACCGTTCGCCATACGAAGTACCGGTGACCAATTTTGGCCACCTTTGAACCCGACCATGGGGTCCTGTCCCGACATTTCGATGGCTGCAAGGTCATTCACCATCAAGGTGCTCTCAGCCATGGACACTTCAACTTTTTGTCCCTCGCCGGTGCGGTCCCTCAGATGGAGCGCTGCCAGCACAGCCCCTAGCGCGTGCAGGCCAGTGCAGGTATCGGAGTGGGACATGGGATCATTTCGCGGTTCTTCTTCACGGCGTCGCGCCACCATCTCTGTAACCCCTGCTTCTGCATGAATTGCCGAGGCGAATGCTCCTTGACCTGAGCGCGAGTTGTTGTGTCCCCAACCGCTTACCGAAGCCATTACGATCTTCGGGTTCACAGCTTGTAATTGATCAAAATCGATACCTAATCGGTCCATGACACCGGGCCTGTAATTTTCCAAAACGATGTCGGCGTGTTGAACAAGTTGGAGAAAAAGTTCTCGCCCCGGCTCGGAATACAAATCGACTGAGATGCATTCTTTGCCTGCGTTGTATTGAACGAAGTATGGCGACAAGCCGTCGACGCGCGGTACAAGCAAGCGCGTTAAATCGCCGTCGGGAGGTTCAACCTTGATGACCCGAGCCCCCAGATCGCTCAGGAGGCGCCCACAAATTGGCCCTGCTAACGCTCTACTCAAATCCAGCACCAATAAATCTGAAAGCGGCTTTTCCATAGGTTCGAAAGTTAGCTTCTCGAGGGGTGGGTGTGCTTGGGGTTATCCATGCACGAAGCGTTGCCCCGAGCGGTCGAAAGAATCCGGCCCGAGATTCAGAAACTCCGCTCTCAGCTGGTCCCAAAGTGTTAACCGTTCCCAATTGGGTGAGCAGGGCATTTCGTCCTGGTCAAGGAATGGGTTAGGTAACAATACGGTCATAAGTTGCTCATCTGCCCCGTTGAAAAGCCTGAGCCCCCACGACACCGGCGCGTCTTCTTTAAGTAACCGGTATAACTCGGCTCGCTGACACGGCCGAGTCGCTGCCACCTCGGGCTCAGTGGGGTTCGAAGGGTCACCGATTGTCGGCCCAATACATATGTGCATGTGCCATTGGTCGAAATCGAGCGTCGCGTAGCCGTCCAACACAGTGATCCGTGGAGCACAAGGTGCCTTGATTTCATAGGCAGCGCCTTGCACGATTGGCCCAAATTGCACCATCTGCCAGTTTTCGAACACTTTCTCCAACAGACGAAGAAGAGTGTCTTGGTCTGTTGGCAGTGGGAAACTTTCGACCAGTCCGTTTCCTGGTTCGTCTGCTATCTGGCTGACGGACTTCATCAAGGATTAGACCTCAATTCCATACAACTCAGCGGCGTTGTCTTGAAGGATTTTTTTCTGCACCTCGGGCGCCAGTTGGCCGATCGCTTCTCTGACACGTTCGACACTGTGTGGATACAGGCAAGTCGGATGTGGAATGTCGGTCTCGAACATGATCCTGTCCGGTCCGATGTGCTCTACCGCGGGGGCGAGGGTTTTCGATTCGAACCAGAAACAACCATAGAACTGACGTCTGAAGTACTCGGAAGGCTTCATTGACAGGTGAGCCAAATGTTCCGGTGCTGTTTCGCCGCACTGGTAATCGAGGGCGTCTAACAAAAACGGAATCCATCCGACACCTGACTCGACAGAAACGAAGTTCAGGTTGGGGTAACGCTCCGGCACGTCGCTGACGAGGAGGTTCACCATCCAGCGCAACTGACCCAGAAAAATTGCTGCACCTCCAAGGCTTATTTTGACGTCGCCGGACCAGGTGTCGTACGGAACTGAGCCGGACCAGTTGATGTCACCCTCAGAAGCTCCGATATGGAAGTTGATCGGCATCTCTAGGGCTTCACAGATTTCCCAAAATGGACGCCATTCGGGTTGAGCGAAATTGGGCATGCCTGAGTCGTGGGGATTGGAACACATGACGATTCCTTTAGCCCCGTTTTTCTGCATTCGGTCAACTTCGGCGACGCAAGCTTCAATATCCCACCAGGGAACCAGAGCCATAGGAAGAATCCGTCCGCCTGAACGCTGCTGCAGATCGCTCATCCAGTCGTTGTAGATCTCGACACACGCAATCCGTAGCCCTTCATCTTGAACGCGCAGAAAATTTTGGTTTCCGAATCCACCAACATTTGGATAGACAATCCCGTGGCTAATGCCCATCTGGTCCATGAGGTCCAGTCGCGCGTCACAGTCGTAACTAGCGGCGTGCACCATGTCGATGTCGGCTTTGAGGAACCGTAATCCGAGCATCTTTTCGCCGTCCGGCATGATCGCGCTGACCGCTGAATCCCCTGCTATCGGTATGTCACCATTGACAACCCATTTCCGACGGCCGTTGTGTTCCTTTACCTGAGGCACTAGCTCCTTGTATTTGGCTGGCGCCAAACTGGTCCACAAATCATGTGGTTCTGACCAGTGGGTATCGGAATCAATGATGTTGATCCCTGGAAAAATCTCGCTTACTGCCGACATCGCCTTCGCCCCTCTTTGTCCAGCCCCTCGTGAAGGACTCTAGTTTCTCGCGGCTGATCAGACTGGTTCGAGTTCAAACACTGTTGGCCGTCGGGTCGTCACTCCATTACGAGTTGTTATTTCAGCTTCAGGCGGTGAAGTCGAGTCATCCGTCCCGAAGTCAACGGGTTTGGTTGATGCTGTAAGCAAAACGATGGCTCCAAGTGATGCCATTACAAACACTGCCCCTACTGGCAAGATTCGGAGAGTAGTCAGGTCGGCTAAGAACCCTACGATTGGGGGTCCTACCAAGCTGCCAAAGCCCGAGTAGAAAAAAAGCATTCCTGTAACTGCGCCGATGCCTACTAGACCGAAATAGAAGGCAACGACGTCACCCGCCAAGGCCACAAATCCGCCATAAGTTAAGCCCAGCAAGGCCGCAAAAATCACAAGTAGGTAGTAACGACCATTTGCGATAATCCAGAAAAAGTATGCGACTGGCTGTGCCATGAGTGCTATTTGCAGCAACCGCACAGACCCCAGTTTCCCCGCCACTGCGGTGAGGAGGAGCCGACCCAAAATACTTGATGCACCCACGACACTCATCAACAAAGCGGCCTTTGAAGGTGTGATGCCATCGTCCTCGGCGAATTTGATGACAAAGGCAAAGGAACCCATCAGTGCCATTGACATCAGCCCAAATGCAACGGAAATGGTTTTGAATTCTCTGGTCCGCATGACGTTTCGGACATGTCCTCCGGCAACTCCCGGGGCCTGTGACGGTGATCGTCTGACCATGACTAGGCCAATCAAAAAGCCGACGGCGGATATCACGGCCAGTATCCGGTAGCTATTGCGCCACCCCTCTGTATCGATGATCGCCTTGGCAAACGGGACTAGCAATAGCGTGCCGAACCCCGATCCAGTAGCGGCGACTCCTTGCGCGAGGGCCCTGTATTTCACGAAAAAGGTTGCGACGGTTGAAAACAATGGGGAGCAGAAAATCCCTCCACCAAGTCCGCATCCGATTCCGTACACGATGTAGCCCTGCCATATCGCTGTAACGAATGAGGTAGCTACCAAACCGCAGCAAAACAGAGTTCCGCCAATTGCGAGCAACGGACGCGGGCCGTAGCGGTCAGCCCAACGACCCGATATTGCTCCCATTCCGAAGAACAGGAACATAGATAGACCAAAGACAATGGAGGTTGGTCCAAGTTTCGTGTCGAACTCTTTGCCCATCGAAGATACGAAGGCACCGAAGGTGTACAAGACACCGAAGGCAACTCCGTTAGCTATGGACGCGCCGACGGCGACGGCCCACGCTCGTGGGGTATCAAAGTGGTCCGTCGCGTCAGTCATGTTCGCCGCCATCGTATGGCAGCTATCGAGTTTCGTCGCCTCGAATCATCTCTTACGCGCAGTCCAAGACGTGTGGTAGCAGGCACTGCCCTCCCCTAACGTGGGGCTAGCACCGACATATTCATGTAGTGAGGGGGTCCGATGGAGGAAACTCAGGGGCTATTAAAAATCAATCCGATTGGATCTCTGGGACCGGGAGACCGACTTTTGGTTCTGCTCCATGGATTCGGTGCCGATGAAAATGACTTGGCTCCCTTGGTGCAACACATCGATCCCGATGGACGCTTCACCTCGGTCTGTTTTCGCGCTCCGATTGACTTGGTGCCTTTTGGTGCTGCTTGGTATGAACGAGATGATAATGGCGCGGTTGATGTTGAAACCTTCAAGTCTTCAGTGCGGTCGATCGACCAAACAATTGATGCAGTGTGTTCAGCAGGTAATTTTGTTCGATCGGAGGTAGTCCTCATTGGTTTCTCCCAAGGGTGCGCTATGACCCTGGCTGTAGGCCTCGGGCAAGAGATCGAGATTGCACCCTCAGCTATGGCCTGCCTTTCAGGCATGCTTCAAGACATACCTGACTTTGACTACGACCTGTCGGCAGTTTCGGACATTCTGATACAACATGGCACCCTCGACCCGATGGTTGACATTGAGCGTGGTCGCCGGATTCGTGACGTACTAACCGAAGCCGGTCATGAGCCTCATTACGCTGAGTACCCGATGGGTCACGAAATATCGAATGCTTCGTTATTTGATCTGAGGGATTGGTTGTCGACTATATAAATCAGAACGCCTTCAGATCGAAGATCGTCGGGCGACGACTTTCAGGCAATTCTGGCCGTCGATCCAGGCTGGGTGCCACTTGTTCAGGTCGCTGACGTTGATGGATGCTTTCTGGTCTGACACGCAAGAACAGTGTCATCAACAAGGCTCCGCTCAGAACCGAAATGGTCACAGCTGTTGACGCCCCGAAGACTTCGGCGATCTCCCCTACTGCCAACATGCCCAGTGGCAATACCCCAATCGCGCTACTTAGCAATCCCAAAGCGCGGCCTCGACGTTCTTCCGATACCGCGTCCATAACGAGGATTGCTTGAGTTGATCCGAAGAACCCCATGCCTACTGCTGCCAAGGCTAGGAACATCGCCGATGGGAGGTACCAGGGCAAGACCGCAAACCCGACCATAAAGCCGAACGCTATATAGGAACCCAGGACGTAGATCATTCCGCGTCGTTGAGGCTTAAAACGAGCGACTCCTAGAGAACCCACGAACATACCGATACCCAACATTGCTGCTAGGAGACCTAAGAGCGCGGGGCCTACCCCGAACTTGCCCCCTACAACCTGCAGGAGGGGACTTGAAGAGAAAAAGAAAAAGTTAACAAATGCTGTTACGCCGAGAATGGATAGAAGGCTTTTCTCAGTGCGGAGCATTTTGACGCCTTCTATCAACGCTGACACTCCAGCAGCGGCGACTTGGCCGCGTTGTGTAATTGAGGGAACCATGCTGAACGTTGTTAAGGAGATGATCTGGAGGGCGCCCATGACTATCAGGGCCCATCCCACACCTGCGGTCTGAATAAGTGATCCTCCAGCCAGTGCACCAAATGCCAGCGCTACCGCTGTTCCACTTGACTCCAACGCCAATGCGTTATCGATTTTCTCTGGCCCGACGACGTCATAGACGATCACACGACGTCCAACCATGTCGAAGACCCAGCCAACACCAGTGACGAACAGAACCGGATAGATCATCCAAAGTTGAAGCCTGCCACTAATTTCAACCCACCCCAAGATCGCGAGTCCGGGGATAGTCACAAAAAATTGTCCTATGACGATGCGTCGGCGATCAAACCGGTCAGATACCCATCCGCCGACCACGCCGCCTAACAAAAGCGGGGACCACAGAGCTACTCCCGCAAGCTGAACCATCCGAGCAGATCCGGTGAGATCATTCGCTATGAAGGGGCCGAGGAAAGAGACCCCCCAACGCGAAAGACTCCACGTCCATCCGGACGCAAATATCAGCGGGAAGTGACGAACTTTAAGGGCGTCGAAGGTTGTGGTCACCTAGCGGTGCATGCCGCCATCAACAGTGAACTCTTGACCGGAGCAGTAGCTCGAATCATCCGAAGCTAAGAACAGCGCTACAGCAGCAACTTCTGCAGGTTCAGCTTCTCGCCCCAGAGGTATCGCCCGGACCATTCGATCTTTGTCGAACTCTGAGGTCATATCGGTATTGATTAGTCCCGGATGGATGGAGTTAACCCGCACGTTGTGTCGACCGAGTTCGAGCGCAGCGATTTTACTCATGCCGCGAACCGCCCACTTCGTCGCTCCATACGCCATCGATGCAAACGTGGCTTCTAACCCGGCTACAGAGCTGATGTTCACAATTGAACCCGCACCTTGTTCAATCATCTGCGGTGCAACAGCCCTCATTCCATAGAAAACACCGGTCTGGTTTATCGCGACTGTTTGATCCCAGATTTCATCACTGGTGTTAACAAGACGCGCGCCCCGAAGAATTCCTGCGTTATTAACCAAAGCATCAATTCGGCCGTGGCGGGCTATCACATCTGAAACGACGGCTTCCCAAGCTGCGGCAGATGACACATCGTGCGACAAGAACTCGATTCCCAGTGTTCCCGCCGTTTTGCCACCTTCGTCTTCGAGAACATCTGTGATGACTACTTGTGCGCCTTCGTCCCGAAACATCTCTGCTTCAGCTGCGCCCTGACCTCTAGCGCCGCCTGTGATGATTGCTACCTTGCCGTCTAACCGTCCCATTGCTCCCCTAATCAGAAATCGTCTCTGGCAACACTAGCTACGAGACGGCTCGGGAATCTCTCTAGTTGCTAGCTCAGTTGCCATTTAGGTCTCTAGGGTGGAGGTTGTGAATCTCGAAAGTGTCATAGATGGTCTGCACTCAGTGGGCCCGTCTTGGGAGAAAAAGTCGGCCTTAGCTGATGAGGCTGGCTGCATTGATCCCGAGAACGCCGCTGATATTAAGGCCATCGGAGCTGCCCGTCTTCTACAACCAACCGACTTTGGTGGAGCGCAGTCATCGATCGAAGACCACATGCGCGCTGTTGCGGTAGCTGGCGAATATTGCATGGCTACCTCTTGGTGTCTTGCTGTTTGGAGCGCCCACGGGTGGATGCTCGCCCAACTGCCTACTGAAGGGCAGCATGAAATTTGGTCCGACCCAACAAATCTCATCAGCGCGTCCATCGTGCCCAAAACACAATTCCGACAAGAAGGAACAGACGTCATTGTGTCCGGCCGTTTCGGCTTCGGCTCTGGTTGCGATCACGCCCCTTGGTTGAGCGTCGGTGGCTTACTGCCCGGTGATCAACCCACGCCAGTCATTTGTGCCTTACCGGCGGATGAGGTGATCATCGATCACAATTCATGGAATGTGGTCGGACTTCGCGGTACGGGAAGCAAAGATCTGGTCGTAGCTGACGAGGTAGCGGTCCCTGCGCATCGTGTGTTACATGTCGCCGAAACAGTGTCTCGCCAGGCGCCTGGCCAATTGCACTATGGCGGCCCTCTTTATACATGCCCATGGCGAACTACCGCGATTTTGGTACTTGCTGCGCCTGTGATTGGCGCCGCTAAGGCAGCGGTTCGTCGATTCCAGGAACGTATTGATGACCATTTTCTCGTTGCTCTATCGAGTGTTCAGAGAAATGATCCCGCTGCTGGCTATCGACTGGCCGAATCAACTGCAGAAATTCAGGCTGCAGAGCTACTGATCTACGACGCTGCTGCTCGGTTAGATCATCTGGGTGGCGTCGATGATGTAGACCCGGTACTTAATGCGTCAATAATTCGCGACTGTGGCTGGGGAGTCAGAGCCTTGGCGAACGCTGTCGACCGCCTGTACGAGGCAAGCGGAGCAAACGCTATGAGAACTGATGAGCCTATCCAGCGTCTATGGCGTGATGTGAACGCTGCTCGCTCTCACGCAATCTTGACGTGGGACCATGCCGCGAACATTTACAGCAGGGCGCTTCTAGATTCGATTTAGCGGTCCAGGTTAGGAAGCACTTCATCGCGGATTAGTGCATCAGATTCAGCTGCTGTTTCGCGATTAGTTCCCATGGTGGCTCCGACAAATATCAACTTGTCCAAGCCCAATCGGCTGAGCGCCGCAATTCGATCTATGCATGTCTCGGGAGCCCCAACTATCGCGTAACTATCAACGAAATCTGGCGTCAATACCGACGCTTGTTGGCTGTCAGCGCGGGTGTGGCTGTTCATGTCGTAGTTATCATGCAGGTCGTTCATAACCTTGCGTTGCGCGTCCGAGACAGGACCTACGACCTCACCGTGCATTACTGAGAATCGAGCGAATGTCGACAAACCTCCGCGAACAAGATCTCGAGCGCGTTCGAGATCTGTGTGACAGACCACGTTCACGTACGCACCGTAATTAAGGTCGTTGGGATCAAGCCCTGCTTCGCTGCGAGCGTCACGAGCTATTTCCATTCCCCAACTAATTCGGTCCGGGTCGGCTCCCAATGCAAACATGATCCGTTCGGCGTGCCGTGCGGCGGCCCCGATCACCTTGGGACCGGTAGCCGAGACCTCGACAGGTACCTTTCCCACTGAACCCGGTAGCCAAGCAATTTTGCTGGTACCGGCGGTATCGGCTAGTTCCAGTTCGTCGACGGGAGGAGCTAACGCTTCTCCGAAGTTCAAATCCTCAAACGGTATTTCTTCACCGCGAAGATAAGTCTGCAAGGCAGATAGGTAACGTTCGAAATCTTTAACTCGGGCCGGTGCCCTTCCTAAATGTGCGAGCGCTGAGTCTCCACGACCGATCCCTAGTTGCACACGATCTGGGGCGAGCCGATTCACGCTAGCCGCAGCTCCCGCGGTGACTGCGGGATGCCGCGTCACCGGATTAGTGACCCCAGAACTGACTTGCAAAACTTCTGTTGCCTGAACCGCTGTAGTCATAGCGACATAAACATCACCAGACAGATTCTGAGAGTCAACGAAGGACACACCATCGAATCCTTGTTCTTCAAGTTGAAGCGCTGTCCGACTCGAGTCGGGCCGGGCCACCATCTGTTGAAAAATTCTTGCCATACGCCGACCGTAGCCGTGCTGACATGTGAGATGTCGTCGGATCTGTGTGCGGGTTGAGCTCGAAGTGGCTGGCATTCAGCGGGCTACGCTCTTTGCGTGGTCACTGACCAAAACTGTGACAAAGGTGACCTCGTCTCTACGAAAGAAGTACTTCGATGAAGATCGGTTTGTTCACCCCATTGCGTTCACCAGTTGCTACCCCAGAATTCTTGCGAAATTTCGGACAAAAAGCTGAAGAGATAGGTGTTCATTCATTTTGGCTTGGTGAGCATGTCGTCATATTTGACCAATACGAATCTAAATATCCGGGTTCTTCTGATGGCGTATTCAGATTTCCTGAAGGTTCTGGGCTGATGGACATGGTGAGCAGCATCGGCTTCTTGGCGGCCTGCACATCAACTCTTCGCTTGGGCACAGGAATCTGCATCCTCCCCCAAAATAACCCCGTCTATGCAGCGAAGGAATATGCGACTCTCGACTTCTTATCGAACGGTCGTCTCGATTTCGGAGTCGGCGTCGGGTGGAGTTGGGAGGAGTTCGAAGCATGCGGAGCCCCTTGGCCGGATCGAGGGAAGCGGTGCGACGAGTACCTCGAAGTAATCAACACCTTATGGAACGACGAAGTGAGTTCGTTCTCGGGCGACATGTACGACCTACCCGAATGTCGCATGCATCCCAAACCGGTTCAAAAAGGCGGGATCCCGATCTGCATCGGGGGGCATTCCGACGGAGCTCTTCGCCGCACCGCCCGCTACGGGCAGGGCTGGTACGGGATCAATCTCTCTCCCCAAGAGAGCAATCAAATGATCTCAAGGTTGGCGATCTTTCTAGAGGCAGAAGGACGTTCGATTGATGAGCTCGAAATCCATGTTGGTGCTGTAAACGACCAAATGGATGCATCAATGGTCGAGGCCTATGCAGAAGCTGGAGTAACTCAGCTATTGATTCCGTTCTTGCGGCAGGGAAACAAACACCTTGATGCGAACCTCGAAACCATCGAACCATTCATCGAAGTTTCTCGAAGCATCAGTTAGTTTCGGAATCGTTTGGGTCGTCTAGATGTTCAGCAGCTTCAAGTTCTCGCGCTGTCATATCCCGGGCCGCAGTTTCAACCGGCTTTACTTCCGGTAATTCATCACCGGATACACCTAACTCGCTGAAGCGTCGAAGCGTTGGAAGCACTCTGCTTTCCACGCTGCCCACCATTTCGTTGTAGGCCTTCGTTGCCATTTCTAGTCCACGCCCTGTCTTGGCCATTGCGGTCAACGTCGTCCCGACACGATGGTGCAGTTCGCGACCATGCTCTTCGACCTTTTTGGCGTTTTCGGCTAATTGAGTTGTTTGCCAACCACGCGCAATCGTGAGGAGCAGCGCCATCAAACTCATCGGGGATGCAATAACGACTCGTTGACGCATCGCTTCGTCTATTAGGCCAGGCTCAGCTCTCAAAGCGTCAGCCAAAAAGGACTCTCCCGGCACAAACATCACGACAAAGTCTGGCGCGTCATCAAAGAGCGCCCAGTACCGCTTATCGGCAAGTGCTTTTACGTGAGCCTGCACGGCTTTGACATGCCCCTTTAGCTCAGCTTCTCTGGCTGCCGCGTCATCGATTTCTTGCATTCGTAGATAAGCAGATAGCGGAACTTTGGAATCGACGACCAGAAATGCCCCATTTGGGAGCCTCACTGTTAAATCTGGTCGCAACACACCATCGTCGTTTGATACTGAAGCTTGTTCAGAAAAGTCACAGAACGAGGCCATGCCTGAGAGGTCAATAATGTTCCGCAGTTGGTTTTCTCCCCACGCACCTCGCGCGGACGGTGACTTTAGGGCGCCAGCAAGCGCTCCGGTTCGAGTGTTTAATTCGGTGATTTGGTGCATCAGGTTTTCGTTCAGAGCATCAAAGGAACCCTTGTTTTTCTCGTAACTGGATTTCAAATCACCTACCGAGGTTTTTAGTTGGTCCATCTGTTCTGCTACGGGCTTTAGGAGACTTTTTGTTTGCTCTTCTAACGTTCTGCTTCGTTCGTCAATTAGTTGGCCCGCTAGTTCATTGTTGGTTTTGAGCGCTGATTGCGCGGCCTTACTGACTTGAGCATCAACAGCCTCTTTGACAGCAACTACTAACCCCTCAGTGTCTAGGCGCACGTCAGGTTGTGACGTATCAGGCTTGATTGGTCGAGCGCGCAGTTGACTTAAGAGGTAACCGACGACGACAGCAAGTAGGGCCACCACTGCGACGAGAATGGAGTTCATGCCCTACATGTTGACATTAAGGAGGGACATCAAGTGTTGATCTGTCAATCAATTATTCCCGCCTGCCGCAGCAGGTCTAGCTGCTCTCTGGTAACGCCAACTTCAGCCAAAATTTCGTCGGTGTGTTGATTTGGGGCGGGAGCGCCGTGTCGCACGCTGACTGGTGTTCGACTGAACTTCGCTGCCGGGCCGGTTAAAGGGGCTGAAGATCCATCGATTAACTCGGTTTGTTGCAATAAATCCCGTTCGAGTACATGTGGGTCTTGGGCTGCATCAGCAAAGGTGTTTACCGCAGAAATAACAATTCCGGCAGCATCGATAGCAGAGACGACCTCTTCTTTGGGACGGTCCCGGCACCAATTAGCCACCAGTAAATCAACTTCATATCTGTTAGCTAATCGGTCCTCATTGGTCAGGTATCGGGGGTCTCGGCCTAACTCCGGACATCCAAGTACTTCGGTAAGCCTCACCCAGTGAGAGTCGAGTATCAGGGCCATGAACACATGACCATCAGCACATTGGTAGCAATTCGTTGGGGCACACACTCTGACTTCACTTCCCCACCTTTCAAGCGAATCGCCAGTCGCTCCTAATGTGAGATAACCGTTTGATTGGTAGATGATCGAATCTAGGAGTGAGACATCAACGTGTTGACCTTCACCGGTAGCGTCTCGATGTCGTAGCGCCGCAAGAGCGGCCAATGCACCATGTAGACCCGAGAGGTCGTCAGCCAAGAAGGTTGGAGCTTTGGACGGCGGGCCGTCTTTTGATCCGTTCAACGCCATCCATCCGCTATGGGCAAGAGCACCCGGATCGTATCCAGGGCGTTGCGATTCAGGTCCGAACTGCCCCCATCCACTTACCGATAGGTACACAATGTCGGGTTTTACCTTCCGGCAGTCGTCATACCCAACTCCCCATCCCGCAAACGTCCCAGGCTTAAAGTTCTCGATGACCATGTCAGCAGAGGCAACAAGGCTCAGGAAGGTTTCTGCACCTGCGGGTTCTCGAAGGTCAATCGTCACGCTTCGTTTGTTGCGATTCACTGTTTCTTCTGCAAAGGAACGTGACGTACCGCCAATCAGAGGTTTCCAAGGCAGCCCTTCGTCACCGGGCATCGCGACTCTGATCACATCAGCTCCATAATCGGCGAGGAGGCAGGCGGCCATGGGACCCGCCCAGGCCGTCGTTGCGTCAACAACCCTGACGCTTGCTAACGGGCCAGGAAGATCCCAACGAGCATCTCTATAAAACTCTTCCTTCTTCATGAACTGCAGCGTAGAGATTTTCAAACATGTCGTGCAGCGCGGAGTAGTTCCGATCTTCTAGGGTCCCTTTCAATTCCACGATGGGAAGTCCATGAAGTTCGGTGTTCATTTGCCAGATGCAGGGCGTGATCCAAGTCGAGAGGCAATGATCCAGGTCGCCACAACCGCTGAGGACCTTGGCTACGCGTCACTATGGTCAAGTGACCATATCGCTTGGCCTGATCCCGCTACTTTGAAATCAAAGTATCCGTATGCCGATGACAACAGCGGCTTTCCTCAGGCCGGAAGCGCATGGCTGGATTGCATCGGGACACTCCAATTTGTTGCCGGAATCACTGAACGGGTGCTCCTCGGAACCACAGTCCTCATACTCGGCTACCGCGGGGCCGTACAGCAAGCAAAAAGTTGGGCAACTCTCGATCATCTGTCCAATGGCCGGGCGATCATGGGCGTCGGGGTGGGTTGGATGCAAGAAGAATTCGAAGCAATCAACCGGCCCTGGGACCAACGAGGCTTGAGAGCTGACGAAACACTTGAAGTCTTCGAATCTCTATTCAGCGAAGGGTTGTCCAGTTATGACGGGTCCTGGACAAAGTTTCGAGACATTGGTTTTAGCCCGACACCCGTCGATAACCACATCCCCGTGTGGGTGGGGGGTCATTCGCGGGCCGCGTTTAAACGTACCGCTGTATTCGGCGACGCGTTTCACTCTGCTTTCGCTCACCCAGATTTACTCGCTGAACAGTGGACGGCGGTGAAAAGGGAATGCGATCTCCTGGGTCGCGATATTCAAGAACTTGAGCTAACGAGTCTTTTCCGACTCAACTTTGATGGCGGTGACCTCACCCAGGGTGAGATCGGCGGAGAGACAGAGCAAATCATTGATCAGATCGGCCGGTACTCCGATGTCGGGCTAACACACGCCGCATTTTTTGTTCTAGGACGAGGCAACGAGGGCCGATTGGAAGCGATCAATCGTTTTGCTGAAGAGGTTGCTCCTCATTTCGAAACCGACTCATAAATTCAGGAACTGAGCGATCAATCATCGATCCAAGTTTCTGAAGGTACTCCCAAGCCGTCAGCTATTCGGTTGGCGTAGGCGTAGTAGGCAGTGACTTCGGCTATGTCGAGGACATCTCGGTCACTGAATCCCACCACACGTAACTGGTCAACATCGCGAGACGTCATTCTTGAAGGAGTACGAGTGAGTTTCGTCGCATAGATCAGCATTGCTTTTCTTTTTTCGTTGAGCGGAGCAGACCGCCAGTCCTGCTCTACTGCAACGAGTAGGGCATCGTCTTTGAGTAGTCGGCGCAGACCGCGCCGATGATGATCAATTCAGTAATGGCATTCGTTTTCGAGGCTCACCACGAGAGCAATCATCTCCCGCTCGACTTTCCGCAAGCTCCGGGTACCCGCCATAGCTGACCTGTAGACCCCATCATGTGCAGCTAACCCTCTCGGATTAAGAGAATGAATCGACATGATGTAATCAATGCGGCCGTGGTTCTTATCGACAACTCGACCGTAGAGGCTGTCGAGGGCCTCATCATCTGACCATTCTTCATCTGGGACAATTTCAATCCATGCCATGCCACTATCGTGCCCTGTTCGCAGCAACTACGGTGGCAAAAAGCGAAACCTTGGCCAGGAAGCATTCATGACCCAAACTCCAACATCAATTATTGAGGCATGTCATCAAGCCTCGGAGATGGAAGTCCGACCTGATTTAACGACTGCTCACGCGTATGTATGGGAGAAACTTGCTGCTCCAGGGACATGGTGGAATGGCTCAGAACGACTAGCGATTGCAGAGGTCGTTCGGGCGGCTTTGGATGACGCTGATCCGATTCCACCCTGGGAAAGCGCCTCGTCTAGCGGTCGCCTTCCAATAAATCCTGTCATTAGTAATGAACTACAAGACGCTGTTTACCGCCTTTCAAGACACGCAGGAACATTGACTGAGGACTGGTACCTGACCATGCGCGATGCCACGGGTGTCACTCCGCAACAATGGGTAGAAGTGATCGAAGTAGCTATTAGTGTCGCTTCAGTTCTTCGATTTGCCCAGTTGGCAGGGATCGAACGCCCAGAATTTCCGGCGGCTCTCAATGGAGAGCCTTCCAGGCAAGATCAGCCGTCTAAACCCGCCAAACACCATTGGGTACCGGTTGTCCACCTTGAAGATATGACACCAGAACTCGCACCGTTTTACGAAGGACTTCCCGCCGTCGCTCCAGTGATACGAGCCTTGAGTTCAGTGCCAGCCGCCATGGATACCTTGGCGGCTCTTTCCAGCGCTCAATACATACCGATGCGTGAGATGGTCGACCTGAATTGGAGCAGAGGCACTCTGTCTCGACGACAAATCGAATTTGTGGCTGGCCGACTATCAGCTCTTCGGGAGTGCTTCTACTGAACTGCTGCCCACTCGATGATGCTCCGTGCGAGCAGCTCCGCAAACGACCTCGAAGTAGACCTGTCGCTAGTGCGCGGTGACGCTACTGAAAACGAAGCTGTCCAACATGCACCAGCATTGGCAGCTTTGGTCGACGCCTCAATCAACGATCTTGATGCGCTCCCCGCTGCTCGTTCAGCTTTAGTTGAAGCGACCGATACAGCAACCATGCTTGACGCTTCTGCTGTGGTGGCCAACTTCGAAATGATGACCAGAATCACTGACGGAACAGGTACCCGTCATCCATCAGACCGACTCGATTCGATGTCGGACATGAACACCTCAATGGGCCTTGACCAGTTCGTTTCCGCTCGGGTCTAGTCCGCGAAACAAAGCGACTTAGTCGTCACCCCATTCGCGCGGCTCGTCACCAAAGTATGTCGTTCGCGCCACTCGAGAATTGTCACTCTTACCCATGTATCCGACAGCGACGTGATCCATATGTTGGATAGCCCGACCCATGGGCATTGCCTGTGCATTAATTGAAGCTTTCGTGACCGTTACTGGCATCGGAGGCTGTTTCACAACTTCAGCAGCGAGCTTCTCAGCAGCAGGTATCAAGGCGTTGTCATCATTGACCGTGGCTGTGAAATAGCCAAAGTCATTAAGTTCCGCCATCTCATAGGTACGACCAAGTATCAACATTTCCTTAGCTTTGTGCGGCCCAACAAGATTGACCAACGCAGGAAGTGAGTGCCAAGTCAGGTTGAACCCAATGCTGACTTCATTCAACGTTAGTTTCACCGTCGGGCTAGCGAGTCTGAAATCGCACGCCGCCGGCAACACCGCCCCTCCGCCGATCATGTATCCGTGACATAAGCCGATAGTGATTGGATTCATATGTAGGAGCGCGTCGTACATCGAGGCTCCATGTTTCGATCCCAGCATTGCGTCTCGAGAGCTCGTCCGGGGTTGCTTCAGATCAGCACCAGAACACAAAGATTTGCCTTCGCCTCGAACAATTACCACTCGAACTGATGCGTCGGCATCAAGTAGTCGGACAGCTTGATGCATGTCTGCAACCAGTTGAGCATTCACCGCGTTGTGAACTTCTGGGCGGTTCAGCACTAGATGACGGACGGCTCCTTCGCCTTCAATTTTGACAGTCTCAAATTCCATTTCGAGAGTCTCCCAGAGAGTTGTCAGCTTCGCTCAACCTTCGCCTTCTAGTATTCGTGACGAACGAAATTTCGGAGGAAAGCATATGAGCTACGAAGGGTTCGATTTAACCGGCAAGGTCGCTGTAATCACCGGAGGAAATGGGGGCATTGGCCTCGGTTTTGCCCGAGCTCTAGCCGCCGCAGGAGCCGATGTCAGCGTTTGGGGAACAAACCCTGAGAAAAACGCCGCTGCCGAACAAGAACTTCAAGCAATTAATCCTTCCGCGTCGTCGGTCCAATGCAATGTTGCGAATGAGGACGAAGTAGAAGAATGCATGGCCTCAGTAGTAGAAAAATACGGCCGGATCGATGGTTGCTTCCCTAACGCCGGTATCGGCACACAAAACCAAAAACCATTCTTCGAGCACTCCAACGAAGACTGGTTTTCTGTGCTCGATGTCAATCTCAACGGTGTCTTTTACACCCTGCGTGCCGCCAGCCGACAAATGGTTGCTCAAGGCGAAGGTGGCTCTCTCGTACTCACTTCAAGCGGCACCGCCATCCAAGGTTCACCTAAAGGTCAGGCCTACGCTGCGTCTAAAGGCGCGATGCTGGCCATGATGATGGGGCTTTCAGTTGAAATGGCCCGATACAAAATTACTGCGAACGCAGTTATACCCGGTTGGATAGAAACGGAAATGACATCCGGCTTGTTTGGCTGGGACAAGTTCGTGGACAACGTCATGCCCCGAATTCCCATGCGTCGGTGGGGACAACCAGACGACTTTGGTGCTATCGCCGTTTATTTGATGAGTGATGCCAGCAGGTGGCATACCGGAGACGTAATAAAAATTGACGGTGGATTCAGCATTTTCTAGTGAAAAATCACGGAACGCTTTCCCAGGAATCACTGTTTCAGGGCCCCTGTATCGAGGAATTCGAGTTGCCTGGGGCTGATCTCAGCCTCCACAAATCAGTTTGGGTTACGCCCCAGGGTGATCAGCTATGTCAGGAGTTAGTCGAGGAACTCGAGTGGAGACAAGACAAGATTTCAATGTTCGGGCAAGTACATGATGTCCCAAGGCTGAACGCCTGGTATGGAGATCCAAACTGCTCCTACAGCTGGTCAGGGATTCAGATGAGCCCGACTGAATGGACTCCGACTCTGAGCAGTATTCGGCAACGCGTCCTCGACTTGGCCGGCGAAGAATTCAACTCGGTACTAGCAAATCTGTATCGAGATGGTTCCGACAAAGTTGACTGGCACGCAGACGACGAACAAGTACTGGGACTTACTCCGGTGATCGCTTCAGTGAGTTTCGGTGCGTCCCGCAAGTTCCGCATGCGCCGCAAGGATCGCTCACTAATGCCTACGGACATAGTCCTAGATTCTGGGGACGTTTTGATAATGCGCGGCTCGACCCAACAACTTTGGGAGCACGAAGTGCCTCGCTCAAAAAAGGTGAAGGAACCCCGCGTGAACCTGACCTTTAGGAAAGTGCGAGTAGCAGCGTGAAAATCGCTCTATCCCCCTAGCGTTATCAACGGTGACTACGCGAACTTCGATGCCTTGGAGATACTTACGTTTAGCTGTTGGTCTTGTCTTCTTTGGTGTTGGCTTGGGGCTTGTCGTTCTTGGAGATTTTGGTCTGCCACCTTGGGACATTTTGCATCAGGGCCTCGCTGAACAAACCTGGTTGACGTTTGGCACAGCGATGATTGTTATTGGGATAGTGCTACTGATCGTTCTCGTAATACTCAAAGAGCCGTTGGGCGTTGGGACACTCGCAAATGTTTTGGTTATCGGGTTGGTCGTAGACGCGACCATA
>MPLU02183187.1_pt1 | contig 25038 bp, 26 predicted proteins | sample 1617381 | NCBI WGS metagenome assembly MPLU02 (sample SAMN05944801, study PRJNA350692) | marine metagenome | biome: marine; feature: ODZ; material: water; isolation source: 90 m water sample filtered on 0.2 um supor filter | place: Pacific Ocean | collected 2012-04-08 | depth 90m m
CACCGGCACCGCCACCAGGAGCATCACCACCGGCACCACCCTCGGGCGCAGGACCAAAACCTTCACCACCCTCGGCACCGCCAGGAGCATCACCACCAGGAGCATCACCACCAGGAGCATCACCACCGGCACCGCCACCAGGAGCAGCGTCAGAAGGAGGAGCAACCTCAGAAGGAGGAGCAGGAGCAGCGTCAGGAGGAGGGCCAGCGTCAGGAGGAGGGCCAGCGTCAGGAGCAGGGCCAGGAGCAGGACCAGGAGCAGGGCCAGGAGCAGGGCCAGGAGGAGGTTGGAAATCTTGAGCTGCAACAGTGGTCGGGATCATGACCGTCACCAGAATTGCAAGGAGGACCACTCGGATTGTCCGTCGTCCTACTGATCGCATAACTGCCCCTCCTCATCATCCTCGTACGGGATGCCCGCTCGAGGACCCTTTAGCTTCTTCTGGCCCGGCTAGGCAACGTTGACATACTGGCCTGACCGCGTCCAACCAAACGCGTTCTTCCAGGTGTGGTCAGAGCACCTCGCGCGTGTAGCGGACCACCGCCTCGAGTTCCTCGGGGTCGTACCGGCCGCTGAAACCTGGCATGGAACCCTGTCCATCGGTCACCACTGTGAGCTGGTCGGCCAACACTGGGAACCGAATCTCCACCGAGACCAGCGACGGCCCCCTTCCCCCGGAACCGTCGGAACCGTGGCAGGACGCACACGCCTTCCCCCAGATCTCCCGACCCCTTACCAGAGCGGGATCTGCCGACCCGTCGTCGGCCCCGGGAACCTGTGGGGGGCTGGCACAGGACGCCCCGAGAACGGCCAATACCAGGAACAGAGCGCAGTGGAGTCGCATCGAACGTCGACGATACTGACGGCATGGGATTTGACCCGCGACGCCCCCACCACCGGCGCCCCAGCGATGTCCTCTACGTGGGCGCTGCCGTCGTCGTGGCTGTACTCCTTATCGCCTGGACGCTCTTCCTGTGACCTGCCAACCACCAACCGGCCACCCACGCGGGACGACCTCCTGAGATGGACAACCCCGAGATCCTGGGCGAACTGGAAGAGCGTTTCATCCATCCCTACCAGGCCACCAAGACCTACCTATGCCCGGGCTGCAACCGGGAGATCCCGCCGGGACTCGGACACTTAGTCATCGTCCCTGTCGACGTGCCTGACATGCGTCGCCATTGGCACCGAGGCTGCTGGACCAGACGCCGACCCGCCGAATCGCCACCATGGCAGCGACCATAGGGAACAGGATGTGGCGGCGACCCTCAGCAGGAACGCCGCAGCGGGATCAGAACTCCCGCTTCTCCTTGACCTTGGCACGCTTACCGATACGGTCGCGGAGGTAGTAGAGCTTGGCCCGACGGACGTCACCGCGGGCCCCGACCTCGATGCGGTCGATAATCGGTGAATGGACCGGGAAGGTCCGTTCCACGCCGACGCCGAAGCTCAGCTTGCGTACGGTGAACGTCTCACGGACCCCGCTGCCCTGACGGCGGATGACCACGCCTTCGAAGAGCTGCACCCGCTTCCGGTTGCCCTCAACAACGCGGACGTGCACCTTCAGGGCATCGCCGGCGTTGAAGTCGGGAACGTCGTCCCGGAGGTTCTGGTGATCGACGAGATCGGTGGGCTGCATGGCTCGTCCTCGAGAGGCTCGTGGCCCGTCAGACAGATCGGGCCGTTCGTGGTTCCGTCCCCGGACGGGAGGAGACCGATCGGCAAGCATACGGCCATCGACCGTGGACGACACCGGGACGACCGACCGCCCGTTGTGCCGTCTGGCTCAATCGTTCGGGTCAGGTGTCCCGAACTCGTCGAGAAGGTCCTGGTCGGCCTCGGTGAGGCCGCCACGCTGTTCGATCAGGTCCGGTCGTCGCTCGATCGTGCGAGCTAGTGCTGCGGCCCGGCGCCACCGGGCGACCCTCGCGTGATCGCCCGACAGGAGCACATCGGGAACGGACAAGGCACGGAACTCGGCCGGGCGGGTCCAGTGCGGGTACTCAAGAAGACCGTCGGTGAACGACTCGTCCTCCGGCGAAGCGCTGTTTCCCAGCACCCCGGGTCGAAGCCGCGCCACAGCCTCGATGACCGCCAGGGCAGCTAGTTCGCCGCCGGCCAACACGTAGTCGCCGAGCGAGAGCTCGTCGTCACACAGCTCGGTTCGGATCCTCTCGTCTACCCCCTCGTAACGGCCGCAGAGCAGCGAGAAGCCATCGAGCGCGGCGAGTTCCACGGCTACCGACTGGTCGAAGCGTCGGCCGGCCGGGCTGAGCAGGATCAGCGGTCGCGGGGGTTCGACGAGTTCAACGGCGGCGAAGACCGGTTCGGGCATCATCACCATGCCCGCTCCCCCGCCGAACGGACTGTCGTCGACCGTGCGATGGGCATCGGTGGCGGCCATCCGCAAGTCGTGTGCCCGGACATCGAGGTGGCCTGCGTCGGAGGCCCGGCCCAGGATGCTCTCACCTGTGTAGGCCCCGATGAGGCCCGGGAAGAGAGTGAAGACGTCGACACGGAGCGTCATGGCGTCTGGTCCGGATCAGCGTCCGAGGCAACCTCGGGATCAACGTCGTCGCCGTCGAGGAGGCCGACGGGCACGTCCACGTCGATACGAACACCCGGCTCGAAGGCCGTCAGGAAGACCAGCGGGACCAGTCGGCCATCATCCAACTCGAGAAGGTCGCTGGCCGGGTTTTCGAGGACCCCCGTCACGACACCGTGCTCGACCCCGTGCTGGTCCACCACCACGGATCCCATCAACTGGTGGATCCAAAGCGTGTCGTCGTCCGGGTCGTCGATCGGCGGCGCACTCAGCACCACCCCGCGCCACGCGTCGGCAGCCTCACGGTCGGGAATCCGGTCAAACCGGACCAGGTACCGATGCTGGTGGGGTCGACTCGACTCCACCGTGATCGCACCACGGTCGGTCTGGAGTTCGGCTCCGGGCGCGAGGCGCTCGGTGCGGTGGGTTATCAGACTGACGACGACCTCCCCGCGCACTCCATGGGGCTTGTCGATTCGGCCAACCTCGAGCAGGGCTGGCCCATCGGGATCCGGCCCACCGTCCATCGGACGGTCAGTCGACGAAGTCGACGTCGATCTCGGTCTCGTCGTTGACCGCGGCAGCCCGGACAATGGTCCGGATGGCGTTGGCCACCCGGCCGCGACGGCCGATGACGCGACCCATGTCGCCGTCGGCGACGGTCACCGAGAACGTGCACCGCTCGTCGCCCGAAGCCTGGATGCGGACCTCGTCAGGCTGCTCGACGATGGTCTTGATCAGGTACTCGAGGACGCTCTCAGCAGTCGGGGCTTCAGCGCTCATGATTCCTCCTCGACGGTCTCTTCAGCGGCCGCCTCTTCCACGGGGGCCTCCTCGACGGAAGCTTCCTCAGCAGGCGCCTCCTCAACGGCCTCTTCAACGGCCGCCTCCTCCACGGAAGCCTCCTCGACAGGCGCCTCCTCAACGGCCTCTTCAACGGCCGCCTCCTCCACGGAAGCATCCTCGACAGGCGCCTCCTCAACGGCCTCTTCAACGGCCGCCTCCTCAACGGAAGCCTCCTCGACAGGGGCCTCCTCGACAGGGGTCGCCACTACTTCGGGCTTCGGCTCGGGCGCCGCAGTCACGCTGGTGCCGGCAGGCTGACCCTTGAACTCGTCCCAGGCTCCGGTGATCTTCAAGAGCTTCTCGACACGCTCGGTCGGCTGGGCGCCGTTGCGCAACCAGCCCACCGCCTTCTCGTTGTCGATCTCGATCACGGACGGATCACGGCGGGGGTCGTAGAAGCCGACTGCCTCGATGATGCGGCCGTTTCGCGCCTTGCGCGAGTCGGCGGCAACCACCCGGTAGGTCGGCTGCTTCTTCTTTCCCATCCGCATGAGGCGGAGCTTCACGGCCACGTCGGTACCACTTTCTTGTCAGTCAGGATGATTCATCTGGCCCCCGCACGGTCTGGCGGGGGACCCTGGACACGGTGGAGTTGCGCCCATTCGGTCGTCCAGTCTGCCGGGATCCACGTCGTTTTCCAGCCTCCATGACCGGATCAGCCCCGTGACGCCCGACATGCCGTTCGACATCTTCCAGAGAAACCCGGCGGCACCCTCGAGAGGAGCCCGACCCGAGGGCCCTACGGCCTCCCCGGGGAACCCTCGCCGGGGAGACCGAGACCACCTGGGACACCGCCTGGCGTCTCGCCCAGCCCGGGCAGCGAAAGGCCCTTCTTCTTGTCGATCGGCGCCGGCCCAAGTGCCGTCGTCCGACCACCTCCGCCCCTTCGACCCTTGCCCCGGCCCTTACCAGCAGAAGGCCTGCCACCAGAGCGCCGACCCTTGCCGCCCATTTGCTTCATCATCTTTCGCATTTCACGGAACTGGCGGACCAACTGGTTGATCTCGTTGGGCTGGGTGCCACTGCCCGCAGCGATCCGTGCCCGACGGGAACCGTCGATGACGTCCGGGGCGGCCCGCTCACCGGGAGTCATCGAGTGGATGATCCCCTCGATCCGGTCGATCCGGCGTTCATCCACTTCGGCATCCACACCCTTCAGCTGTTGGGCCATCCCGGGGACCATTCCCATGATGTTGCTGAGCGGCCCCATCTTCCGAAGGGCCTTGAGCTGCTCGAGAAAGTCGTCGAGGGTGAAGGTCCCGTCCATGAGGCGGGCGGCGGCAGCCTCAGCCTCGGCCTGTTCGAACGATTCTTCGGCCTTCTCTATGAGCGTTTCGACGTCGCCCATACCCAGGATCCGACTGGCCAGGCGGTCCGGGTGGAACAGGTCAAAGTCCTCTAGGGCCTCCCCAGTCGACGCGAAGGCGATGGGACGACCCACCACCTCCTTGACGCTCAGCGCTGCACCGCCCCGGGCGTCGCCGTCCAACTTGGTGAGCACAACCGCGTCCAGTGAGAGCCGGGCATGGAAAGCCTCAGCTGTGTTGACGGCGTCCTGGCCGATCATGGCGTCGACAACCAGGAGGGTGTGGTCCGGGTCGAGTACCGCCGCCATTTCGGCCACCTCGGCCATCAGGTCATCGTCAACGGCCAGGCGCCCCGCCGTGTCACAGATGACGACGTCACGTCCCAGGCTGCGGGCCTGCGCCAGACCGGCACGAGCCACGGAGACCGGGTCGGTGGCCTCGCTGAACACCGGTACGTCGATGCGGGCAGCCAACGTCCGTAACTGCTCGACGGCCGCCGGGCGTTGGAGATCAGCCCCGATCAGCATCGGGTTTCGTCCTTGGGCCTTGAACCAGCGGGCCAACTTCGCTGCCGTGGTCGTCTTGCCTGATCCCTGGAGGCCGGCGAGCAGCACCACCGTCGGAGGCTTAGATGCGTAGGTCAGCCGATGGGTCTCGCCTCCGAGCACCCCGGTGAGCTCCTCGAGCACGATCTTGACGACCTGCTGTCCGGGATTGAGGGCTCCGCTGACCTCGACGCCGACGGCCCGCTCGCGGATCCGATCCTGGAAGGTCCGAACCACCGACAGGTGAACGTCGGCCTCCAACAGGGCTACCCGAAGCTCGCCGAGGAACTCTTCGACGTCTTCGGGACCGAGCCGACCTTTGCCCCGGATCCGTTTTAGGACCCCCTCGAATCGACTACTCAGACTCTCGAACACGGTCGGCTTCTCCTCAGGCCGTCACATCAACGGCGAAGAGTGCGTCCACGAAGTCCACCGGGTCGAACTCGACGAGGTCGTCGGCGCCCTCACCCACCCCGACCAGCTTCACCGGAATACCCAGGTCCTCCTGCACGGCGACCACGATGCCGCCCCGGGCCGAACCGTCCAACTTGGTCAGCACGATGCCGGTCACGGCAGCCACCTCAGCGAACTGCCGGGCCTGGATCAATCCGTTCTGCCCAGTGGTGGCATCTATAACCAACAGCGTCTCGGTCACCGTGCCTGAGCCCTTCTCCGCCACCCGCCGCACCTTGGCCAGCTCGTCCATCAGGTTGGACTTCGTGTGGACACGACCGGCCGTGTCGGCCAGGACGAGGTCGGCACCTCGGGCCGCCGCGTGTTCAACGGCGTCGAAGACCACAGAGCTGGGATCGGCGCCCTCCGCGCCCCGCACTACCGGCGCACCGGCGCGATCGGCCCACATAGCCAACTGGTCGGCCGCCGCGGCCCGGAAGGTATCGCCAGCAGCAAACACCACATGACGGCCCGCGTCAGCCTCACGGCCACCCAACTTCCCGATGGTCGTCGTCTTGCCCACCCCGTTCACACCGACGAACAGCCACACCGACGGACTTCCGCCAAGGGCCAGCGAGCGATCGGCGCCACCCAGACGATCCACGAGAACCGACTTGAGGATTCCCAGCACCCCGTCGACGTCGTCCACGCCCTCACGCCCAACCCGCTGGCGGACCTCGTCCAACAACTCGTCAGCTGTCGCCACGCCGACGTCGGCCAAGATCAGGGCGTCACCCAGTTCCTGCCAGATGCGATCGTCGACTACCTCGGATGCACGGATCGTGGCGAGGTGCGAAGACCATGCGTCGCGGGCACGACCGAGACGGGAGCGGAGACCCATGGCCCGAAAGGCTACCGGTGGGGTTCCGATCCGAACCCGGGCCGGAACCGGGCTGAACGTTGGGTCAGTCGTCCGCGTCCCCGCCGGTAGACGGTTCGGTGAACTGGTCGTCGAGAGCACCCAGATCGACCTCGATCAGGAGGATCTCTCCATCTCGGTCCACCTCCAGGTCGACCGACGTTCCCGGCAAACGAATCTGGATGTCGGCCCGCAACGCCGGCATGTCCCGGATGAGCCGACCATCGGAGCGGAAGATCCGGTCGCCCTCCAGCAGACCCGCACCGCTGGCCGGAGATCCCTCGATGACCTCCACGATGACCGCCCCGAAGTTGCCGTCGGTCGGGGACTCGCCTCGGATCCCCAACCACGCGGTCCCAACCGGCTCGCCGGTGATCAGACGGCGGGCCACCAGGACCACGGTGTCACTGGGCAGGGCAAACCCCAACCCGATATTTCCTCCGGTAAAGGCTCCACCAATTTGAATCGAGGTGTTCATCCCGATGATCCGGCCGTCACGGTCAGCTAGCGGGCCACCCGAGTTGCCCGGATTGATCGGGGCATCAGTCTGGATCATGGCCACGCCGGCACAGTCGGCGCCCGCCCCCGACTCGCAGCCGTAGGAATCGATGACCCGACCAAGGGCACTCACAATGCCCGCGGTCACCGTCCGATCCAGGTCGAACGGACTGCCGACGGCCACCGCCAACTGTCCAACCTCCAGGTCCTCGCTAAAGGCGAACACGGCGGGCACCAGGCCATCTGCCGGCTCGACCAACTCGAGCACGGCGACGTCGCGTCGCACGTCGACGCCGACCACCGTGGCGGCGATCTCCCGGCCGCTGGGAAGCGTCACGAGAATCTCGTCGGCGCCGTCCACCACATGGGCGTTGGTGACGATCCGCGACTCGTCGAACACGATGCCCGAGCCGTGACCCTTGTCGATCGCTGTAACGAGCACAACAGTGTCCCGCAGGGCCTCGGCCACCGCCACCACCGGTTCCTCGCCCGAATCGTCAACGGGTGCCTCCGCGAAGAGTCGGGCCACCAATGCCTCGACTTCTATTGCCGTCAGGCCCGCCGACTCTTCCACGAGGCGACTGACCACAGCCTCCACCTCGCTCTGGTCGAGGCCTGCTGCCTCTTCGACCACCGTCGACACGATGGAGGACACCTCGGCGGAACTGAGCCCCTCGGTCTCGGCCCCGCGATCGGCCAAGCGGTCAGCCACGATGGCTTCCACGTCGGCTGTGGAGAGGGTGTCGGAGGACTCGACCCCAGCGGACTCACGGGCGAGGATCTCCCGGACCTCGTCAGCGGTCAGACCCGACGATTCGCCCACACGCACCCGCTCGACCAGGTCGGCCACCACGTCGGCAGAGAACGCCAGGTCGTCATCGTCGCCCCGGAGCATCCAGCCGGCAACCGCACCGGCCACCAGGGCGGCCACCAGCACGGCGATGGCGAACACGCCGGCCAATACCCGGCCGGTGAGGCGTAGCGGCGCCTCGATCGGCGGCACGGGAGCCGGGAGCAGTCCCGGAAAAGACGGCTCGTCGGGACGAGGCGGCGTAACCGAACCGGCCCGGCGGCCGACCTCGATACTCCGTCGCTCAACGGATCGTGGAATCGGCTGTTCCTCGGGGCTCGATTCTTCAGGCATGGAGGAGAAGGTAGACGGAACAGGGCGCGTTACCGACGCAGCGCGCCTATGACCGCCCCGGCGACCGCGCTGACGGTCTCGCCTCAGATGCGGTCCCTACGGGACACGATCCGGTCCACGTACCGGGGTAACCACACGGCGAAGGTCGCACCTTCGCCCGGGACGGACCGGACGGTGGCTCGTCCCCCATGACCCTCGGCGATCTGTCGGACGATGGCCAGACCCAGCCCTGACCGTCCTACCTCCCGAGCTGATGCCCGGTCGCCCCGCCAGAATCGCTGGAAAACATGTTCGAGGTGCTCGACGGCGATTCCTGGCCCGTCGTCGACCACCGATACCCACACCATGTCGTCATCGCGGCCGGTGGCCACCCGAACCACCCCGCCACCGTCCGACACCCGAATGGCGTTGCTCAACAAGTTGGCCACCGCCCGCCGGAGGGCAGCCGCGTCGGCCAATACGTCAAGGCCCGATCGTTGCTCGAGCTCCAGCACTACGCCCGCCCGTCCGGCCGCCGCTCCGAAGTCCTCAACTGTCTCGCCCACCACCACTGCCAGGTCCAGTGGTTCTCGGGTCGCATCGGGTCGCTCGTGGTGGGCATATAACAGGAGGTCGTCGACCAGAACCGACATCCGCTCAGCCGCCCGCAGGGCAACCGACCCGGCGGCCCGAAAGTCCTCAGGCGAGGCATCCGGATCGGCCATGACGACATCGAGGTTGGTCCGCAGCACGGCTAGCGGGTTTCGGAGCTCGTGGGAGGCTTCGGCCACGAACCGGCGCTGACCCTCGAAGGACTCGTCGAGTCGGCCCAGCATCTCGTCGAACGTGTCAGCTAGGTCACGAAGTTCGTCCGACGGTCCACCCAGGTCAATGCGACGCGACAGGTCGGTGGCGGTGATCTCACGGGCCACCGCCGAGATCCGGCCAATAGGACGGAGCACCAGGCCGGCCACGTACCACCCGACCACCAGGCTCCCGAGGAACAAGCCAGCCAACGCGGTGAACGAGTAGGCCCGCAGCCGTTCAAGGGCTCGCCGGTTGACCTCTTCCTCGAAGATCACCAGCCACGGCCGGGCCGGCCGGTCGTCGGGGGTCAGCGAAGCGGGCTGCTCGGCGGCCCCGTCCGTCGTGCCAGCAGTGGCACCTTCAGCAGCGCCGTCGGCCAACTGCTCGAAACGAGCCAGACGCGACATGGGTTCATCCGACAACGCCCGAGACAGGCCCAGGTAGATGGCCCCGATCATCACGGCAGCTAGAGCGAACAGGACGATCGAGTACAGCAGGGCCAGACGGGTCCGCAGGCTGCCGAACCGGTCAGGCATCCGGTCGGCCATCCCGACCACGGACGCCTTCACCCGTCGGTCCCGTCTTTGACTCCCGGATCAAAAAGCCGGTAACCGGATCCGACCACCGTCTCGAGTGCTGGATCCTCATCGCCCACCGTCAACTTGCGACGCAAAGTGCCGACGGTGACCCGCACCGTGTTGGTGAACGGATCGGCGTGTTCGTCCCACACGTGGTCCAGCAACTGCTCCTGGGAGATGACCTCACCCGGCCGGGTCATGAAATACCGCAGCACAGCGAACTCCTTGGCCGTGAGCGCCAGGTCCCGGCCACCACGACGAGCGTGATGGCGGGCCGTGTCAACGACCACGTCCCCCACCTCCAGCACGGCACCCGATCGACCGGGATCACGCCGAAGCAGTGACCGGATACGCGCCGAGAGCTCGTCGAAGGCGAAGGGCTTAACCAGGTAGTCGTCGGCCCCCACGTCGAGACCACGAATGCGGTCCTCCAGAGTGTCGCGGGCCGTCAACATCAGTATCCGAGGCACCACCTCGTCAGGCGGATCGGCCCGTAGGCGTTCGCAGACCTCGAGCCCATCAATGCCGGGCATGGTCAGGTCCAGGCAGATCAGGTCGTACGGCGTCCACGAGGCCTTGGCCAGCGCCTCCTCACCGTTGTCGGCCGTGTCCACCGCGTAGCCCTCGCGGCGGAGACCACGGGACAGAGCGTCGAGCAGATCGGCCTCGTCATCGACCACGAGGATGCGCACGTCAACGACGGTACTCCGAGACCCACCGGTGCCGGGCCGCGGGTGTCTCGCTCGGGCGCCGGGCCCGGGAGCAGGCCACCGTGGGTCGGTCAGCCGTTGGTGAGGACGCCGAGGCGTTCGGCTACGCGGGCCGCCTCGACCCGTTCGCTGACCACCTTCGAGGAGCCACCGGGAGCCATGGATACCCCGTACAGGCAGTCCGCGGCCTCCATTGTGCGCTTCTGGTGGCTCACGATCACCAACTGCGCGTCGTTACGGAACTGGTCGACCAGTCCGAGGAAGCGGTGGAGGTTGACGTCGTCGAGCGCCGCCTCGACCTCGTCCATCACGTAGAAGGGCGACGGACGACTACGGAACACGGCGAACAGGAAGGCCAGCGCGGTCAGCGACCGTTCACCACCCGACAGCAGCGAGAGCTTCTTGACGTTCTTGCCCGACGGACGTGCCTCGACCTCCAGCCCGGTCTCCAGAAGGTCATCGGGATCAGTGAGGCGAAGGCGACCCTGTCCGCCCGGGAACAACGACTCGAATAGATCGGTGAAATGGCCGGACACCTCCGCATAGGCCGCGGCGAATACCGAGACGATCTCCTCGTCCACCGAGCGGATGACCTTGCGGAGTTCCTTGCGGGTGGACCGGATGTCGTCCAGCTGCTCCTGGAGGAACTCGTGTCGCTCCTTCAGGGAATCAAACTCGGTCAGGGCCAATGGGTTGATGGGTCCCATGAGCTTGAGTTCCCGCTCCAGCTCGGCGATCCGGGCCGCGGCCAGGATTCCGTCGGGCAGCACCGGGCATGGTGCCTCGATGGCCGCCTCGGGCTCCCGATCGAACTCGACACGAATGGTGGCCGTAACGTTCTCGATCCGCATCCGGGTCTCGGCCCGCTCGATCTCGAGCCGGGACTGACGTTCCCTGATCTCTCGGAGAGCGGTCTCGGCCTCGGTTCGCTCTCGACGGAGACCGTCCAGTCGGGCGGCCACGGCCCGGACCCGCTCGGACTGTTGGCGACGATGCTCCCGTAGCACCTGGAGTCGGGCGTCGACCAGGGCCATTCGGACGTCAATGGCCTCGACCAGTTGACGGGTGGCCGATTCACGGCCGACCAGGTCGTCCCTCTGGGCCGCGGCGGCAACCCTTTCATCGGAGAGCTGTTCGAGGCGGGCCCGCAGCTCCACAACCCGGGCTCCCACCACGGTGCGTCGACCCATCACCTCTGCGACCCGGACGTCGTGTCCGGTCCGCGATGCGCCAATGGTGGCCGATCGCTCCTCAAGCGATGCCCGGGCGGCGTTCATCCGCCGGCCGGCTTCCACCGAGGCCACCTCGTCGGCCTCCAGAGCGGGCAGGCGGTCATCCAACTCAGCCACCCGGCGGCCATCGTCGGCCAGACGCTGGTCCAGTTCACCGACGCGGGACCGCAGTCCCTCGGACTCGGTGGCGAGGTCCCGCCGCTCCACTTGGAGCCGCTGCAATGACTCGGCCGCCGCGGTGAATCGACCGTCGTGCTCATCGAGGGACCGGTTGTGACGGGCGACCTCGTCCTCAGCCAATGTGGTGCCCTGCTCGGCATCGTCGAAAGCCGCTGACGCGTTCACCTGTTCTGATCCGGCCGCGGCCAGCCGGGACTCGGCCTCGGCGAGTGCGGCGCCGGTGGCACCCCGACCATCGCCTCCGACCCGCCAGCCCGACGGGCCGAACCGGTCGCCCGAGGCGGTCACCAGCACGGCTTCAGGGTGACGCAGCGCCAGGTCCACGACCTCGGTCAACGGTGCGTCGACCAACGCCGCGTGACCCAGCAGTCGATCGAGTAGCCCATCGACACCGGTGGCTGCGTCAGCAACATCCAATCGAGCCCGGACGTGGGGGCGAACCGGGGAGCCGACCATCGGAGCTGACCGCCCGGTGGCACCGGCCCCTAGGGCCAGCACGGCAGCCGACAGGCGGCCCTCCTCCAGCGCAGTCAACGCCTCACGAGCGTGATCGGGGCCACGAACCACTACCGCATCCAGCGCCGAGCCGGCCGCCGCCTCGAAGGCAGCCTCGAATCCCTCGTCGACCTCGACCAAGTCCAGCAGGGTGCCCAACACCCCGTCGATTCCCGCCAGGTGTTCGGTACCGGCTCGTGATCGGGCCTCGTCGAGGGCCAGGGCTAGGGCATCCACGCTCGCTGATGCGGTACGTACCTCGGCCTCGGCGGCCACCACCCGTTCCCACGCGGCGTTCCGCCGCACCGATGCCTGATGTGACCGGGCCTCCGCAGCGGTCGCCTCGGCGACCAGCGGCTCCTCGGCGGTCTCGCCCACCGACAGGTCGGCTCGCAGGCGGTCGGCCTCACCGTCGAGTCGTTCCGACGCTTCGTCGAGCGCCGCCAGTCGGTCGGCCAGCCGATTCCGTTCGATGCCCGCCTGATCCACCGAGGCCCGTAGGACCCCCAGCTCGCCTCGGGCCTCGGCCGCATGTCCACCGAGTGCCGGAATCCCCTCAGACCAGTCCATCTCAAAGGCGGCCCGGTCGGCCACCAGCTCGGTCTCGGCCAAGGCCAGGCGCTCTGCTTCGGGCGCCAGCTCCTCGGCTTCGGCATCGAGACGGCCCATTTCGGCCTCTGAGCGGTCCAGTTCGGCTTCGAGACCCACCACGACCTGCTGGGAGATCAGCGCCGAGCGATCCCGTTCCAGTCCCCGGAGCCGTTCGACCAGCACTCCCCGGATGCCCCGGCCCCGCTCACGCAATGCCTCGAATCGGACTAGACGATCGCCGAGATCGTCGCCACCGCGAACCGCCAACTCAGCCTCGGCGGCCACCACCTCAGCATCGAAGCGGGCCAACGACGTGGTGTGTGTGGACTCGGTGGCGGCCAACGTCGAACGGTTCTCGGCCTCGTCACGTGCCCGGGTACGGAGGCTGGCTAGCTCGCGGCCTGCTCGATGGAGGCGTAGGGCCGTGAGTTCGTCGAGTAGGTCGCCATGTCGGCGGGCCGCATCGGCCTGTCGTTCGAGGGGTCGCAATTGGCGCCGGACCTCGCGGAGCAGGTCCGACAGCCGGTCCAGGTTGGCTTCGGTGGATCGCAGCCGACGCTGGGCCTTCTCCTTGCGGCGCCGGTACTTCAGGATTCCAGCAGCGTCCTCGATGATGCTGCGCCGGTCCTCGGGACGGGCGTTGAGCACGGCGTCGATCTGGCCCTGGGAGATGATGACGTGCTGCTGGCGGCCCACGCCGACGTCGGACAGCAGTTCCTGAATATCGAGCAGCCGGCACGGCGCTCCGTTCATCGAGTACTCGCTGTCACCACTGCGAAACAGCGTGCGGGTGATCGTGATCTCATTGAACTCCACCGGAAGTTGACCGGACGAGTTGTCGATGGTCAGCGAGACCTCGGCCCGCCCGAGGGCGGCCCGCGTCGAGGTGCCGGCGAAGATCACGTCGTCCATCTTCTGGGAACGCACGGCGCTCGGCGCCTGGGCACCGAGCACCCACGCGATGGCATCCACCACGTTGGACTTGCCGCTCCCGTTGGGGCCGACCACGACGGTCACCCCGGGTTCCATCTCGAGGGCTGCCGAGTCGGCGAACGACTTGAATCCCTTGATGGTCAGACGCTTCAGGAACACGCGCTGCCGCCGATCGGGATCATTAGGGACGATCGAACACGTCCCTTTACGCCGGGAATCACACCTGTGTCATTCGCCATGGCGCCACCCTAGGCGCGCGTTAGGCCGCGCGGTCGCGCAGTCCTCCTCTCCCCATCCGGGAGGGTCGCAGGGTGTCCGGTAAGCGGCTCAGACCTGGGTTTCGCAGTAGTAGGTCCAGCCGCCCTTGTACTTGATCCGCTGGATCGGAGTCCGGTTCCGATCGCTGAGAGCGCCGGCCCGGGCGTAGACCGCCAGGTGGTCGCCGTAGACGCCCGGTTCGCCGTACACGTCACGAAAGGGACGTTCCTCTATGTCGGTGCCCCGGTACTTGATGGCGTCGTTGACCACCTGAATCAACGCACCATGGAGCCGACGGACCTCCTGGTGGGAGAGGCTGTCCGACATCCGGTCGTGCCTCAGGCCAGCGTGGAACAGGATCTCATCGGAATAGACGTCACCCACGCCGACCACGATCGAGGAATCACAGAGGAGGTCCTTGAGATGCATCTGTCGAGCCAGCACCTGGCTGCCGAATGAGGTCCACGGGATCATCTCCCCGGCCGGATCCATGCCTCCGGCTGCCACTTCAGGGAACTCAGCCACCAACTCATCACCACCGATCACGCACACCTGCGAGCCACCCTCGGGGTCGACCAGGCGCACGTGTCCACCCACGGTGAAAGTACCGGTGATCTCGGTGCCTGGCTCTACAGCGTCGCGGGCCGTATTGCGTCGCATCTGCGCCCCGGGACCGAGCTTGATGACCAGCAACTGGCCGTCGTCGAGCTCGGAGACCAGCAGGAGGCCCATGCGCCGGACCGGGCCGAGCTTGCGACCTTCTAGGCGACTGGTGAACTGCTTGCGGTTGCGGTAGCGACCGAGGGTGGCCATGGACGCTGCCTCCACGGTCTTCAGCTTGCGTCCCGAGATCTCTCGATCGAGGGCGTAGCGGATGGTCTCCACCTCGGGTAGTTCGGTTTCAATGCTCACGGGGACTCCTGGGAGATCACGGGACGAGACGGGGGCGCAGGGGGTGCACCCACGGGAACGAGGGCGGGACTGGATGACTCGAGGGACTCGATGGCAATGCAGGCCAGCAGGGCGGCAGCCTGTTCGGCACGCTTCTTGGAGGTTCCGATGGCCGGACCATGACGCTTCCCGGCCGCCACAACCGCTGCGTGGAAACGCTTCTCGTGGTCAGGGCCGTCGTCGGTCACCTCGTAACGCGGCGCCGGTTCGGATCGACGGGCGACGAGTTCCTGGAGACGAGTCTTGTGGTCGTGGCCGCCGGGCTCCTCGGCCGATCGATCGAGCAGGTCGGCGAAGAGGCGATCGATGAGCGTCCGGGCGGCGTCCAGACCAGCGTCCAGGTGAACGGCTCCAATCACGGCCTCGAGGGCGTCGGCCAGGATCGACTCCTTGTCGGCGCCGCCGCTGGTCAGCTCGCCCCGGCCCAGACGCAGGGCGCCACCGAGGCTGATGCCGCGGGCCGTCTCGGCCAGTGCCGGAGCGCTCACTACCGAAGCTCGGATCTTGGCCAGTTGACCCTCGGGAAGTTCCGGTTGGTCACCGAAGGTGCGTTCGGCGATCACCAGACCGAGGACCGCGTCGCCGAGGAATTCCAGACGTTCGTTGGACACCCCGTCATGCTCCGCGCACCATGACCGATGGGTCAGGGCGTCGACCAGTAGCCCGGGATCGGTGAACTCGTGTCCGATGGCCACGACCAGAGCGGACGAGTCGGGCTGCTGTGGGACCGGGGAGGGGTCAGCCGAGGCGGGAAACGACATAGTCGACGGCATCGCGGACCGTACGAAGGTCCTCGAGGTCGTCGTCCTCGATCCGAAAGCCGACTGAGCGCTCGCTGAACTCCTCTTCGATGGCCTCCACGAGTTCGATGAGGGCGAGCGAATCGGCATCCAGGTCGTCGGCGAACGACGCACCCTCGGCGATCTCGGTCGGCTCGATTTCCAGGATGTCAGCCAGACGATCCCGAACCAGTTCGAGAACCTCGTCGCGCCCGACCGGGGCGCCCTCCACATGGGTTTCTGCAGGCACGTCGACTCCTGTCGATATTGGCCGGTTCCGGGTCTCCGGAGTTGTTCGCCGGGCCGTCAAACGGCCTACCGGACGGTGAACAAGCCTACCGGAATCAACATCCTGTTCGGGAGTACCCGTTAGTGGCTAAAAGGTATCTAAAGCGCAATATCAGGGCGTTTGGCCGGGTTCTGTCGGATGGGTCGCAACCCCAGGGCCTCAAGATGCGACTGCGGTAGTGATGTGGCCGACCACGTCGGCTCGCACCATCTCCGATGCCACGCCGATGGCATTTCGCATGGCCACGGCATTGGTTGAGCCGTGGCTGATGATGCACACGCCCTTCACCCCTAGGAGCATGGCGCCGCCGTAGGTGTCGGGGTGGAACTCCCGGTACAGGTCATCTAGCTCGGGGGCCAGCACGTCGGCGGCTTCGAGGGCCTCTGGTCGACCGGCCATGGCCGTGAAAAGAGCCGTCAAGAGGGCCTTCAACGCGCCCTCCGCAGTCTTCAATGCCACGTTCCCGGTGAACCCGTCGGTCACGATCACGTCGACCGCGTCGGTCATGAGGTCACGGCCCTCGACATTGCCGATGAACTCGGCGCCCCGAAGCGTGGCGGCCTCAAGGGCGGCGTACGCCTCCTTGACGAACGGGCTGCCCTTTCCGGGCTCCTCTCCGATGGAGAGCAGCGCCACCCGGGGTTCAGCGATACCCAACCGGTGATGGGCAAACACCGCGCCCATCTGGCCGAACTGGACCAACCATTCGGGTTGGCATTCGGCGTTGGCGCCCGAGTCGAGCATGACGGTCGGCGTGAAGCCGGGAGTGGGGATCAACGTGGCGATGGCCGGCCGGGCCACGCCCTTGATGCGACCCATCCGAAGCAGGGCGCTGGCCATCGTGGCGCCCGTGTTCCCGGCACTCACCATGGCCGAGGCCCGCCCGTCGCGTACCGCCTCGGCGGCACGGACCAGCGACGAGTCCTTCATCCGTCGAACGCTGGACCCGGGCTCGGCGTCCATGGCGATGACCTCGGAGGCCTCGATCACCTCCAGGTCCCCAGTGTCACCCAGTTCTCCGGGTCGTCCCACAAGGACAATGGGAATGCCGTCGTCTGCGGCAGTGCGCGCGCCGGCCACAATCTCTGACGGGGCGTGATCGCCCCCCATGGCGTCAACGGCGATGGGAAGCATGACTGGGGTTGCGACTCGGCGGCTCAGTCGGGACGAGTCACTGGAACGTCGATCAGTCGACGTCGACGGCTTGGCGGCCGGCGTACCAACCGCAGTTCCCGCAGATGCGGTGCGGACGCTTGATGGCGCTGCAACGCGGGCAGGAACTCCGTGAGGAGCGGCCCAGAGTCCAGGCAGCCGCCTTGCGGCTCCGGCCCTTGGCCTTGGAAGTCTTCTTCTTGGGGACGGCCATCGTCGGTTCCTCAGAGGCGTCAAACGTCGGGGGCGGTGCACCCGACTGCGGTCGATCGGCCGGAGGCGGTGACCCGCCCCGGGCGACCCGATGAGGTTAGCGGGACCGTTGCCGAACCGGAACGGCGACCTGACCGTCAGGGGATGACCCGTGACTCAGTGTTCGGGCGTCAGGAGTCGGCATCCCCCGGAGCCCGGAGGGCATCGAGGGCCGCCCACCGGGGATCGGCGACTGGCGCCGCGTCGAGGTCGTCGCCCTCAGCCTCACCACTCCCGAAGGTCGCAGCCGGAAATCGTTCGGGATCCGGACCGGCACAGTCCTCCGAACACAACGGTGACAACGGTATGGCCAATAGAACGGCATCCCGAACGATCGGCTCAACGTCGGCCTCGTCGCCGCCCAGAGGGTAGGCGTCACCCGAGTCCCCCACGGACCCCTCGTCTCCGCTGCCGGTGGACGACGGGGAGCCGGAACCGGCCGACAGGACCTCGTGTACCCGCAGGTCGAGACGGCCACCCACCTCGTCGAGGCAACGTCGACATTCGCCGACCCACGCGGCACCCACAGAACCGGTAACCACCACATCCGGGCCCCGCGCCTCGGCTTCGAGATCGACGTCGACCCGGCCGTCTACCACCCGCACTTCGCCGACGCCCAGATCATCGAGTTCGACCGTCCGTCGGACCAGCCGGGGGTCGACCCGGCGGCGCAGGACGGCCAGCGGGATCCGCAGGCCGTCGTCCACCTCAGGTGCCCTCGGCGTCCTGATCGAAGAAGTCGGCGCCCGGACGTACGGGGGCAGTGCCCGACGCATGCGCCTCGTCAACCGCCCGTACCGCCTCTGCGGCTTCGGTGGCCCGTCGCTCCCGGTCCCGGTCCAGCACCGTCTCCTGTAGACGACGCCGGCCCTGGGAGATCGTGTCGCGGGTGCTTCCCAGCAGCGTCTCGAAACTGGCCAACTTCTGGTCGCAGTAGTCCTCGGTCTCGCGACGCATCCGACGGGTTTCCTCACGGGCCGTCTCGACTAGTTGGCGAGCCCGTTGCTCAGCGGTGCGGACCACTTCGGTGCGCTGGACGAGACGCTCAGCCCGGGTGCGCGCCAATTCCAGGATCTCGTCGCCCTCACGCCGTACCTTGCCCAGAAACTCCTCGCGCTCCTTGAGTAGCCACCTGGCCGCACGCAACTCCTCCGGAAGTCGTGCCGCCGCCTCGTCGAGGAGTGCGAGGAGTTCGTCTTTGTTGACCATCGACGACGCCGACAACGGCATGGGCCGGGCGTTGGCCACCACCTCACGCAACTGGCGCAGGATGGCTTCGATCTGTGGCGGCCGATACGGGTCAGGAGTCGCGGCCGCCGGCTCGGCGGCCAGCGGAACCGGATCCGGGCCGCTGTCCATGGGGCCGGACAGGGGATCAACCATCGGGTCGCTCACCTGTCGAGCCGGCTCTCGAGCCGGAGCCGGACCGGGTCCGGCACCATGTCACTCACGTCACCGCCGAGACGGGCCACCTCGCGAATGAGGCGTGAAGCCAGAAACGAACGACGGGATGCGGTGGGCAGGAAGAGCGTCTGCACCCCGGAGATCTCGGCATTCATCTGGGCCATCTGGAGTTCACTCTCAAAGTCCGATACGGCACGCAATCCCTTGATGATGAAGTGGGCCCCCACCTCGGTGGCAAGGTTCACCACCAAACCGTCGAACATCGTTGTCCGGACGTTGGTCAGGTGCTCGAAGCACTCGTCGAGCAGCGCCATCCGCTCCTCGAGGTCGAACAGGCCTCCACCTTTGGACGGGTTGGTGAGGGTGGCCACCACCACCTCGTCGAACAGCCCGGCAGCTGTCTCGACCATCTCAACATGCCCGTTGTGGACGGGGTCAAACGAACCGGGATACAGCACTCGGGTCACGAGTTGGCCACCTCTCCCCAATCTTGGAAATCGTTCCGTCGACCGTGACTCAAGCCGGATCCGACTCCGGCCGGAGCAGCATCACCACGGTACCCGCGGTACGGCGGTGCGAATCGACATTCCAACGGGGACCGGCATCGATCTCACGATCCGATTCCACGGCGACCACTCCGTCTGCAGCCACCAGTTCGATCAGGGACTCCAGGAGGTCAGTCCAACCGTCGAAGTCGTACGGCGGGTCGAGCAGCACGAGGTCCCATGGTCCGGCTGCGCCGCCGAGGCCCGTGGCCAGCCACCCGAGGCCATCGGCACGGACCACGGTGGCCCGGGTGGACAGATCGCAGGTGTCGAGGTTGACCTCCACGAGTTCCACCGCATCCCATGCCTGCTCTACGAACGTGGCGTGCGCAGCGCCACGAGACAGGGCCTCGATTCCCAGCGCTCCGGTTCCAGCGAACAGGTCGAGGACCCGTGCGTCGACCACGGCGCCGCGGCTGTGCAGTGCGTTGAACATGGACTCGCGGACCCGGTCGGTCGTGGGGCGCACCGTCGAGCCGCCACGCCGGCCGTCCGAGGCTCCGCCATCCGGGGCGACCAACCGGCGGCCACGGGCAGTTCCGGCAACGACGCGCACGCGTTCATCTTGTCAGGCCCGCCGTACCAGAGTCCGTCGCGGCAAGCCCCATGACGGCAGACCCAAATCCCCCAAACGCTAGGTTCGGCCCGTGCGGGCACCCGAGACCATCATCTGCGTCGACTGTGGGGGGACCTGTCATCTCCTCCCCCACCCGGAGACCGAGTTCGAGCCGGGCGACCCGGTTGCCTACCGATGTGCCGACTGTATGGACCGTTGGGACCTGGTGACACCGGATGACGGCGACGAGGGCCGAGGCGACGAACCGCCAACCATCTGACCGATTCCTTCGGTGGGCCACACGCCGGCCCTCACGTCATGCCACCCGCCGAACAGTTCCGGGGTGTTCAGTGCAGTGGATCCCTCCACATGAGCGGGACGGTGGGGCCGCCGGCGATGACCGCCTCACCGGTCACCACGAATCCGTGGTGCCTATACAGGGGCACGTTGGCCGGATTGGACGACTCGAGGTAGGCGCCCACCCCGTCGGCATCGCAGCGCCGGGTGACCGCCGAGATCAGCGCTGAGGCCAGGCCACGCCCACGTGACGCCGCTCGGGTGCCCACGAAGGCCAGATACCAGTGAGGCGTAGCCGGCGAGGCGCCCAGCATCGGCATCATGGCCTCCAGACGCCGGGCCATCTCCTCCTCGCCCAGAGCCATCTGGTTCACCATGCCGACCGCCGAATAGTCGGGCCCCGGGTCGTCGGGGCCGCGGGGCGGCACCCACACGGCGGCCGCCTCCCGTGCGTCGGCCGGATCGCCGGGTACCACGATCTCGTCGACTCCCCGGCCGCCTAGCAGTCGGTTGGCGAACAGCGCGGTGACCAGCGCCATGTGTCGACCCGGTTCGTGGTCCGGCCCCTCGTCGAGAAGGAACGACAGCACCGGGTCAGAAGCAAAGGCCTCGGCCAGGGTGGCCACCACCACGGGGACGTCGTCGTCTCCCCCGACTCGTGTAGCGATGGGCGGTCGGCGACCTTCAGGCATGTCCGATCCTGCCCCACCAGCGACCCCAGGTCATGACTTCAGGAGGAATGCCGACTCGTCGGCCCCGAGGAATAGGTCGACCTCGTCGGCCAGTTCGGGGTGGGCCTCCGGCCCCGAGCCGTCGGCCACCAGGGAAAGCGCCACCTCGCGGGCCGCTTCCACCCACTCGCGGTCCCGCCGGAGCGAGGCCAAGCGAAGGTCGTTGCGGCCCTTCTGACGCTCCCCCATGATCGTGCCCTCGCCCCGGAGATCCAGGTCGACTTCGGCCAGCTCGAACCCGTCGGTGGTGCGGACAATGGCCTTCAGCCGCTCCTCGGCGTCCGGCGTGGGTGCTTCGCCAACCAGGAAGCAACGGCTGATATGTGCGCCTCGACCTACCCGACCTCGGAGTTGGTGGAGTTGGGCAATGCCGAATCGGGCCGCGTCGAGCACCACCATGACCGTGGCGTTGGGAACGTCGACACCCACCTCGATGACCGTGGTGGCCACCAGCACGTCGAGTTCCCCAAACCGGAAGAGACGCATCGTCTCCTCCTTGTCGGCTCGGGTCACCCGCCCATGGAGCAACCCGATCCGCAGGTCGGACAGGACCTCGGTCGACAGCTCGGCGAACGCCTCCTCGGCCGACCGCACCTGGAGGGCATCGGACTCGTCGATGAGCGGACACACGACGTAGGCCTGACGGCCGGCGGCCACCTCGTCGCGGACGGCCTGCCAGACCTCCTCCTCCTCGACCACCCACGCGGTGTCGATCGGGGTCCGTCCCGGCGGCATCTCATCGAGTACCGAGACGTCGAGATCTCCGTAGACGGTCATGGCCGCGGTGCGCGGAATGGGGGTAGCCGTCATCACCAGGACGTCGGGAGCCGTGCCGTCTCGGTTCTTCTCCCGGAGGGCCGCCCGCTGCTCCACACCGAACCGGTGCTGCTCGTCGATCACCACCACGCCGAGCGAGCCGAACTCCACCCCCTCCTGGATCAGGGCGTGGGTGCCGATCAGGACGTCAACACCACCTGCCACCAACTGGGAGGCGATCCGGCGCCGTTCGGCGGCGGTGGTCCGATTGGTGAGGAGGTCGACCTTCAACGGTCGGTGTCCCAACAAGGTCGCCGGATCGGGAACGGTCATGCCGTCCAGCAGTTCGGCCACCCCAAGGTGGTGCTGCTCGGCCAGCACCTCAGTGGGTGCCATGAACGCGCCCTGGCGGCCACCTCGCACCGCGGTCAACAGGGCGGTCACCGCCACCACTGTCTTGCCTGACCCCACGTCACCCTGCAGGAGACGATGCATGGGCACCGGGCGGGATAGGTCGCCGGCGATCTCATCGATCGTGCGGTGCTGCGCCCCGGTCAGTTCGAAGCCCAGGCGGTCATGAAACTCGGCCACCACGTCGGTGCCACCATCCACTGGGCCGGCGGGGTGGGCAATACCCACCGACGTCCGCTCCAGCTCCAGCTTGCGGCGGACCAGGGCCATCTGGATTCGCAGCAGCTCGTCGAACACCAGACGGCGGCGGGCCTCGGCCATCTCCGCCATCGACTCGGGGCGATGAATGGCCCGGTAGGCATCGGACCGGTCCATGAATCGGAAGCTGTCACGCACCCTTCGGGGAACCGGGTCCGACAAGCCGCGGACGGCCATGGTCCGACGCAGAGCCTCGCCTACGAAGGAGTCGACGTCCCAACTGTGGAGGCCGGCGGTCTCGGACTGCGGGTAGACGGCGACGATCCGGCCCGTCCGGTCACCGATCAGGTCGACGACCGGGCCCACCATCTGCAGGGTGCCCTGGTAGTCGTCGGCCTTGCCGAACACCACGGCCTGCATCCCCTCCTGCAGCTGGCGTTCCCGCCAGGGCTGGTTGAAGAAGGTCAGCCGGAGACGACCCGTCTCGTCCGACGCCCGTACTTCGACGAGGGACCGACCCTTCCGGGTCCGCCGTGCGACGACCCGGTCGATACGAACCAGCACCATGCCTTCGGACCCCGGCTCGAGTTGGGCCACGGTCGCCTCGCGGCTGCGGTCCAGGTACCGACGTGGATAGAAGCCGAGCAGGTCGAGGATCGATCCGACCCCGACGTCCGCCAGGGCCTTCGCCTTCACCTCACCTACACCGTTCAGGTCGGTGACCGACCGGTTGGCCAGTTCCCGGAGGGTGATGCCCCCGTCCATGGGAGTTGGGTCGGCCACGGTCCCCCGGGCTACTCGACGCCCAGGTAGTACGGGTACAGCGGCTGGCCGCCGTCATGTACCTCGACGTCAACGTCGGGATGCTCGTCACTCAGCCAGGCGACCACGGCCGCCGTCGTGGCTTCGTCGGCATCCTCACCGGCGATGATTGTCACGATCTCGTGCTCGTCGGAGATCATCGCCTCGAGCAGGCCGGTGGTGACGCCGAACGACGTATCGGCGACCACTCGGACCTTCCCGTCGGTCAATCCGAGGTGGTCGCCCTCAGCGATGTCGCCCACGTCGCTGCCCGAGTCACGCACCGCCACGGTCACCTCGCCGGCCACCACGGCGTCGGCCGCCGCGGCCATCGAAGTCAGATTGTCGTCCGCCGTCCCCTGCGGGTCGTACTCCAGCAACGAGGCGAAGCCCTCGGTGATCCCCCGGGTCGGCACCACGCGGACCGACTTGTCGGTCTGGGCGTCGACCTGGGCGGCCACCGCGATGATGTTTCCGTTATTGGGGAGCAGTACCACCGCGTCGGCTGGCACGGCCTCCACAGCGGCCAGCAGGTCGGCGGTAGACGGGTTCATGGACTGTCCGCCGAGGACCACCCGACGCACCCCGAGAGACCGGAAGATGTCGCGGATGCCCGGGCCGTTGGCCACCGCGACTACGGCGCAGGGAACAGGTTCGCCGACGTCTCCGCTGTCAGCGGCCATCGAGTCCCGCACCCAGGCCTGCTCTTCAACCTGTTCGCGGACCTCGTCGAACAGGTCGGTGACTCGGATGCGGTAAGGGCGGCCGGCGGCGATACCCGCCTCGATCGCCCCACCGATGTCGTCGGTGTGGACGTGGCAGTTCCAGACGCCGTCGCCACCCACCACGACAATGGAGTCGCCGAGCGCGGCCCACGCCGCCTTGAAACCGTCCACTGAGTCGTCCGGTGCATCCAGGAAGTACATGACCTCGTACTGCGTTCCGAGGTCGGCGCCGGCCCCGCTCTGGTGGGCATCGGGACGGTCGCCAGCCAGCAACGGCGCCTTGACCTCAGCCGGTTCCGGCAGCGGTCGTCCGTCAATGGTCGTAAGCGCTGCATCCAGCAGGAGCAGGAACCCGCTTCCCCCGGCGTCGACCACGCCCGCTTCGGCCAGCACCGGAAGTAGTTCAGGCGTCCGGGCCAGGCTCTCGCCCCCAGCGACACGAGCCGCTTCGGCAGTACCCAGGAGGTCCGCTCCGGCATCGGCGGCGACCAGGGCCGCTTCGGAAGACTCACGAACCACCGTCAGGATCGTTCCCTCGACCGGTGTCATGACTGCCCTGTAAGCCGCGGCCGACGCGGCGGCCAGGCCGTCGGCCAACAGGCGTCCATCGATGGCCCCGGACTGGGGATCTTGAGCCCCTGCCGGCGAGAAGACCGCCGACAGTCCACGGAGCACCTGGGAAAGGATCACACCGGAGTTTCCGCGGGCCCCCATTAACGAGCCGTGGGCAATGGCGGAGGCCACCGCGTCCATGTCGGCGTCGCCGTCGAGGGCGTCGAGGTCGGCGCACACTGAATCGACGGTCATCGTCATGTTCGAACCCGTGTCGCCGTCCGGCACCGGATAGACGTTCAGGAGGTTGAGGGTCGCCCGGTGGCCGACCAGGGCATCACGAAAGGTGCCCATGAGGGCGCGCAAGCCGGCGGCGTCCAACGAGGAGACGGTCACGGTGGACGAGCGTAGCCATCGCCGACCCACTGCCCCCGGAACGGGACTCGGCGAGCCGACAAGCCAGGTACGCCGGCGTGACCGACAACGCAGCGCCTCGGGTGGATCTCGGTCACCCGCGGTTGGAGACCCCCCATGGGCCGCCCTAGCCTTGTGACGTTGTCGAGATCGGTCCAAAACCGACCGGTTCCCCTATCGAGGTGTTGTGATGGCGTCCGTCTGTGAAATCTGCGGCAAGAAGCCCTGGTTCGGCAAGTCCCTGAGCCACTCCCACCGGCGGACC
>MPLU02342608.1_pt1 | contig 24982 bp, 22 predicted proteins | sample 1617381 | NCBI WGS metagenome assembly MPLU02 (sample SAMN05944801, study PRJNA350692) | marine metagenome | biome: marine; feature: ODZ; material: water; isolation source: 90 m water sample filtered on 0.2 um supor filter | place: Pacific Ocean | collected 2012-04-08 | depth 90m m
CTAAGGCGGAGATCAATGCGAGCCTGTAACCTGTAACCTGAACCAACCAACCATCCAACCTACCACTACCATGCTAAAGCCAATAACGCTCACCGTCGATCACGACATCCTCGTCGGAGCCAACCTCAGCGGTGCCGACCTCAGCGGTGCCAACCTCAACGGTGCCTACCTCATCGATGCCAAACTCCACGATGCCGACCTCACCGGTGCCGACCTCAGCGGTGCCAACCTTAACGGTGCCATCCTCAAAGGTGCCAAGAACGTAGACCTGACAGGTGTAGCACCTGCTCAGATCACACCACCTGAAGGCTACGAACTGGTGCCTTCAGTTCCTGAACAACTGTAACCTGTAACCTGAACCAACCTACCACTACCATGAGCTACCGCACATTCCACAACGCTGAACAAGCACAGAACTACACCCCCGATCCATGCAACCTGAAGCGTGATCACTGGACGAACGAAGAGGTGCTTCACATCCTCTCCGCTTTCGAGCAGCCGATGCCTGATCGCCCAAGCAATGCTTACTATGGAGCCAGCAACCTGATGCACAAGCTGCGTGAGCAGTTCGAGCGTTTCTCCTACCCGACCAGTGATGAGTCTCAGGGGCTTGACACCACCACGGGATGGATCACCACGCTTCCTGAAGACACTGTCAAGATGGCACAACGTATTGAAGTTGCATGGGAGATGCGTCAGGAAGATGAGGCTGAGTAATACTTAACAACTGTAACCTGAACCACTACCAACCCATGAAAATTAAAACACCTGACACCACTCCCTTCTTTGTCCTCTTTGGCAAGCGCAAGCCTGACGCTAACGAAGTCTGCTTTGGCGGTAATCACAGGCGCGAGCGTTGCGAGCGTCAGATGGCTAACCCCTTCGCGGGTGTGCTTGCTGGCACTGGACGCATCGTGGAATTCCCTAGCCGTAAGGCAGCATGGGAAGCTCACGGTGATGCGCTGAACATCGCACATGGTCGCGTTGACTTTCCTTAACCTGAATCCTGAACCCTGAACCCTGAATAAACATGAAAGAAGAAAGACCAATATCTCATAGAGTTAAGCATGAGGTTGCCGTTGAAACAGCCGAGAAGATCAAGCAAAAACTGATCCGCGAGGCGATAGACATGACTTTGGATTTGGACTTCACAAATCTGAATTTTGACGACATCATCGACGAAGTAACCACAACCCCCAATCCTGAACCCTGTAACCTGAATAAACCATGAGTAAAAATGACGAGATGACCAAGCTGCTTGCACAAATATTCGCGCTCAAGTATGCACCCAAACCCAAGCTGGATGACATGAGCCAAGCCCAACTTAAAGACCTGCTCGCCAACTACGAGCAGCGATGGGAAGACAGCAGCCATGACCTGACTGAGCCAACCCGTCAGCAACTTGCTGACAAGATCAAAGACCTGCGCTCGCGCATCACCCTGTAACCTGAACCAACCAACCTACCACTACCATGAGATATCATACACCCAACCCCGAACCACTCAGCCAACTGACCATCCAGCAAAAGGTGGTAAAGCAGCACGGGTTCGTCCTGTCTGAAGACCTACCTGAGATCATTGAACATGACCGCCTGACACCCATCCTCGTGCGATGTGGGGGCAAGCGTTTCACTGCACCAGCACAGGACGTTGAGGCGATGATTGACCTCGTGTCCCGTGACGGCAAGGACTATGTGAGGGACGCATCGATCCCTGCTGATTACTTCAAGCATTGGAAGAACCTGTAACCTGAACACTGAACCACTGAACCACTGAACCATGAAAACAAAACACCTATCATACGATCAATACCATGTGCTTGATACTGCTGCCACCAAGGGGGAGCGCATCGTGGTAAGCACTTCACAATACTTCCCCGACCACCTACCCCGTGATTGGCACTGCTCATCCGCAGGGCTACAGGGATTGGAGAGGCGCGGATTGATTGAGCGCGATGGCTGCTGGAGGTTCGCCCGTGTGACCATCACTGCTGCTGGCAAGGAATACTTGGCAGCATTCGAGAAGGCGCGATTACCGACGACAACCGATGGGCGTTAAACCATAAGAAAATTCTTGACTAAGCTATAACCAAAAACTAAATTGACCAAATGAAAACCGTTAAACTAAACTTCCGCACACAAATCGACGACCAATACCAAGACCCTGACACCAAAAAGTGGGTGTCACCACTGGTGCTTGAGTCGGTTCATAACGTCTATGAGTTAATAGTAACAGCTTGCCCGTCATGGGATAGCTCATCGTATGCCCATACCGAAGACCCTAGCCCTACGCTGACGACCATCTCCAAGGGTGTGGGCGAGGCGTTTACCCCCAAGCAGGTGCAGGAGTTAATCGATCAGGTGGGCATTCAGGTGTCGATCAAGGCATCACGCGACGAGGAAATCTACTAGCATGATTGAGCCACACATGATCGAACCCTTATGCGCTATCTTCGTGTGGCCTTTCATGCTGCTGGTTGGTGTGATTGCGCTGGCGATAACCCATTATAAAAGTGATGAATAAAAACCTAAACGACATCCGCAAACTCCGCACATTCCTACGCCGAACCGTGCTTCCTGCATTCAGGCTAACCACCACCGTTGGTGTGGCAACATCAGTAGTGCTGCTTGTGTGTGGCATGATCCCTGAATCCTGCTACACGCTTGCTGCATCGGTGCTGCTTGGCGTGATACCTGTGCAGATAATCCACGCACGAATCGACACGCTGACCACCCTGTTAGGTGGTCACATAACCCCACGCCGAAACCAATGAGAGAATACACGATGGAGTTCAGGGAAGTTGCCATCCGGTTTGCGAGGCGGGAGAAGGCAATGTTCCCTTACCTGCCGACCAAGTCAGTTGTTGAGCGAGCGATCTTCTTTGCCCATGAGTCCTTGGAGGATAGGCGTAAGGAATACGAGGACAAGGATGACAGCTACAGAACTCGTATGTGGCTGAAAGTTTTGGGCGTGGCGTGTAGCGAGCAGCCACGCCCACTCATCCCTGCTCATGGCAACAGGCTCGCCCGTGTCCATGACGAGGAGGGTGACGACAACAGGCTTACTCAATTCGGTGTGTCCTGCCACACGCTGCCGTCAAGTAATCCGGTGCAGCTTAACTTCATACATGATTAAAGTAGATTCTAGTAATTATAATAATCATCAAACAAATATCAAAAAAGAATCAAACAGTAGTTGACAGGAACTCAAATCTCTCCATAGTGTAGGTATGCAAACAACCGCAGTCCTCGCTGGGACTTTAAAGAAAGGCGACAAGTTGGCTCCTGAGTCTTACGGACTTCAGGAGGGATGCTCCCCCGTGGAGATAGTAAGCGTAGTCCCCTACGGTAACTCACACCACTCAGTGGTCGTGCGTGGCTTCTGGGATTGGGAGGGCGCGAGGCACACGAGTCTTTCGGCTGACCGCCACGTTGTCCTTGTGAAGACACAGGAGGTGGATGTCGTTTGCGCGACAGGCAAGCCTGTTGCTCTTCGCAAGCGGAGCTTCGGTGACATCTACTATGTCCCCGCACTGAAGGATGGTGATGGCGACATCATCAGGGAGTGGGGAGGCGACTACTCAGAGAGTCGCGCCCTTGAAGTGGCAGAAGAGTATTGCGCTCAGATCGCCTAACTAACCTTAAAGCTGCGGGGTTCGATCCCCCGCAGCACAACACACGATATGAAAACAGCCACCAAGCAACAGCTAATGAAGGCCATCGAGAATCATCCGATGGGTAAGTATCTCTTCATTGAGATCGAAGATCATCGTCAAGACCCTTACGGGCAAGGTCGCGTCATCTTGGAAGTCAAATACGAGGGCAGAATTCAGCTTTATGATTGTTCATGCTACTACAGTAGCTACTCTCCTGACTTTGGAACATATCGCGGGGAAGCCTACGCTGATATTATTGAGCGTCTAAGCGATCCCGACTTCGTCTGCCCGATGACTGAGGAGGTTGCTTACGGGCTGGGCATTGACCTTTAACCACAACACAACCAACCATGACTAAGTTTTTTACATACATAAAGACCGGAAAGAATGCAGGTAAGATTCGCAAATGCACAGAGGCTGAGAACAAAGAGCGCAACGCTGAGTGCGACAAGATGGCGATACTCTTCCAAGCTATCGAACTGCTCTGCGAGCTTGACGAAAAGGAACTGGCTTACCAACTACGAATCGCACACGACACACACTTCCTGAAACGATGAAAGACACTGATAACTGGAACGACCTGATAGGTAAATTCGCACGGATAGAATTGGGCGAGGGCGTATTCTTGCCTGTCACAATTGAGATTGTCTACAAGGCTAACTCAGGCGAGGCTCGCGTTGTGTCCTCCGATGCAGACGGGGGCGAGCATGACACCCCGCTGGACGAGACAGAACTGGATGAGGACGCTGCGATGATATCGCGCAGGGACTTCGACAAGCTCGCTGTGCAGGTGGCTATACTCCAGCACAGGTGTGCGGAGTTCAAGAAGGTGGCAATCATCGCTACGGAACGACCCTTCTTTGGCGGGGCGGGACTCTGGATGGAGACAGTGCAACAAGCTGCCTTGCTCGCACTTGCTGCGGACACACCTAGAATTATAGTTGATAAAATAAAATCAAAAAGAACTGGACAGGAACTCTAACTTGGATATAGTATACACCTATGGCAACACCACTGAACAAGACCATCACCCGCGAGGCTGAACTAAACGGAACCACTTACCATGTTTCCCTCACCCCTGACCCTGAACCCTCTGTCCTGATTCGTGAGAAGGGGAAGCGTGGGCGGGGAGCAGAGACACCACTGAGCCAACTGCTCGACGCTGACCCTGCTGCACCTGTTGCAGCGACACCCTCCAGCACGGGCGAGGGGCTGGACAACTTCCAGCTTCCATTCAGCGAGGTGATGTCCAAGCTGCACGTTGAGCTTGGCAATGACATACCCACGCTACAGAGGATGCGCGACATCCTCCGCGACATCTACACGGTGTCCCGCATGGCTGACCTGACAGTGAGCAATGAGGAGCTTGCAGCAGAAGGCATCGCACCACTCGCAGACTGATCACACTAACCAAACAAACAACCTAACTACCAATACTACTATGAAAGAAACCATTGAATACGATATGCGACTCGCTATAGAAGAAGATCACTTCATCCTTGATGTGCGCGAGGACACCATTATAGACGGAGAGGATGCCAATAACGAGTATGTTGAAGGACTCATCTTTGATGATTACGCTGATGCCCTGAAGCAACTTGAAGAGTTCGTTGAGGCTTACGGGCTGAAGGGTAAGGTTCATGTCGATAACGAAGTAGAGGAAGAGGAACAGAAGCAAGAGCAGTTACTTGAAGAGTCTACCAAGTTCGTTGATAGACTCTCAAAGTTCCTCAAGTCTGATGTCGGTGAGGTTCCCAACTCATGGGGTTTCGATTTTGAGAATGACGGTGGTTGGCTGTTTGTAAATCTGCGCGTCAAGGAGAGTGCCTTCAGTCACCTGATAAAATCACACTAACATATAACTAAACTAAACTAACACCAACATGATAACACTCGAACAGACAAATCTGGACACCGACACCTTTGAAAAGGGTGTCGAGTTTGACATCCCGCAGGATGACAAGTGGGTAACTGTAACACAGTTCCACAACACCAAGGAGGCGAAGGCTGACAAGTTCTTCACCCACACCCACGACACCGATGATGTGTCTGAGATAGAATACAGCACGTTCAAGAGGACGTTGGGGGAATACATTGGCAGCACTGTCTTCGAGGCACTGTTGCACTCCGCTGAAGAGGAACAAGAAGAACTCAAGTCAGAGCTTGGTGGAGTCAAAATATCCAACATAACTCTCCTTGAACAACACTAAATCTTAACTTAACTTATCAAAGTAGGATGCAAATAATCCGCGAGATTCTCCCCAACGGGAAGCCACTGGTCATTGACGCTCTCATCGATGACGATGGGGAAGTCATGCCCGACACCGTGCGTGTCTACCCTGTGGACTTCCTGATGGGGGAGCCTTTCGTTCTGGAGCATTCCGCAATCCTACGCAGCCCACGGCTGGCTAGTCGGCTGGCTAAATATATTACCACCAATGAAATTACTTAAAAAGATTACACCCGAAACTATACTCCACGCACTTTCATCTATCTCAGGATTCACTGTAGACGAGTTGCAATCCACATCAGGAGGAGGGGTGAGCCAGTGGAAACACTTGGGGATGTATGTGGCACGGGATCGTGGCATGACTCTCAAGCAAGTCGGGGACATCTTCGGGCGACACTTCACAACTGTTACCCTTGCGGAGCAGAAGGTGAAGCGAGCCTTGCAGGATGACCCTGAGATAACCAAAGCCATCGAAGCGGTGAACAACGCTATCGATTCATCCAATGACAATGGAGATTAAAAAGTATGTCAAGACTGATCGCGGTAGCTATACCGACATCACCTTGTCACAATCACAAGAGCTAAACAAGACTTACGAGATCGTGGGCAACCGTTTCCCACACTTCAGTGTTGTCTTGTATCAGGGCAAGAATCGTGGAGAAGCAGACAGAATGTTTGACCACCTCTCCCAACGATACGTCCTTCAGCTTGCGTAACTTTCAGGACTAGAGTCGGAGGAGAACTCCGAACCGTCTATTGGTTTCGGCGCATTGAACACCTGAACCAGCCCTTGCCCCTCCCACATGGGGGCAGGGGTTTTTTAATCCAACGGGATGTAGCGTGGGTGCGTCTTGAACTCAGCGTGTAGCTCGCGCAACCGCTTGATGTGTTCCGATCCTTTCGCAGCCATGCGTTCGATGTAAGGCGGGGTCAGCATCGGGCGATCCATCAGCCCCGCGAACAGCAGCGTGAGCCTTTCCTTGCCCACGCCACGCTCCTTGGCGTGCGCAAATATCTCAGCCTTGGTCATGCCCAACCCTTCAAAGCCCCTGAAGGCTCTCATCATGTGCTGGTTGATGGCAATGCGGGCTTCGATCTCGTCAATCGCTATGTCCTTGATCTCTTCGGAGCTTACAGGGTTATCGGTTAGCAGCACATTCTTACGCCCGCTTGCCCTGTTGTATTCGTCGCGCCTCTCCGCAAGGAATCGGTTAAGCTGCTTGTCCAGTTCGATCTTGTGTGGCTTGATGGGCAAGAGTTCTGCGAGCATGGCACCCGCAGGACTGCGTAGGAAGTCTCCCGTGCCTACCGGATCGACCCCGTTGACCATCTTGGTGATTGAACCTGCAATTGCTGCGGGTGTCTTGGGTGCGTAAGCCTCGTTGAATAAGAACACCATCGACTTCCCGAAGGACTCAAGCGGGCTGTCGTAGCTCTCCCATATTGGGCGATTGGTTTCTGGATTGTTGTTGGCTATCGTGGAACGCACGGCTCCTGCGAAAATCTGTTCGTCCAAGTATTGGTTTGCGATCAGTGCCTTGAAGAACACCGCGCCACCTTCGGCGGGTTCACCCCGCACCATGTGTTCAGTGAACCTGAGAATCGGGTCAGCCATGATAGCGAACGGATTCATAAATGTCAGGTCGAACGATACCTTACCGCCATCAGATGTCGGGAGGTAGAAGAACGTATTCGTCCGCAGGTATTCAGGTATTGAATCCCTGAGTGCTTCGTCCTCGTCCTCGCCTATCCCCATCAGCATTACTCTCATGGCTGTTGGCAATGCCATTGAGAAACCGATTGATGTCAGCATGAACCCTTTACGCCTTGCCTTGCCTCGCTTCACGAGGACGGGGTTGCCAGTGGCTATCTCTTCTGCCCAAAGTTTCTGCGTGTTGAAAATGATTCGTGGAACCTCCATCTTGAACCGTAAGAACGGAGCAAACAACACTCCTAACGGTGACCTAGACCAGCCCTCAATGAACGGTGGAGCCTGACTATAGCTCTGTGCAGTCATCTTGACCTTGATCGATGCCTCCTGTTTCAGTTCGTCGTCGGACATGGACTCATACTTGTCGCCAGCACGGGCATCTCTGGCTTGCTCCATCACACGAAGCTCATGCTCGAACATTGCGATCTTGTAGAACGCATCGACTGAGGACGACAAGGTCTTCAGCTTGCCAAGTTTCTTGACCAGCTTGTTCCTGCCCGTCTTCGCCACCACGTCTTCGTCCTGTGGGAAGTCTCCAAGCAGGGTGTCCATGCCCTTCAGCAAGCTCTGCTCAGTGGTCTGACCACTCATAAGCTCGTCGAAGAGTTGTGGGCGTATCTCATCCCCGATGATCCCCAACGCTGTGAGTTCCGTGTAGTAGACGCTGCGCTCTTCGGGAGTCATCCTGAACACACGCCTACGGAGTTCCTTGACCAGATGCCCGCCCATCTTGCCCGTTGTCCCCCAACCCAGCCCTTGAGCGGGTCCGAAGAACGCGATGTTTGACACCACGTTCCTGACAAAGAAGCCGATGGAACCCATCGTCTTCGCCCCCAGTGATAGACCCGTAAGCACTGAGGCAGTCTTGGTCAAATCACTAGCGGTCTTCACTGCTGCGTTAGCCATGTTACCCATCGCTACCGGATCAAGCAGTGCCTTGAGGTTGTCTACCATCTCAGCAGGTGCGTAAAGTTGCCTACCGTCCACGTTGAACGGATCGTATTTCGTGGTAGTCGAGCCTTTTATTTCCGTGTAACCCTCCTTCGGGAACCCTGAACCCTTAACACCCAGCCCTAATGCGTTAAACTGGTCGCGTGTAAGTATCCACCCGCTATCCATCCCCAATTGTTTTACATGATTCAGGAACGCTTGGTGGGATGCCATGATCCCAACGTGCATATAAGTCCTGAGAAGTGAGTTGTATCCCGTGGACTCCGTATGCTCACCAAGCAGTGCGGAGAGTTCTTCTGGTAATTCCTTGCGCCCCTTGAAGCTGTCTATCAGTGCCTTGAGGTTGTCCTTGTGCCTTACCGCATCTCCCTCAAGCGTGGAGTCCTTGTCATAGCTCGCAACAAATGCCCGCATCATGCTGTCTCCGATAGTGGGATTATCTTTAAGTTCTTTCTCAGCCAGCTTCTTGGCTTTCGCGTAACTCAGTGCGGGGTCATCGACCCTGATCTGGCGGGTGCGCTCACGCACATAGATCGTCTCAAAATATTCGGATGCGTCCTGACGAATATTCTCAAAGTCTGGATTGGGGTCATTAAGAACCTGCTTCGCCCACCCTGCATCCGTGAACATCCGGTAGCTCTTCGTGAGGTAGATGCCCATGTTGGCATCCATCGTCAGCCCAAGCTCTCCCTCAATGCCGTAATCATCCTTGAGCTTTTGTGTCAAGCGGTCAACCGTCTTCCGCAAGCTACGCACATGGAGTATTACTCGCTTGCCCCCTGCTGTTTTCCTTAAATCTGTAATTGTCTTAGCCTTTAGAGCGCGGAACTCCTTGCGCTTCTGGAGCAGGACATCACGTTCAAGTGTTTCCTTTTTCTCTTTGGCTACATCAAGTGCGTTGCCAAATTCTTCGGCTGAAATTGTATCCTCTGCCAGTTGATCCTGAAGGGCATTCACTTCAGCGTCATACTGCTTCCTGATTCGTTTAACCTCGTCGTGGACGCTGACGTTCTCCTGTGATCCTGAGAGAATCTGGATTTTATCCAACGGTGGCTTCTCATCCTTGCTGGTGTATTCCTCCTTGATGATTTTTTCCATCTCAGAGTTCCAGCGTTCAAGGTCGTGCTGCACGGCACGACGAATCTGGTCGCGTTGCTCAAGTAGCCTATGAACACGGGGGTCAAGTGTGCCCTTGAAGGCATTCTGTAGCCAGCGTCTCCAGCCCTTCTTAGCCTGTTTCCTGTATCCATCAGTCTCGAACACGGGCACATTCATCATGTCCACGATGTCCTTGCCGTAGTTGATATTCGTCCCGTCGAAGGCACCGACTGATGTGTGCAGTGCATGAACCTGCTGTGCGCCTTCAGCCATTCCCTCAGTGAACAGCAGTTGGTGGACATTGTGTCGTGACCCTTTTGATTGGGGAGTGTAGTCCCCATGCGCCACAACAGTCTCTGTCACTTCCCCACCCCACCGCTTGGTCAGCTTGCGGAGTGCTGTGGGAATCATCTGGTCGTAGATCAGTTTGTGGAAGTGCCCACCGATGGACAGGTCATCCCCCTCCACAGTGCCTTGGGCTTCCCCTTCACGAATCTGCTTGGCGATCTTCCCGCCCACGACATCCTCAAGGGTTTTGCCTTCTGCTAATCCCGCTTCTGTTTTGCCATTTAGGGCGACATCAGCATCAATCCACTCTCCAGCGTCAGCGTTATACCATTGCAGAGCAACAACATTTTTGCTTGAGTTACTCCACCACTTAATCTCGCTCACGTTCTGGCGCAGTGCCTCATTATACAGTTCGATCTGGCTCTTGCCCGTTGACCATGTTACGCCCTCGTAGCCCTCGACAGCAGCCCTGCGGAGGATGCGCTTGAGTGCCAACTCATGGTAGTTATTAACGAAGGGCATATCAGCCACAGCACCTTTTGCTGCTTCGATCTTTCCGTGTAGGTCGTTGTATTTATCTGATAGCTTTTTGCGTTGCTCAAGCCTTTTGGCTGTCCAGAACTTTCTCTCCCCAGCACCAAGTTTACCTTCCGCTTTGGAAAAGTATCCCTCCTTAACATCCTCCGCGATGTCGGGGAATGTTTCCTTAACGTATGCCTTTAGGCGTAATTTTATCTCAGTGCCTTGGGCTTCCCCTTTACGCGGCAGCGCGGATGGCTTTATTCCCTGAGTGACAAGGAAAATCCTGCTATTAGCGTCACGCGACCCTTCCGACACGATTGAGAGTCCTGCGTGACGCATCACCGCATCCTCCTGCACTCCTTCGTCTTGGCTCCACTCCTCCTTCAAAGCATCTCGTGCTTCCTTTGCTTCTTGAAATTCTACCCCCAGCCGTGCGATTTCTCCAGCATCTCTGGTTCCCGCATGGCGTATGTCGCCAGCCCAATCGCTCTGGATTTCTTCGATGTGCAGGACTTTTTTGCCGTCCTCTGTCACACGATCCTTGACCCTGATATGCACGACCACATTCTGTGTCCCGCCCCAATGCGGGCTAGTGTAGTCACGCTGTAGCACTGTTGGAAGACCTTCGCGGTCAGGCATCGTGATCAGGAACTCCCTGTAGTTCTCCCCACCTGCCAAGGTGTATTCTTCATACTTAGGCTCCTCACCGATACCCTCACGGAAACGGTTGTCCTCATCAGAGGTGTCAACCTCAGAGGTATCAACCTCCTCTATATGAACCTTGTTCTCGTCAATGAAAGCCATGACCTCATCTCTGGTCACTGATTCCCGATCCGCGAGCCACTCATCCATACCCAGCCACTCGACTTCTGCCTTCTTGACTTTGCCCTTCAGGATGCCCTTGACCTGACTCGCTGATGCCTTGGCGGGCATAAGGTCACTGATTGTCTCCTCAACGCCTGAGAAGAACATATCGTCAATGGCACCGATTGATGAATACTGTCTCGCTCCTGCGGGGTCATATTCGGGGACTACTCCGTGCTTGACGTTACCTTTAACATAGACCCTGTTGCCTACGTTAATGGCTTCGTCTGCACCGACTACAGGACGAAGAAAGTTTGCGCCTTCTGTCAGGTCAACAAACTCTGAAGAACGAAGGGGGTTATACCCAACCTCTGTCCACTCACTCTTGTTACCCAATACTTTACTGTCTTCACCTTTACGCCATTTTTCAAACTCCGCTAAAGAGAGCTTTTCAAGTGTGCCATCAACAAACGCAAACGTGCCCTTGCCCTTGCCACCAGCCGTCTTTAAGGATACGGGGTCGCCCTCTGGGGTTTCCTTAGTAGTAAATGTTACGCCCTTTGTATAACTAAACCCCGCGTATCCCATAACAATACCATTTGAACTGCCCTCATACATCGTCACTACATACACAGGGGCACCCTTATATTTTTTGTCAGTGACGGACGCTGTATAGGCGGGGATGTCCAGACGAAGGGACACTTGGAACCTCCCATCTTTAAGGAGGTCACGCTGCTGCTTGTTGGTCAGTAATAAATGAGCCTGCTGCTTAACTGATTTGACGAGTTTTCTATCCTCCAAGAACTCCTTAATTAACTCCATTGAGGGGGCAGATGGAATCTCCTTATTGGGAACCCAAGGGTCGAGTGTCTGCACGATCCCCCTGTATTGGGCGTTACTGATTCGCCCATTGATTCGCCCATCCTGCATCATGTTAAAGGCTACAGCTAAATAGGGTTCACGATCCTGTTTTGTGGGGTTATTGTTGTATGTTTTCTCAACGTCTGCCTTAATCTTTTTGTCAGCATCGTTCATGCGGTCTTCAAGGAATGCGATTAAGTCATTCCTATTACCCGCCCAATCGACTGCTACCCCCGCTTCAGTTTCTCCTTCTGTGGAAATTTCAACAGCACCGATTGAGGTATACACACGCCTGAATCCCTTCAGCTTAATCACAGGAGACTTGGGGATAGGCACACGGTAACCGTTGCCCAGCTTATCGAAGGTAAATCCGAAGTGCTTGTAGAAGCGGATTAACTCGTCTGTAGATAACCCCTTCTCCCCTTCAACCGTGCCGAAGGCGTTGGCAGTGCCATAAATAGTAACTCCTAAATCGTCAGCAACTGTAGTCAGCAAGCGCAGTGCGCGAACACCGCTGCCTTTCTTGAGTGCCTTAACAGCGTCTACGGTAAGTCCTATGTTCTCATATTCACTTCGTTTACGGAGGCGTATAAAATTGTCACGAGCCTCTTCAGGCCTCTCTGACATAAGCATTAGCTCATCGTTTAAATCAAGCTCAAACGCCCCATCAACGACCAAAGTGTCCCCCCTCACGGCACCCCCAATTCCTTTCTTGATATCTTCCCGTATCGTTACTTCCGCATAGCTCTCTAACCCTTGAACAAATTCCGTGATCTCCTTAGATACAGCTTTTCCGTTTATCTTTAAAAGCCCTTCCTGAGTATAAGTCAGTGGTCTTTCTGGGAACAAGAGCCTGTCAACGGCACCGACTGAGGAGCGTTGGAAATAACTGCCTACGCGAGTGGGTAGGTCGCCCGCTTTGCCAAAACCCTTGGCAGAGAACTCGTTGTTTACGTCCTGTATATCCTTGACTAGATTACCCAGCCTTCTTTGAATATCGGATGGTCTGCGGGTAATGTCGGACGGGAGTTTATCTTTGACCAGCCCGAATCCTGTTCCGTAGTTCCTGATATTTTGGACACGCTCTGTGTCTTGTTCCTCGAACTCGTTTTCGGCGTAGAAGACTTCCGTGGGGAGCCTGAATTGTTCTGTCCCAAGGGCTTTTGCGATTTTCTCTGTGTCATTGTCGAATATTGTTGGTGTGTATTCTGGATCAAATGCCAGATGAGCAATCAATAAGCCGTCTGGTCTGTGGAAGACAGCGGTATCGTTACCGTTAAGCCCTCTGTGGACATCTGTCAAAAGTTTTTCAGTTCTTTTCCCTTTCGAGATGGGTAGGAAGTATGCCAGCTTGGTATTTCCGTCAGCATCGTCATTAATTACATCTTCAATATTGACGCTATCCTTTATATATTTAGCCCGCGACCCGCCAATAGCATTCTGCTGCGTTACTACGCCCCTGATAATGGCGTATAACTGAGCGTGTTCCTTTGTCGAGAACCCTGACATGGCATCCGCAGGGTTGATCTCAGGGATACCGGACTCAGGAATCCATATGCTGGGCAGGGTAAGCATCAGTTTAGGAGAGTCGATCCCAATTGCCTGTGCAATACGGTCTTCTCCGTCTTCTCCTATTATGGCAGCGTTGATCTGATTGTGGTATTCCAACCTCTGGGGATAATCTACCTCTGGGGCTATTAGTTTGCTCAACACACCTGAAGCAGCCCCAACCATGTTCTCCTGCGAGGCAATTGGTGTGTCGGGCATCGCACCGATTGAGGTAGCTTGCAGAGGGTTCTGCATCCACTGCCGTGTTAAGTTACCTTTTATAGCCCCATACACGTTGGGGGAATCCCCCATCAAGGTCTTTAGCTGGTTTACTAGGGAAGGAACCTTTCCTGCCTTAGTAAGTTCCATCGACTTATCAATCAAGTCCTGCGGAGCTACGTCCCTGATGTTGAACTTCCGCGTGGGAATTCCCACAACCTTTCCGGTTACTGTGTGTGGGTAAGAATCGTGGAAATTGTCGTCTACCTTGATTCCCTCCGGTTCTAAGAGCAGCACCAAGTCACCCTGCTTGTTCTCATTGTTAATATGAAATGGTTCCAAGACTTGTGGTAAGACGACATCCTTAGTAGGGACTCCTAGAAAGTTATGCACGAAGTGAAAGCGTGTGCCTTCTCTGAGGCTATTGCTCATAGAGTCCCTGAACATTTCCGCAGCAAAGCGTCCACGCGCCCCCGTGTTCCCTAGTAGCTCTTCCTTGCCCTTAACAGCAGCAGCTAGAGCAGTGTTGATTTTGCCCCATGATGTTTTCGCCCCATGTGTCAGTCCCTCGCCTAAGACGGGGATATACTTCTGCATGATCGCTGCAAATTCTTCAAGCGACCCATCTGTTAAAGTAACGGTTTCCCGCTTTGTGTCCTCTTTTGTTCCGGTTAGAATCTCATAACTGGCTTTGCCTGCTTTAATCTTACGTTGCATCGCAGCTTCTATTTCCGCGACCCATACTTCCGAAGTCCCACGCGAGAAGTTGTGTGAACTCATCGGTGCGCCTGTAGCGAGCCAGATAAAGTCTGAAGCATCTATGCGCTCCTGTAGTTCTTTTGGGGGCATACCCGAAGCCCATAGCCTATTGTCGGTTTGGTTGTCGGGGTCTAGCGCAAAGCCCACGCCTCCTTGCAGTGTCTCCGTCAACCCATCTGTAACGGGGCTGACATACTCACCGCGCTTTAACTGGTCAGTCATCCATACCCAAACAGCGGGGTCACGCCCACTGTTATCTTTTCTGAACTTTTCAAACAGCTTTTCGACATCCACCATATCCACATTGGTGTCTTGGAACCAATCCCCCGCTCCTTCGACTCCCTTGATCCACCCTACGGAAGACTGCTGTGTAAGGGCACCCGCAGAAATAGTAATAGGTCTATCAGTCAGGGGCACCGACTCCTCTTCGGCAAGCTCAAGGGTCTTCATTACCCCTCCCGAAGAATATTGGTCAACATAACCTTCGACTCCGATAAGCCCCGCAGATTCTCCTGCGCTTCGTGCGAAGGACGACATAAACGAGATGAAGGACTCGTCCGAATCAATAACAGGCTCCCCACTGAACTTGTCGGTAAAGCTATTGAGCCACTGGTTCAGGCGATCCCTTGTGGCTTTACTCAGGTGTGAGTGTATCCGTGCTGCGTAGCCAGCAAGATCAGCGATATACTCGCCCCCGCGATTAGTCCAAGTGGTATCCGATTGCAGGGTGCTTCGCATCAGGAGCTTATCCAGAGCCTCTGATATTTCGACATCCCTGCGCGAACCCGTCAAGAGGATGTTACGCATCCTGATCAACATTTCAGCACCAGCGTTTGCCTTGTCCTCAGTCTCTGGTGTCCTTAAATCAAATACCGCATTGAACACCTCTTGAGCTACCGTCGAGTTGCTCGCGTGTTCAAGGTTAATATGCACCTGCCCTCTAGCACCTTCTCCCGCAGTAGGCACCCACCTGCCAGTTTCCGTAAAGCGTTGGGCTGCTCTGCCCTTGGAGATAGCGTCCATTGCGGAGTCAAAATCCTGCTTGGTGTCGTGAAGGACTATCTCTGGGACAGGTTCGTTAGGTTCAACCTCTTTGCTGACATCATACAATGCTCGACGGGATTGCTCCACAGACTCAACGACACGCTCCAGCCTGCTGTCTGCCCGTGGGGTCATTGATAGCTGACCAATCTGGGAAGCAAGCTGCTGGACAAACTCGTCAGGTTCGTCGGGGTTGAAATCCATTCGGGGGATTCGTTGCGCCCCATACATCGCATTGGTCTGCTCAACGAGTTCGTTGACTGCCTCTGCCAGTGCAGAGTCGTCGCCGTAGACCTTTATATACTCCTGAAAGCGGTTTATTAGTCCCTTGAGGTAGCGAATAACTACCTGTGTAGCATTTGGCTTGTCCTTATAAAAATTATATGTCTCCTCAGTGGTGTATCCGTAACGCCTGCGCTGCCAATCCATCCGCAGTTTCTCCTCCAGCAGATACTCTTTCATCCCTTCGGGATTGTTGGGAAGCCCGAATGCTTCTGGGACTTCTTCCCCAGCCAGCACCTGCTCTACATACTTTCGCTTGCTTCTGTCTGGATCAACGCCCCCAAAGTAGTTCTCGCTGATGTCGAGATACTCCTTCCCCGATAGCTCATCCATAGCAGCCTTGAACATCTTCTTGGATATCCCCTTGCGGGATGCCCTGTGCCCTGATTCCTCACGGGCGATGCCAAGCAGCACTTGTTCGATAGCTCCCAGACCACCTACCTCGCGCATAGTGGCTATAACGGAGAGCTTTTCTACTACCACCTTCTTGGATGCTACATCGTAATAAGCAGCACCTCCGCCTTCCCCCCACTCGAAAGTGAAATCGATACCGAAGCGGGCAAAGACATTGCCCATCATAAGCATAAGCCGATCTGCCTCTTGACGCTCCTCCTCCGTAGGGGGCGCAAACCCTTCCTGTGATCCCGTCTGGGTGCGTAAGCGCAGTAGCTGCTGCTCGTTCCCGTGAGGGTCTTCGATAGTAGTTGTCGTTAATACACTGTCGTCAAAGATGACGTAGTTATATGTGGGGTTTTCTGGGATTGCGTAATTAGCGGAGTCTTCGTTGGCTCCTAATTGAGATTCTGCCCGTCCTCGCGTGTCGCCATCAAAGAAGCGGTTCCCGCGAATCCCAATGCTTGCAAGTAATTGCGAAGCTGCACGGGGGGAGCCTAACTCATCAGCGAGTGCCCTGTAGAACTTAGCTCCTGTTGCTATGCCAACCTGCTTCCCAAGCAGTTGCTCAGTCTGAAACACAGAGTCGTAGGCTGCTTGTATAGAAGGGTTGTCCGAAGAGCCTAGTGCCATCTGGATGTAAAGGCTCTGCTCGTCCAAGGAACGATCCCACGCGAGAAGCTCATCAGTCTCCAGTTCAATGTCCACCCTGTAGTGGGTGCCTGTGGAATACTCAATGTCCTGAATGTTCTCAACGTCCGACAGTGCCCTGTAGATAACCCCAAGCTCTGAGTATTGACTCCCCAGTATAGCACTTCTAATATCCGCTAAATATTCTTCAAAGTCGGCTTGTGCTTTCTCTTCGGTATCCGTCGATGCTTTCCGATCACGGGCAGCGTTCCGCAGTCCCCTAAGAAGTAAGTAAGCCTCTAGTTCAACTTTAGACGCATACTTATACTGCGGGCTGTTCTCTCCATACTTGGCACTCGCGTCCCGCCTACTCTGCACAAGTCGCCGCATGGTCGCGCCAAGGTTTTCCGTATGCCTGTTGTTCTTGTAGACTACTCTTATAGAGCGTGACGCGCCCTGATCCTGATACTGGCGGGTGACCTCTTCGATGTCGCCAAGGTATGTGCCCCAGCCGTTCATCTGGGCACCCTCTCCAGTTCCCATGAAGTCATTGGACAACTGGTCGAATGTCTCCATCGAAGCAGAGCCATGCGTAACGGAGATGGCGGGGTGTTCCGACAACACGCGACGAGTCCTGTCCAGCTTGCTTCGTGTATCCTGTGCCACTTCTCCTGCAACAGCGGAAGCTGAGTCCCTGCCTGTCTTGGTAAGTGTGTCAGTGAATCCTGTTACCGCAGCAAGCGCATCCCTGTGAAGGGTAGGCTTGTCCATAGTAGCTTTAACAGCGAGGAACCGGAGGATTGAATCCATGATTCGCTGGAAGAAATTTGTCTGTGTATCAGCAGTCTTGTGCGTCTTGAGGAATGCCTGAAACTCAGGAGAGGTAAAGACATGGGCAACGAACTCAGAAACATTCTCCACCGAAGGGGCAAAAGCACTGTTGTCGGATGCAAGCACAGCAGCCTGCGCCTCCTCAAAAACTGCGATAAGCTCATCCCGTGCTGCGCGTTGGGCGGGGGTCAACGAACTGTCCGGTGCGGTCAACACAACAGCGGTCAGCGCATGGACATACTCGTGGAGTAAAACCCCCTCCACACCACCAGCACCGTGCCCGTCAAGATACAACTCGACGGCATGGGTTCCGTCATCATACCGGATATACTTACCAGCGTAGCCGTTACCGCTCTTGCGAATACGGAACTCCACGCCCATTATTAAATTCTTATTGCGGAGCAGCAGCTTCGCTGCCGTCCTGCTCTCCTTGGATGCCCGCTTGTCGTTGGCAATCTTCTTAAAGGCTTTGATGACTGAAGCGGGGTCATCTGACTCCAGTTCCAGACGCTCAACCTCGTTACCATTGGCAATGACGGCTCGCTTGGCATTGGCACTTGTTGGGCGGGAACGGGAATAAAGGGTCAGGGACTCGTTACGGACAGCGTTAATCAGGGTAACTGTCTGATCATCGCTCATCTGGCTCCCTATCACGGCTTCTGCCCCCGCCTTTATGTCGCTGACAAACTCCCAATCCAATCGTAAGTCACCATCAACGGTGTCTGTCCACCTGCCCAGTAACCGGAGGGCGCGATAATTGCCCTTCAGGGTGGCAGCTTTTGCTGCCTCGTAAAATGCAAGGACTTCCGGTGCGGGTGCCTGCGGGTTACGCATCAAGTCATTCCGCAGCAGCACCCCAAGGGCAGCATCGCTTGATAGCTTTTCAGGGGTGGTTACTCCCAGCGCATCAAGTGCCTTGTTGAGAGCTTCCCGTAGCGGTGGTGACGCATCAAGGTCAGCACTCGCCTGTAAAATATTATTGGGGACAACATCAACAGCGCGGGAGTCGATTGTTGCAGCAACCTTGGAGTCCGTCAACTTAGCGGTATACGGAGCGTCAGGGTATTGGCTGGCATCCGCGTTGCGGTGCGTGTTCTGTATAACGGTGTAACGCCTCTTGACACGGTCAGTCACCGCACTCAGGTCAAGCTCCCCCTTGCCAAGCATCGTGTCGTTCATCACGAAGTCGCGCAGGAATGCCTTCAGCACCCCGTCAGGGTCAGTCTTCGGGTCTACAGTAATAGGTAAATTCTTTGCGAGGATATCAGCAGCTTGTTGCTTTGCCTGTCCCGCAGGAACCCACAACGCCAGCCTGTTCATCAAGACCCCAACAGCCGTATCAGTAGGATCAGCATAAGCAGTCTGGTCAGGGGACATAGTGCCTGCGGTGCCATCAAGGTCTTTCAACAGGTCGAGCAGGCGCAGGGCTAGGTTAGCCTCCACTTCCAAGGATGCCGTCGCGTTGGTGGCTATATCGGCATCAAGGGCATCTGCAAGCTCTTTGGCTGCTCCTTCAATGTCCTCCGAAGGAACTGTCCCAGTGGACTTGAATAGATTAAGGACGGCAGAAGCCCTCTGTAAGTTCTCCTCGAAATCAGGAAGCGGACTCTCCACGCGGTTCAAGCGGACAAGTTTAACCCCACCTTCACCCGTATTAATGCGGACACCTGTTATGAAGTCCCCGCCTACATCGTATATAAAGCTGGGGTTAACATCCTTGGCATCTACTGCGGGGGCTTTAACAGGGATTCCTGCACGGAGCATGGCAACCACAGTGGGTGGGACGTTGTCAAACTCCCCTATGCCATTGGCATCTACACGCCCTTTCTCCCCGTCAACCCCTTGCCAAGCCTTCGTCCCCTTTGTGGGAACCGGAATGGCGGGATACTTCTGGGCAATAAGCTCGTTCAGCAACTGTGTCTTGCCTTCGTAATAACCTTCAGGCAACTCCGTGCGTTCAGGCATTCCGTTCTTACCGGACTCAAGGACTAATGGGACACCGTCCAAGACAGCCTTGTTAAACGCAGTGACTTCCGCACTGGTGTTTTCATCTTCAATGAATTGCCCCCGTGTAAATTTAACAGACGACTTGGCGGGGGTGAACTTCCGTGCGCGAACCTTGACGCGATTGCTCAATGCTGCCAACTGCTCAAGCACATTGCTTATCGTGCTTGTGGGCTTCCTTAAAGGTTTTGTATCTGCGCCCCCCGCTGTTGCAGCACTACTTGCTGTCATGGGTTCCTCGCTCTGCGCGTCAAGCTCATCATCAAGCTGCTTGTTAAGAGCCTCCTCCATTGCTTCAGGAGTGGTGGCGTTGTCGAGTGCTTCCGCAGGAATATCGTCAGTTGGGGCTTCCTCTGCTGGTGCTTCCTCTGCTGGCGCAGCTTCCAATGTGGGTGCCTCCGCTGCGTCCCGATCACGGGCATCCTTCAACATAAATTCTTTTACATCCCGTATCACTTCAGCAGACAGTGGGGAACCCGACTCTTCGAGCTTCTTCAGGGCAGCATCAATTTGCTCCTCTTGGTAAAGTTCATACTCTCCGCGTGGCCCCTTGATTCGTGACAGCCCGCTTCGCAAGCCAGCAGCACCACTACCAATTACACCACCAACTGCGCCAGCGTGAAGTGCGCCCATGACCTTGTCGATCATGGGTGTGTCCTCATCCAGTGCAATGTCCATCACGAAGGAGTTGATGAACTCGTCAAAGCCCTCTTCAAAGAACTCTTCCATACCAGACTTCAAAAATTCAGGGAACGCTCTTCGGGATACCTGCTTTAAACTCTCCCCAAGAGACTCCCCGAACTTGTTGGCAAGAACCGTTTCTGGCAAGTCGTCAGCAGCACCGACTAAGTGCTTCAGTGCCTGCCTTGATTGTCTGGGGGTTAGCCTCGCCAGAAATGCACTCTCAAAGCCTCCCCTCCCTATACCCATAAACGCTGCCGTGATAAGTCCCGTTATGGTGCCTGACAGCATTGCATACCCGAAGGCATGGTCGTGCTTCTCGTCATGGGTCATGTCTTCAGGCAACGACGAGTAAATGGTGGCGTAAGAACTGCCTGCCTGACGGTTAGCTGCTCCAAGAAACTGGGGAACCATCCCTGCGGGGCCAAGAGTTTTCTTGAACAACTTATTAGACACCACCTTATTATATGCATTGATAGCGTCCATTACGCCCTTCTCCGATGCCTCACGGCTGGCACTTGAAATCAGTTTGTGCGCGAACAGTCTTTCTGCTACCTCCTCCGCAGACTCCCTAGTCCCTCCTGCAAGCCCCTTTCTGAGCATCATGCGCCCCGTCAAATTTTTAACCAACCCCTTTGCGGTAACACTGGCTCCTGTCTTGACTGTGAGGTAGGCGGCTCCACCCGCACCAAGAGTAAACGAGCTTAACAAAGCGGTGGCGGCAACATCCGCCACCATCGGGGCAATCGTAGTAGCCACATCCATTCCGAAGCCAAAATCCTTGCCAAACAAACTCGCCACTTCCTGCCTGCGGGCAGCGTCCCGTTGTATCTCCACTAAAGTATTTGTGGCTCCCTCGCTCTTGAAGACAATTGCCCCCACTCCTGCGAAGATACCGGCAACTGCATCCCACACGGAGGCAGCAACAGCCCCCATCTTGTTTGAGAAGCTGCTGTAGTTATCACCGTCCATCAGGAACGCATCCAAGATGTCCACATCCGCTGCTCCCTGAACACGCCCTGCGGTTTTCATCTTCAACCACTCGTCACTGGTCGCATTGGTTTCAGTCAGCATCTTGTCGTAGTGACTGAACATGGTTTCACGATATACATCGCGTGACCTATGAGCCATAAGCCGTTGCTCCGCGCTCAATCGCGTGTCGGATGCGATAGCCCTTTCAAACCGCTCTTTTTGCATCATCAGGCTGGGGTGGACAAAGGTATTGCCACGCTCAGTTATCCTGATGTTCTTATGCTCGTCCCCCACATCATCGTGGTATTCAAAGCCTGACTCGAAGTTAAGCCTGCTGATGGCGGTTTCCTCTAGGGACTGCCGTATCTGGTCATCCGAATAGCGGGAGCGTAAAGCCTCTGGGTCGAACTGATTTTCCTCCCCATACTGACGCGCCAAGTCTCGACGGACAAGCGCAATTTGCGAACTCAGGTTTATGTTCGATATGTCCCCCTTGTCCTCCGCCTTCAGGAAATCAGAAACCGTATCGACGGCATCCTTGGTGTAGTTGTCAGTGCCAGAAGTCACCAGCTTGTCCAGTTCGCCCCTGAGTTTATGGTTCGCCCTGCGCTCAAAATAGGTTTCCCCTGTAGTGCCGGATTTTTTAAGCCCCTGTGCCACCATGTAGGCATCAGCGTAACTAAGTGCGCCATCACGGACAGCCGTGTCGAATGCGGAGGAATCCAGACCCCCACCTATGATCTCGTGGGCACCTTCGTCATTGGTCAGGCGGGCAAATGAAAGCTGCCCTGTCTCAACAAGCGATGTCTTCGCATCATTGAGTTGCTTGCGGAGGGTAGACTCGTCTGCTGACCCGTCAGACAACGCCTGCGTATACTCAGCACCAGCCGTGTTTCCGAAGGCGCGTCGGACAAGCGCAGCATCCTGCTCCGAAGATGAGGTGCGTGGCGCAAGGTATTGCGGAAGCTCCTCCTGCGTGGTCAGGTTGTTCTCTACTAAAACTCCAGCCAGACCGGATTGGATGGACTGCTCAACCTCTTCGTCAAGCTCCCCTGTAGCGAGGTAATGCCCCCGTTGGTAATCTGCGTAGCCCACATAACTGGTTAGGGGGTCTGAGACACCTGCTCCTGCTGCCGACGACCATTGAGAATAGGTCTGCGCGGGGGCGGAATAGGGTTCAGGGGTGAACGTCAAGGGGGATAATCCCCGCGTAGGATCAGGCTCTGGCATAGCAGAAGTTTGGGTTATGTAGGTTTAGTTAAATTTTATTGTCCAAATCCGCTGGCTGCACTTTGGGCAGCAGCAGAGGGTGCAGTTTCGGCTGGGGTGCCTTGTGCGCCTTGTTGATGGTTGACAACTCCCATCACATATTTAAGGAGTTTTTCAATGCTGTCTTTGGCAAACTTATTTTCTAACTCAGGGTCAGGCAAATCCTGCCCCGTATTTAAGTTAAGTCCTATAGCCCTTGCATACAGGAGCCTGAGATATTCCCTGACAACAGCACCTGTATCCCCCGTATCGGGGAGCGAAATCTCTTTATCCTCAAGAATAGCCTCCATCACAGCCTCACGGGAACTTTTTGAACCGCTGCCACTTAGGTAAGGCGCAATAACTTTGGATAATTTGGCATCTATATCGTCAAGCTCCTTGAGCTTCTCCTCCTGCTGCTTTTCGGCAAGGTTTGCCTTGCCCGCTATACCGCCCGCATAGGCAGTGAGGGGGCTTACTAAAGGCGAGAGTCGCCCCGCCTCCTTAACCCTGCCCTTGGTGACCAAGTCCTTGTAAAAGGAATTGACCATAGCAAGCTGGCTCGCAGAAGATGCCCTGTCCCCTGTAAGGGACTTGGTCGCAGCCTCATACATGGACTGCACTGTTGTGTCCCTGAACGCATCGGGGTTCTCGAACATGACGTTCATCAGCCCTGTATTCTTCTCAGTGGACGACCCCTTGCCTCCCATTACATCCTTCATGCGTTGGGCAACTACAGGAGCCAGCCCCGCAGAGGTGCGCTGTTCGCGTGTCTTACGCTGGGCTTCCTGCAATTGCAGGAACGCAGCCTGATCCTTGTCGAAGGCACTGAACTGCGGTGTATAACGGCGGGTATACCCCGCCTGCTCCGAAGGAGTCATCCCTGAGTCTGCAAGGGTGCCAAAAAATTCTCCCCTTAACGGGGCAATGTCGCGGGCGTAGTCAAAGTCGGGCTGTGCTGCTCGCCGTTGTGATTCGGTAAGTGCCGTCTGTGCCTGTCGTTCAACGGCACGGTGTTCAGGGCGCATGACGGTGGGTTCGTCCAAGCGCACTTGTTCAGCAGCCAAAGCCATCTGCCCTGACTGCGCTGCGTATCCCTTCTTGCGAAGCCTCCGCGCTGCGCGGCGGAGCTTCGATGATGGACGGTCAAGTGATCTTCTTACTACCGGCATTTTTATTAAGCGGGAACTTTCTGCTGCTGCTGCTGCTGCTGCTGCTTCTTCTTCTTCTTCAACTTATCCTGCTCATCTTGGAAAATTTGCGCCCGTGGTTTCAGAACAGTTTGTCCCCCCATTCCTTTTCCTTTATAACTCTGTGTGAGTTGCGGAGAAGTAGGTGTGGTGGGTGTGGCGGGTTGTCTATCTGGAGTATTTTGCTTTGGGGGATTTTCCTTAATCAACGTGTCCCTTACAATTTTTCTGGCGTTTTCTTTGGCCTCATCTGTCGGCTCAGTTCCCATCCCCCTAGCCGCCTCTACAATGGGGTCTTTGCCCTTGCCTATGACTTCGGGTAGCTCTCGCGTAGGTGACATCATACCACCTCCCTGTCCGGTTATACGAGCGACAGCGTCAGCGCGGGCTGATTGTTTTTCCGCGTCTTGCCTTTTAAAGAAGTCTGCCAAGCGGGGGTCTGACTTTGATGCCTCCCTTGCCCGCTCCTTTGAACCTGTAAAACCCGCCACGTTGCGGTCTTTATCAAAAAATATTTTGAAGCCTCCAGCAGCAGCAGCTTCCGCTGGGGAAATTCCAACTTCTGCGGCTTCCTGTCTAGCTTGTGGAGTAATAGGGGCGATTGTCTCCGTAAATTTTTCACTAAACTTCCGTTGTCTCCGCGCATCCGCGTCTTCAAGAATAGCAAGCCCTACATTGGGGTCGTCAATCGTTTCGGACTCTATTACATTCCCCTCCGCATCGCGTATGTAACGCTTTTGCTTCTTGGAGACTCTAAGAGGCTTCCCATCTGTCCCCAACATCTTACGCACTGGCTCCATGCCCATTGATGCGCGTAGCAGGTTCTGCATCTGCGTGTCCTTGTCTGCGCCTACCTGCCTGACCTTTGTCTCAGCGGCTTCAATTTCTTCGGGGGTTCCTACAGGAGAGATTGGGGTATCTGCGGTGGGGTCGCCCCCACTGCGTAGCCTCTCCAACTCAGCCTGCGCCCTTCGCATTGCGGGGGCACCCATCTCCCGTGCTGCTGCTTCCGCTGCTGCGCCCCCCTGCATCCCCTTGCGGTGGAACTCGCGGGTGGGTTCAGA
>MPLU02350656.1_pt1 | contig 24892 bp, 20 predicted proteins | sample 1617381 | NCBI WGS metagenome assembly MPLU02 (sample SAMN05944801, study PRJNA350692) | marine metagenome | biome: marine; feature: ODZ; material: water; isolation source: 90 m water sample filtered on 0.2 um supor filter | place: Pacific Ocean | collected 2012-04-08 | depth 90m m
CAAGGTATTGGTAATCAGTCGCGTTGAAGAAACCAAGATAGAAGAGTATTGAGAGCAATGCTGGAAGGAGTAAATGGTCAAGTGGCGAAGAAAAAAACAGGCAAGTCAGCCAGCAAGCAGGTATCGTTTGAGGAGTCCCTGCAGCAACTGGAACAAATCGTTAAGGACCTGGAGGCCGGTCAGTTGGGATTGAGTGAATCCCTGGAGCTATACGAGGCCGGAATCAAGAATCTCAAGGCTTGCCATCAGGCGCTCACCGTGGCGGATCGGAAGATCCAGTTGCTGACCGCGGTGGATGAAGATGGGAATCCAACGACGGAATCGTTCGACGAGGGAGACCTGACGTTGGAAGAGAAGCGTACGACACGAAGTCGCCGACGATCGGGCTCCAAGTCTTCCCAGGCAGAGAAAACGGAAGATTCCGCTGAAGATGAGGGAGATGTAGACGTCTCCGGAAGCCTGTTTTAGAATGGATTTCGTGGAACCGGTGGTCTGGGCGTTGCCAGCACCCCGGGAACTGGTCACGTAACCATTTTTGCGGGAATTTTTGAAGCGGTCCTGGATGACGACCGGGTGGTAAAACGATCCCATGCTTCCAACAAGTACCTCGACATTTCCCGAGTATGCGCGGAGATATGGCGACCAGATCGATCGGGCGCTGGATGATTTGACGCATTACGGTGATGGGTGTCCGAATTCGTTACAGGATGCGATTCGCCATATCGTGATGGCTCCTGGGAAACGGTTGCGCCCGATGCTGGTGTTAATGGCCACGGAGGTCTGCGGTGAGGCGGGTCATACTTCCATGTCCGCTGCTTGCGCTGTCGAAATGATACACACTTATTCTCTCATACATGATGACTTACCTGCCATGGATGATGATGATTTGCGGCGCGGTCAACCGACCTGCCATACGGTGTATGGTGAAGCCACGGCAATCCTGGCCGGCGATGCCCTACTGGCCCAGGCATTTGAAGTCCTGGCCGCAAGTGGTGCTGAGCCATCCATTATTGGTCGCTGCTGCAGCGAACTGGCCCAGGCTGCCGGAGCCTGTGCCCTGGTTGGCGGACAGGCGGATGACCTGGCAGCGGAATCCTTGCCTGCGGATCTGGAAGTGTTGGAATCGATTCATGCACGCAAGACAGGGGCTATGTTTCGTGTTTCCATGCGGTTGGGCGCCCTGGTGGGTGGGGCAACGGATGAACAATACCAGCGTTTGGATACGTATGGTGAAAAATTGGGGTTGGCTTTCCAGATTACAGACGATCTGCTGGATCTCTGTGGAGATGAAAACAACCTGGGAAAGCGAACAGGGAAAGACGATGACCACCAGAAACTAACCTTCCCCGGATTGTTGGGGATGAAGGAAAGTCAACGTAGGGCCAAGCTTTTGATCGAGGAAGCGTGCGAGGCCTTGGAACCCTTCGGAGAGCGGGCGCAGGGATTAAAGATGTTGGCGTATTACGTGCTGGAAAGGAATAGTTAGGTAGATGCATCCGTTGTTATCCAGTATCGAATCTGCCGCAGACCTGCATGCGATGACGGTCGCTGAGCTAAAACAGGTGGCTGATGAGATTCGTGATGCGCTCTGTTCCCTACTGAATCAGCGGACAGCCCATTTTGCTTCCAACCTCGGTGTTGTTGAACTTTGCCTGGGGCTGCATAGCGTGTTCGATTTTCGCAGGGACCGGCTGATCTGGGATACGGGCCACCAGATCTATCCACACAAGCTTGTCACGGGCCGTTACCACGAGTTCGCTTCGATGCGGACCCGTAATGGGCTGATGGGATACCCAAACCCCAAGGAGAGTGAATACGACCTCTTCATGACCGGCCATGCAGGCTGCAGTCTGTCTACCGTGTTTGGCATGAAAGTGGCGGATGACCTGATGGACCAGGAGGACCGTCGAGCGGTTGCTGTGATTGGTGATGGTGCTTTTCCCTCCGGCATTGTTTATGAAGCCATGAATAACATGGGAGGGTTAAAGAAGAAACTGCTGGTGGTGCTCAATGACAACAAGATGTCAATTTGTCCACGGGTCGGTGGTCTCAGCTCTTACCTGGACCGGTTGCGTGTGGGATCGCTTTACACGGGTTTGAAACGTGATGTCAGCAAGATATTAAACAAGGTGCCACTGTTCGGTGATCCCGCAGAACGATTCTTTGCGCAGCTGAAAGAGGCGGTCAAGGCCGGCATGCACGGTGGCATGCTGTTTGAAGAACTGGGATTCAAATATATCGGGCCGATCGATGGACACAATATTCAGTTGCTGCGCAAGTACCTGGAGATGGTCAAGGACCTGGAAGGTCCTGTGCTGTTGCATGTGGTCACTGAAAAAGGGCATGGTTTTAAGCCGGCAGAAGAGGATCCAGCTTTCTTTCACACGCCTCCTGCCTTTGAGCATGAAAACGGGGTTGCCAATGTCAAGCTTGTGACCTCGAGTAAAACGTATACGCACTATGCCAGCGAGGCGATTTATTCGCAGATCGAGAAGGACGGCCGCGTGGCAGTACTGACGGCTGCCATGTGCCAGGGAAATAAGCTTGAGTCGATTCGCGATTCTTTCCCGGATCGTTTCTTTGACACCGGGATTTGTGAGTCGCATGCGGTTGCATTTGCAGCGGGTATGGCCAAGTCTGGCATGCGTCCCATCGTTGATATTTACAGCACGTTCCTGCAGCGCAGCTACGACCAGATTTTCCAGGAAGTTGCCTTGCAGGGCTTGCCGGTTACTTTCATGCTTGATCGAGCGGGGCTTACCGGTCCGGATGGACCGACCCATCATGGTACGCACGACCTGGCTTACATGAGAGTTTTTCCGAACATGGTGGTCATGGCCCCCGGGGATGCTCGAGATTTGCCAGCCATGCTTGACCTTGCCTTGAGTTCGGAGCAACCTTGTAGTATTCGCTATCCAAAAACTACTGCGGTGGAGATCGAACGCCCCCAGGCTCCCTTGAGAATTGGTGAGGCCGAGATCCTCCGCTGGGGTGATGATGGAATGATTATTTGCCTGGGGACGCTGTTGCCGCAATGCGTCGCGGCCAGTGAGCAGTTGCGTAAGCAAGGAATGGACGTGGGCGTAATTAACGCACGGTTTGCCAAGCCGCTGGACCAGGACCTGATTGGACGTGCTCTGCGCTCCGCACCTTTCGTCATTACGGTGGAAGAGGCGGCTCTGATGGGCGGGTTCGGTAGTGCCGTACTGGAACTTGCGAACCAGGAGCAGCTCGATACGAGATATGTCAAGCGACTGGGGATTCCGGATCAATTTGTTGAGCATGGTGATCGTGAAGAATTGCTCGCTGACCTGGGGCTGAATGATGAGGGTATCATGCATGCCTGCCAGGAAATGGCGGAACGTAGAAGACTTTCTGATGCCAAGCTGACCGAGTAATTAGGCGTTGTCTGTTATGAATCGTGATACAGCAGCATCGTTAAAGACACCCGCCTGGGTCAGGGAGGGAAGAGTACGCCCTCGTGCCATTCTGCTAGGTGCGGAAACGGACGAACGTGTCTGCCAGCAGCTGGGTGCCCTACGGCCGGTGCTGGCTAAGCACCTGGATATTCTCTGGGAAGATTTTTCCTTGCAGCGTTCCTTCCAGGGCGTTGAGGCAGATCTCGTCATTGTCCTGGGGGGGGACGGGGCAATCTTGCGGGCTGCCAGGCAGATGCAAATGGATCAATTGCCAGTCCTGGGAGTCAATTTAGGCAGGCTGGGTTTTCTGGCAGCAATTTCACCCGCTGACTTAGACGACGCGTTACAGTTATTGATCAACGGAGAATGCGAGATTGTGGAGCACTTGATGTTCCAGTGTACCGTGGAGCGAGATGGTCAACCTCGTTTAACGCAGTTGGGTTTAAATGAAGTTGCCGTCCTGGGAGGCCCTCCCTTTTCCCTGTTGGACGTTGATCTCTACGTTGACTCAGAATGGGCAACTACCTATAGTTGCGACGGTCTTATTATCAGTACGCCGGTTGGTTCCACCGCTCACAACCTGTCAGCGGGTGGACCGATCTTGCGACAGGATATGCAGGCCTTTGTTATTGTTCCCATCAGTCCGCATACTCTCACCGTTCGACCTGTCGTGGATACGGCACAGCGTACCTACGAGATGGCGGTTCATGAGCCACGGGAAGGAACTTCGGTCGTGGTAGATGGCGTTGTGTTGGGATCTTTGACCGCAGCGGATCGGATTCGAGTGCAACGGGCTGAACCTTGCTTCAAGACCATCAAGGTTGCCGGGCATGATGATTATGCCACGTTGCGAGAGAAGCTTGGCTGGGGAGGAATTATTCGCGGTCGTAAGAGTTAGATCGACGGCCGCTCATGGGTTTTGAGTTCAGGGATAGAACGCACCCATTTGAAAATCAAGCAGGGAAGCACAATGAATCAATCTTTATCATGCTGGGTTGCCACTGCCCGTCTCTTTGTTACGGCCATGGTGATTGCCGTTTCCTGGTCGCATTCGGTACGTGCTCAACTGCCAGTCTCGGTGCAGTTGGAGAAACCTTCACGGCCTCTCACGGGTTTGGCAGTTGAACTCAAGTACGATTTCGTGGTCGGAGAAGAGATTCTCTCGAAAGTCGTGCACCTGGTTTCCATGGATACCAAGATTGAGGGAACGGCAGAGGCGGTAGAAACTCGCAGTGTATCGATGCGGCGGTGGAAAGTTACCGCCGTCGATAAGCAGGGCAATGTCACGTTTGGCCATTACATTGACAAGGCTAAAATGTGGCAGAAAGTGTCAGGACGCCCCGAGGTGCGTTTTGATAGTGATTCCAAGGAAGAACCTCCCGAGCTCTATCGGAAAGTAGCAGCAACGATCGGTACCTCATTGGCGACGATTACGTTAAGTCCCCAGGGGATCGTGCTGGGGCGAGAGAGTGCCCAGCCAAACTTTAACCCGGGAATCGGTGAGTTAGCGATTCCCTTGCCAGGCCGCCCTGTCCAGGTAGGACAGAAATGGTATGTTTCGGACGAACTTCGAATTTCTGATGCCGAGGGACGTTATAAGCGAATCCAGACTCGACAACTTTACACGTTTCAGAAAATCCAGTCCGGGATTGCGACAATCCAGGTTCGAACCCAGGTGTTGACACCGGTTAAAGACCCAAAAATTCGTTCCAAGTTGATTCAGCGATTGCAGCATGGCACCATTAAATTTGACGTGGATGCCGGGCGAGTTCGTTCTCGACAGATGGATTTAAATGAACGCGTTATTGGTTTTAATGGTGCTGCAAGTATCATGCACTATGTCGCTCGCTTTACAGAAGAATGGTCACTCGAAGGGGCCTCCGGTGGCGATAGCCGCTGACCACGCCCTCGCGTCGACGCGAGAGGTGACTGTTGACTTGCTGAACCGTGCCATGCGTAGCGGGAGATATTCAAGTGTCGCTTAAGCGTTCTGGTCTGCGTTGCCACCTGGTACGAGCTGCCGGCCTGCTGCTGGTTATGACCTGCCTGGTGGGTGCTGGCTGCTGGCCTTGCCAGCTTGCTGCGTCGGAACAGATCACACTCAAGCGGGATGGTAAATCCCGAGGCCTAAGTGGGGAAGTTGTCCTGGAAGCCCAGGACGGAGGATTGTTGTTCCTGTCGCGGGACGGCACTCTCTGGATTATTCAGCCAGAAGAGCTTTCCAGCCGCAAGAAACTGGACGTCCAGGTGGATCCCGTGTCGCAGGGAGAGATGGCAGCCCAGCTGTTAAAAGAAATGCCAGCCGATTTTAGGATTCATAAAACGGCTCATTTCGTGATTTGTTACAACACGACGAAAGCTTATGCCCAGTGGTGCGGTGCCCTTTATGAACGGCTTTACCGGGCATTTTATGGCTATTGGAAAACAGCGGGAATGACTCTGCACCAACCGCATTACCCATTGGTAGCCTTGGTTTTCGAGGATCGCCAGTCGTATCTTGAATACAGTCGCCGTGAACTGGGGACGGCAGCTACCGCCGCGATTGGTTACTACAATATGCGCACCAATCGAACCATTGCTTATGATCTGACAGGTGTAGAAGGAATCAATGGGGGAGGTCAGCGAACCAGTTCTGCAGCTCATATTAACCGGATCCTTTCCCAGCCGGCTGGGGAACGGACGGTTGCTACCGTGGTCCATGAAGCAACGCACCAACTTGCCTATAACAGTGGCTTGCAAAAACGTTATACAGACAATCCGTTCTGGGTTAGTGAAGGGATGGCCATTTTTTTTGAGACGCCGGATCTGAAAAGCACCAAGGGTTGGAGAACCCTGGGGGGAGTGAATCGAGTCAACCTTTTTAATTTCCGTAAGTACCTGGCTCGACGTCCTGGAGATTCCCTGCAAACCCTGGTCTCCCGCGATCAACGGTTCCAGGATCCAAAACTGGCAGCGGATGCTTACGCGGAGGCCTGGGCTCTGAATTATTTCCTGCTTCGCACCCGGAAAGAGCAATATGCTGAATACCTACGTAAGCTGGTCATTCAACCGGAGCTGACACCGGCCAACGAGGAGCGTCGAATAGCTGACTTTAAGGCCGTTTTTGGTGGCGACCTGGAGGCGTTAGAGGCAGAGTTTATTCGCTATATAAGGCGAATTCGTTGAAACACAAGCGATGCCCCTCGTTCATGGCGACTTCTGGAAGCGAGTAAACTTGCAAAACCATTGGGCCACGGTTTATCATACTACAGTTCAGCAACGAACCAGCGGATACCCCCCCCGGTTAAATGGGCCGAAGCCCGGCCTGCCGGTGTAACGATAGTTATCAAGAGATTTTTGTTTATATCCATGAGGAGCAACTGATGAATCAACCTACCCCGAATCAACCCGCCAATCGCCGCAGGTTCCTGAAGGACTCGTCCGCGGCCGTCGTGGGCGGTACGCTGGCAACCGCCTGGGCAACGCCAGCTCATGCCGCCGGTTCGGATGTTCTCAAGGTGGGATTGATTGGTTGTGGTGGCCGTGGAAGCGGTGCTGCTGTGAATGCCATGCGAGCGGAACCCAACGTACAGTTGACCGCCATGGCCGATGCATTCGCCGACCGTGCGGAACATTCCAGCAAGGTATTGCAACGCCAGTTAGGCAAGCAGTTTGCAGTGACCCCGGAAACGACCTTTCATGGGTTTGATTCTTACAAGCAGTTAATTGCGACTGATGTCGATGTCGTTCTTTTATGTACGCCTCCACATTTTCGGCCCATGCAGTTAAAGGCTGCTATCGAGGCAGGCAAGCATGTCTTCTGCGAGAAGCCAGTTGCCGTGGATGGGCCGGGGTTGCGCAGCGTTGCGGAAACGGTGAAAAAGGCAAAGCAAAAGAACTTAAACCTGGTCTCCGGACTTTGCTGGCGATATGACTACGGTGTCCGTGAAACAATGAAGCGGATTCAGGATGGCGCCATCGGTGATATTATGGCCGTCCAGGAAAACTATCTCACCGGTACGCTCTGGCATCGTGGTCGCAAGCCGAACTGGAGTGAAATGGAATACCAGATGCGAAACTGGCTCTACTTTACCTGGCTCTCGGGTGACCATATTGTCGAGCAGCACATCCATAGCCTGGATAAGGCTCTTTGGCTAATGGGCGACAAGCGACCGGTCAAAGCCACGGGGTTGGGGGGACGCCAGATGCGTACGGATGACCAGTGGGGGCATGTCTTTGACCACTTTGCCGTCTGCTATGAATGGGAAAATGGCGCGAAAACATTCTCGTATACAAGACAAATGTCCGGCTGTAAGAACAACGTGGAAGACTATGTGTTGGGAACCAAGGGACGTGCCATGATTCTCCGGAACTCGGTTGAACCCAATGGTGGTGAGGCATGGCGTTATCGTGGTGCCAAGCCCAGCATGTACGATGTTGAGCACAAGGAACTCTTTGCTGCTATTCGTTCAGGTAATACCATCAATAACGGTGAGTACATGACGGACAGTACCTTGATGGCGATCATGGGGCGGGAAGCTTGCTATACCGGCCAGGAAATCACCAGTGAGCAAATGTTCAACTCGAAGCAGCGTTTGGCGCCAGCGAAATATGAGTGGACCAACGTGGAAGTGCCAGCCGTGGCACAACCGGGGCAAACCAAGCTCAGCTAAGAGTAAGCGACTTGATGTCGCCTAGCTTCCAGTCATCAAGTAGGCTTCGACGCGTCGTACGGCGTCTTCAACCTGCCACTCGCCCTGCGCAGTGCGGATCTGGGTGCCCCGGGATAACCAGGTCTTGACCCGCTGTTGAGCCGAGATAACCGTATTGTGGGCACGGTGGCCAAAAAATTCGCCGATCTCGGCGTAGGCTGCTCGTGTGTACTTGCGAGCCAGCCACATGGCTAACATGCGCGGGTGACTGACCGTCTTGCTGCGACGATTGGATTGCAGCGTCTTGGCATCCAACCCGAAAACCGTGCAGACTGCCTTTTCGATGTCTGGTAAGTGCACGGCCTGTCGTGTGGTATGAAACAGGTCGGCGAGAGCTGATTCCGCTATCTGGACGCTGATCGGCTGCTGGTATGCTTCCCACATCGCTTCCAGTCGATGGATGGCACCGTGTAGGTATCGGGCGTCCCCTCGAATTCGGCTGGCGACCAGGTGGAGGACCTCGTCAGATAATTCCAATCGACGAGCCTGCACGTAATTACGAACAATTTGCATACGTGTTGCCAGGTCGGCCGGTTCCAGGCAGCAAACAAGGCCGGCTGACATGCGTGCCATCAACTCGGGACCCAGTTGAGATAATTCAGCTGGCGGACGATTGGAAGCAAGAACCAGTTGCTTGCCATTGCGCAACAGGCTGTCGATGGTGTAATGAACTTCGCGTAGAGTTGCCTGCTTTCCGATAAAGAACTGGATGTCATCAATCAACAGTAAGTCGGTATCGCGATTCTTGCGACGGAAATTTGGCAAGCCACTTCCCTGCAACGCTTCCAGGAAGCCGCTGGTGAATTGTTCTGCAGTTAGGAAGACTGCCTTTTGTCGCTTTAAGTGGCTGCGAGATGCCTTCCAGATGGATTGTAGTAAATGTGTTTTACCGGTGCCGGATGGTCCATAGAGAAACAGGGGGGAAACTCGCCCTAGCCGTTGGGGGATCGATTCGGCAGCTGTGACGGCCACCTGGTTTCCAGGTCCCACGACAAAATCATCAAAGCGAGCAAAACGCTGAGGGCCCTCTGGTCGTGCCTGGAGGACTTCTGGCTCTCGTGAGACATGCGTTTCAGTCGGCGGTGAAGGTTGTGGCACATTATCCGAAGAGTTTGCCCCGGATTTATCCGAAGACGAAACCACGTATCGAAGCCCTTCTGCCCCGGGACAAGCATCAGTAAGCACGTCCTGCAGGACCTTGTGGAAACTGCGGCGCAACCGTTCCGCGAGAAACTGGTCCGGGACAATGATCTGCAGGCGGTTATCGGCGAAATCCCATTCGATGAGATCACCAAACCAAAGGTCAAAACGCTCACGTCCGACCTTTTCCGCCAGTCTTTGGCGAACCGCTTGTACGATTTCCCTATCGTTTTTAATCACTTGCTGTACTTTCCTTGTCTGCATACCCTGGACTTCCAGCCAAGAGGCTCCAGCAAGCGGCTTGATGCCTGTGGAAACGCCCTTAAAATGCCCAGAGAGCCGGCCGTTCATCGATCGATTTGGTAATCTGCGCCGCAATCGAATGAGCGACTGAAACTGACTTCTTGTCAACCGTGGATGCCGATTGTACGCTTGCTAGCAGTCCTGTCAAACCACCTGCCAGACCCACAGACATTTTTTTTTTCGCGCTCTCGTTCGTCCGCGAAATTATCCTGAAAAACGTTACTCGCTGATTCTTTTTCCGGGAGAAAAAAATTCTGTCGGTGAGCCGATTCAACGGTGGAAAACCTGTCCAATGGTGAGACGTCCCCCCCTTCCCTTTGCGACACTCACTAGCGTAGGTTGCTGGTGCAGGTATGGCTGCTGTTTTTCACGTAAATATGAGCTTGGTCGATAGGTATAAAGCCTCGTTGATGATAGATGCTCAAAGCGGGGTGATTTGCCTGGTCGACCGAAGCAATTACCATCTCAGCGCCATGTTGAGCGGCTAAAAAGCAGCCATATTGAACGATTTGATTCCCCCACCCCTTGCCCCGAGCCTCGGGAGTCAATCCCAGGTAAGTCAGCTCCCAGGTGAGTTGCTGAGGAAAGGCAGACATCAGCAGGCAACCAATGGTCTTACCCTTGTACTGAACAAATGACCAGCCAGTCGGTGCGATTCCCTGGTGTTCATAACTATCGAGAATATCTTCGATCGATCGAAATTGCTGGAGTTTCGGACAGTCCAGGCTTGCCTGGTAAGTTGCCTGGATAATGCAGGCAAGTTCGTTTCGGCGATGTTCGGCCCCGGCGACAAATTGCAGTGGGCCAGGACTCGGCGTTGTGACGGGCTTGGTTAGTGGTAGGCAGACCGTTTCAACCTGCGACAGTAGCGAATATCCGCAGGATTCAAACCAGCTTGCTTGAGTGGTTGCCGCGTTGCGCAGGCTGACCATGGAGAACGAACCTGGAGCAGATACCAGTTGTCGGTCAAGCGTCTGGATTATTTGCTGGGCGACTGTGTCAGTTTCCGAGTCAAGGAGCGTGAGGTTCCGAATCAGGGCCATCCGGCCCGGTAGCCTGCATCCCCGGGCCACTCCTACGGTTTTGCCTTGTCGGTCGGCCTGTAGGAAATAATCTTCCTTGCTGGGCGAGAGCTTGTTCGCTGACAGGGCTTCCTCTCGTAACTCGGATCGCCAGGGCTCTTCGAGTTGGGTCGCCAGTGCTGTTGCCGTTCGCGACCAATTGGCAGCATCTGTGGACTGAATGTGGAAATCACTGAGAACGGGATCAGTAGGAGTCATGGGCAAGGGATCACCAGGATTGTTACGAAGATTCCGGGTTGCGATCATTCGCTAGTCGGTTTTGATTGTTCCTGCTGGTAGATTCTTCCCAGTGTTTCCGTGGTCGTCGTCAGCAGGGAGGCGGCATATTCTTCTGCGGAGTAATACGTTTCCCATTCTTTTCCCATTTCAATGCCTAGCGTGGCCAACATGTTTTCGGCTTTTTCGCGAGGGTACCGTCTCTGGAGTTGCTTGAGGAGTGTTTGGAAATCATCCTGGTCCAGCGCGCTGGCCAGGTCTTGCCAGCGTCGGATCAGGTGCCGGCTATTGTGCTTAAGCACTGCGTGTCGGCAATAGGCTGCGACTGTTGGCAGTTTCAGGTGGACAGCAATCATGCCAGCAATGACGAGCAGTTTATCTCGTACATGAAGTTCTTGCCGGACGGTGGCTGCGCGTGCCAGGTGGAGATACACTCCCAATAATTCAACATTGCTGTTCATCACTGTATGATGAAGCGGTTTGTCATTTCCTGCAAGTAACCGTCTCGAGTCATGGTTAGGTCTGTTTTTCACCGATGTTTATCCTATGAGTTGTCCTGGATACCACGATTATTGTTGGCTTGTCGAAAAACCAGCGCGGACCTGGTTAGAACGCTTGTCTTCTCAACAACCACCAGCCATGTCGCTGTTGCGTAAGTTGCGACAGGAAGTGGGTGTGACGCGTGCAGCCTTGTTGAGCCAGCAGGTTGACTTGAGGAAACGAGCTCGAGAAAAATTTGTCGATGCTGATAAAATGCTCTTCACCGATCGGGGGTTACAGCAAGCGACAGACGAACGCGTGGCAGCGCATAAGGCCGCGAGATTTGAGACGCTAGATCACGTTGCTGATCTTTGCTGTGGTATTGGGGGTGACTTGACGGCGTTGGCCGGCAGGTCGAGAGGATCGGTTGTGGGTGTGGACCGAGATCCTGTAATTGCCTGGATCGCCCAACATAACTGCCAGCTTGTAAAGGAAGGGAATGCCACGGTTTCCATCGAGGTAGCTGACGTTCGTGAATTTGATACCAGTAGAGTGATGGGATTACACCTGGATCCAGATCGCCGTCCAGGGGCCAGGCGGCATGCGCAGATGCAAGGGTATGAACCTGGGCCGGATTTTATTGAAAAACATGTGAACCAGGAGCATGCGTTGGCGTTAAAGCTGGCGCCGGCCGCCACCGTTCCTGCAGCCTGGCAGGCTTCTTGTGAGCGACAGTGGATCACAAGCCGTGGTGAATGTCGCCAACAGGTCCTCTGGTGTGGCCCCTTGGCGGCGGCTCCGGGATTGCACACGGCAACTTGCCTGGGATCTGACCCTGGGCAGCAGGTTAGCGTTCAGGGGCTTCCTGATCAGTCTGTTCCGGATCGACCTCAATGTGGTCGGTATCTCTATGAACCCCATGCGGCTGTGCTGGCAGCCGGTCTCGTGGGATCCGTGGCACAGGAACTGGGGTTAGCAGCTAGCTGGAGCAACGTGGCCTATCTCAGTTCAGACCAATACTTGGATTTGGCTGGTTTTGCCTGTTTTGAAGTGGAGGAAGTGCTGCCGTTTGACCGTAAGAGAATTAAGTCGCTGTTGCGCCAGCGTAATATTGGACGGCTGGAGGTGAAAAAGCGAGGCACACAAATCGATCCTGGCCAACTTCAACAGCAATTACAGGCAAAGCAGGAGGGGCAGGCGACGCTGCTGTTAGCCGGGACGTCAGGTGGGGTCACGGCCATACTGGCTAAACGAAGAGGCTCTGCAGGCCTTCCAGGGTGACTGGCGGGAGTTCTGTTCGAGGATGTCCAGCTGGCTAGTCTCTCAGTCGTTGCGGCTCCTGGGATTGGGAGGGCAAACCTGGGCATGTTTAGCTAGTTTACCAAGTGAATCAGTAGTTCTGATTCGTCTGGCTGCCGCAGGGGCTTTTTGTTACATTTTCGCCGCCTGAAGCGTCCCGCCGGACGTTTGTGTGGGTGAGATGACGCCATGGATGCTTGGAGAGTCGGTTCATGCTTAGAGTTCGTTGCTGGAATGGTTGTTTGGCAGTCCTTCTTTTGCCCCTGGCCGTTGGTTGCGGAGTAAATGGGTCGAACTGGCAGAATATGTCAGCATGGAGCCCCATTCATTATCGCCAGATGATTGCTGACGAACAGATCGTGGCAAGTTTTCAGCAGCAACTGGAGCAGTTAGAGACACTGGCCGATCAGGCTCCAGGCATGCCGATCGACGTTCAGCGCCGACACGTGCAGGAACTTGTTGTCAGTGTCCGTACGGAATCAAATCCCTTGCTGCGAGCTGAGGTAGTAAAAACGTTGGCGGCTTTCCCGATAGTGCAGGCGGAAGAAGGCTTGCGATTGGCAATCGAAGATCCCATCGTGGATGTCCGCATTGTAGCCTGTGAGGCTTGGAGCCAACGTGGAGGAGTAGAAGCGTTGCGGCAGCTAATCGAGACTCTTAATTCAGATACTGATGCCGATGTACGCCTGGCTGCGACGCGTGGCTTGGCTCGCTTCCCCAGTTCAGAAGCGATTCGGGCCCTGGCAACGGCCCTCAATGATCCGGACCCCGCTCTGCAATATGCCGGAGCAGAAACACTAAAGGCAGTGTCCGGGCAAGATTATGGCTATAACATTTCTGCCTGGCGTGAGTTTGTCCAGGGGCGAGAGCCCTCGGTCGCTGCACCGTCAGTGGCTCGAGGCTACTGGCCCTGGCAGTGGTTCTAGGGTTCGCTGTTTCTGAGACAGCCCCTGCTCGATCGGTCTGCACCTGCCAGGGTGCTTCCCGTTACGGGTTGCCGAGATGACGTGATTGGTGCAATCCGTAGATTTTACCATCTTCGAACCGATCTTCTGGTTGGAATTGTCATTTCGTATTTGAGACAAGGATTTTCGTTTTTAGTTGTCCGATAGAAATACAGTACGACATTGGGTATCCAAAAATTCCGGATGCTGACTGGATTTCCCGGAGCGCGAGACCGCGCGAGTTGTCTAACTACGTTTGACGGAGCGCTTGCCGTATCCGCGAAGCAAATACCTTGATTCAAGGAAGTGAACGAGATGACAAGAAAGATGTTGCTGGTATTGCTGGTGAGCAGTTCGTTCCTGGCCATGGGATGGTTGCAGGAAACTTCCGCGGACGAGGGATCTACTCGAACGACGAATCCCAACAGGGAAGTGACAGGAAACCTTGCCGACCTGGCTGATCAATTGGCTGCGAGAGGCGCCTGGCGACGACGACGAGAAAGTCGAGAAGCAGAACGAGAAGCAGAACGAGAATATCGATCTGCTATTTCGGTTCCAGGTTTGCCTCGAGTTCCCGCCGTGGACGCCGAGACGGTAACTCCCAATGTGGATTCGCCAACGGATGACCAGGGAAGTACCGGCCCGGAGGACAAGGCGGCGCTTCCGGAAGTGACGCCGGAAGTGTTGAAGCAACTACAGGCCAGTGTTCGTCGAACATTGGACACCTACTACCCGAAGACCATTAATGTGGCAGATCGAAGCCCGTGGTCTGTCATGCATACGCTGATCGCTTACGGGGTGGATACCCAGGTCTATGCGGACAGCAAGAAGGTCAATGCGATTGGTTGGTTGTGTTGGAACCAGCCGTGCTATGGCCAGCGTATTTTCTACACGCGCAATGGGAAAATTCGCACTCGCCAGGGAGTGGGCGTGGAAGGTCATGAGGGGCAGTTTCTATCGATGTTGGCTCAATCCCGAGTGAAGTCGGATTACCCCATGAAAGTCGACGGTGGTGACTTCACCGTGATGGACCTGGTGCGGCATGAACAGGCCTCCTGCCGTGCAGGTACGGAGCTGACTTTCAAGCTGATTGGTCTGGCTCACTACTTGCCATCTGATGCGAAATGGGAAAATGACCTGGGTGAAAAGTGGGACATGGAACGACTGATTGCGGAAGAACTAAAACAGTCAGTGATTGGATCCGCCTGTGGGGGCACGCATCGCCTGCTGGGTTATAGTTACGCGGTTCGTAAACGTGAGCAGCGTGGTGAGCCCATGACTGGGCAATGGGCAAGAGCCAAGCAATATGTCAACGATTTTCACGACTACACATTCCGGTTGCAAAACGAGAATGGCAGTTTTAGTGCCAACTGGTCTGAAGGTCGTGGCGATTGGGGCAATATTGATCGACGCATGGATACCACGGGACATACGCTCGAGTGGATGGCATTTTCGCTCCGACCCGAGCAGCTTAAGGATCCCCGGGTTGTCAAGGCAGCCGCGTACCTGTCGAAGCTGATGTACGAAAACCGTGGCCATGAATGGGAGATAGGTCCTCGCGGTCATGCCCTGCATGCCCTGGCGATTTATAACCAGCGCATGTTTGGTGCGGGGCCCGGTTATCAGCCGGCTGCGGTCGTGGGTAAGATTTCCAGTGCCAGCCAAGACTAATGAACCGGGGGATGGATAACTCGGTAGAGGCTTAGTTCAAGGCAGCCTGTTTTAAATAATAACGCCATTCGACTTCCGTCGAATGGCGTTTTTGTTTGACAGATACGAGCTTGCGGTGATCGCCCAAACCTTTTAGTATCGGAGGAATGGGTTTGCTCGCCGATCGCAGTGCGGTGGTAGCCCGTTTGAAGCAAGGAGGGAGACCAGGAGGGTTTCTGCAGTAAATAGGCTTTTCAACGACTGGCCAACGGTATGAAAGCGCATCGATTTTCCGCTCAACTCGCTTCCATGGTATCCATGGGTGCAGAGATGAGCGAAACGTTTGAGGCAGATGCTATCCTTGTCATGCTTGATGCGCCGGTCGACTGGGAAAAACTCCAGGAAGAGGCGGGCGATGAAACGATTGTCGTGGCCGCTGATCATGAAGAGAAATTGGCCGGCGCTGATGAGGCTGGTCTCGCGGCGATTCTACTTGAACGTGAAGAAGCCCCTGTCTTCGAGAAGCTTACACAGGCACTGTTGGAATGTGTGGCCGATGATATCTTAGCTCCCAGTTCCGCGGTGGTCGCTATTTATAGCAGCTTCGAGTCCGGAAAAATGGACGCGATTCGATATATCAAGCTGGCTGAACACCTGGGGAGATTGACGGCTCGGGACCTGAGAGAATTGGAAACTCGAGTCCCCCTGGAAACACTCAAGTTGGTACTCGACCTGGCTGTTGAAATCGGTCGTGAAGGTCGCGAGGGGAAAGCCGTTGGAACCATGTTTGTTGTAGGGGATACGAAAAAGGTTCTGGCTCACAGTTCTCCGGCGGGTTTCGATCCTGTTCGTGGGTATAACGCCGGTGAACGTGATTTGCATGACCCACGGGTTCGAGAAGCCATCAAAGAAATCGCACAGCTGGATGGTTGCTTTATCGTGAAGTCGGATGGTACGGTTGACAAGGCCTGCCGACTGCTTGACGCACCGCATTCGAATTTAACTCTTTCCAAGGGGCTCGGTGCCAGGCACTGGGCCGGGGCGGCGATCTCCAGGCAGACCAACGCCATTGCCATCGTGGTTAGTGAATCCAATGGGACCGTCAGGCTGTTTCACAACGGCGAAGTGATTCTGCGTGTGGAGCCTTTACGAAGACCCTTGAAATGGAAAGATTTTGAGTACGAACCGCCTTCGTCGGCCGGTGATAAATCCTGACTCTCAGGTAGCCGTGGCCCAGGAAGGTAGGCTAGGTCGTTGCAGGTCCGTCCGTGGCACACTCTTGAAGGAGTGTGTGTGGCAGGCCGATATCCAGGATCTCGAGATGCCCAACATGCGCTGCAGCTGAATTTGATAACAGGCCCGGCTTGGCGGCCGCAAAGGTAAATGTGTAATCTGCCTGGACGGCGCTACCGGCAATTGTAGCCGTGTCGCAATCAAGTCCCGTAGGTATGTCCAGGGCGATTCGGCGAGCCGGTGCCCGGTTCATCCAGCCAATAACCTTGTCCAGGGGGGAGCGGGGTGCGCCCGTGCTACCCGTTCCCAGTAGGCTGTCTACTAGCCAGTGAGACTGCTTGCTGGTGGCATCCAGCAATGTGTCCAGTGAGCTTGATTCGTGATCAGACAAGTCATGTAAGGCAAAGCCACACTGCTGGGCAATAAGAAAGTTGGCCCGGGTGTCGGGAGAAAATGTATCGAGATCGTGGAACAGGATGGCCTGGACATTCCAGCCTCGTAAATGGAGATGACGTGCCATCACCAGGCCGTCTCCACCGTTGTTTCCCTTGCCGCAGTAAATCGAGACGATTTGATCGCTGGTTGCGATGCGACAAAGGGCATCGGCAGCACCTCGCCCGGCGTTTTCCATCAACACCAGGCTCGATATTCCCCATTGCTTGACCGCTCGCTCATCGACCTGCCGAGATTCATGACGTGTTAAAACCAGCGGTGTCATTTGCAGGTCTCTGCGAATGTGACTTGGATTGACCGATCGAGCGGATTAGAATGAATGCCTCGCCCATGGTAGGACGAGATGTCCTGTGTCTGGGCCAGTTAGTTATTGTAGTGTAGATCATCGAGGAGTTGGGAATGCCGATTTACGAATACTCCTGTTGCGATTGCCGGCATGAATTTGAAATCCTGGTTCGAGCCAGTGAATCTCCCAGTTGCCCTCAATGCTCCAGTGAACAATTGGGTAAGTTGTTCAGCGTGCCAGCTGCCCCAAATCGTAGTTCGGGATCGCATGAGAACTCTCGATTACCCACGGCAGGTTGTGGCCTGCCCCAGTGTGGCAGCGGTGGCTGTGCCGGCCTCTCCTAGTAATCCAGGGTGAGTATGTAAAGGAAAACGGCGTGACACAATGACAGGTTGTGTCACACCGTTATACCAATCGCTCCCAAAGTAACGTACGGTATTGGGGTCCTTGAGAATCGATCGCAGTTTAAGGCAGCAAGGCGCCTCCGCCAAAGATAAAGGCCGCTTCTGTTAATCCGCCTCGCAGGCTCAGCGGAATGGGGGAAAGAAGCCATGGGGCACAACTACCCGGACGGTAGTATCCCAGTGCATACTGGCATTCGTTCATGGGATTGATGCCCATCTTGTATGGCAAGGTGGCAATGTTGAGGACGAAATGTCCCCCAGAAAAGAACGGTTGGCTAAAAGGTCCCGTGGTATGACCATAGCGTTCCAGTTGGACTTGTTCAAAGTAGAGAGGTTTGTGGCACAGTGCACTTGCTTTCCACATCATCGTAATACCAGTCCAGTCGCGACTGTACTGGATACTGGTGTCCAGGGGGCATTCGACGGGTATCCCCCAGGCGTCGGCCAGGTAACAGAGATCTTTTTGGCTAAGACGGTCTACGGAAATCTTAACCACGGGCCCCTCGTCCGTTTGGATGAGTGCCTGGTTGAATCGATAGTCGACCAGTTTTCCCGTGGCAAGTGTGTCGCCCGTGGAATCCGTCCAGGTCCGGGTGATGACCTGCTGCTTCTCAGAAGGTTCCTTGATGTTTGGATTGAACGTGGGAGTGATATTCAGTGATATCTGTTGGATTGAAGTGTGCTGTAATTGCTTTCGAAGCTGATTGCAGTCTAGTTTCTGGCAGTCGAGGGTTGCCTGGGAAGTAGTGTCGCCCCCGAGCGGCTCGGGGGGGAGTATCTCCTGCAAGGGAAAGGATTGCGTCTTGGTGGGAGTGGGAGGCAGTTGTGTGGGCCGTGGTCGGTTGCCAGGTGGATCGAGGGCTGGTTGTGATGTTTCAACACGTGGAGGTTCAATGATAGAAAGTGGTCGATCCTTGGTCTGTTCCAGGTCCCCAAAAGGATCATTAAAGGGGTCCTGCTCAGCCGGCAATTGATTAGCAACCACGGGTAGGATAGATGCCTTTCGCCCCGAAGCCGTATTGAGCTTCAACGCAGGGACGCTGCGATCCGCCGTTTGCATTGGCCGCCATCGTAAGAGGCTTGGTGAAACGGCCCCTGGCGAAGTTTGCAGGCGTGCTGGTTGCTGCAGGGGGTCCGCCGCAGATGCAGGATTCGCCAAGGTTAGTTGAAATGTTGCCAGGGTCCAAAGGCAACAAGCCCCGAGGATCATTCGTAGTGACGAACTAGACCGGGCGAGGATTTTCCGAGGCGTGGTCGGAACTGTAGTTGGGTGCCTCTTGAGTAATTGCAATGTCATGGGGATGGCCTTCCTTGACGCTAGCCGGTGACACTTGAATAAATCGCGCTTCCTTGCGCAGCTCGTCGATTGTGGCGGCACCGCAATAACCCATTCCGGCTCGTAAGCCACCGACCAATTGATAGACGAAATCGCTTAAAACTCCTTTGAATGGCACTCGCCCCTCAACGCCTTCCGGTACAAGCTTGCCCGGTTGTGCGTCCGTTGCGGATTGCCGATATCGCTCACTGGATCCCTGCACCATGGCTCCCAGCGATCCCATTCCACGGTAAACCTTGAAGGTTCTTCCCTGGTAAAGAATGGTTCTGCCAGGACTCTCTGCTAAACCAGCAAATAAACCGCCGATCATGACGCTGCACGCGCCTGCCGCAATAGCCTTGGTGATATCTCCGGAATATCGAATGCCGCCATCAGCAATGATCGGTGTCTGACTCGCACGAGCAGCCGACACAGCCTCCTGGATGGCCGTGATTTGCGGAACTCCGACACCTGAAATCACACGCGTCGTGCAAATCGATCCCGGTCCGATTCCGACCTTGACCGCATCCGCTCCGGCGTCAATCAGGGCCTGGCAGCCCTCCGCGGTTGCCACGTTGCCAGCGATGACATCAATATCCCAGCGTTGTTTGATCTCCTTTACCGTTTTGACTACGTTCGCCGAATGGCCGTGAGCACTGTCCACGACCAAAACATCGACATCGTTGTTAATCAGGCTCTCCGCCCGTTCGTAATCGAGTACTCCAACAGCAGCTCCGACACGTAGCCTTCCTGACGAATCCTTGCTAGCAGTTGGAAATCGCTTCATCATGTCAATGTCTTTGATCGTGATGAGGCCTGTTAGTTTGTATGATTCGTCAACAAGTAGAAGTTTCTCCACCTTTTTAGCCGTTAAAATTTTCTCAGCTTGCTCAAGTGTCACAGTTCCCGTAGCTGTTACTAAATTCTCCTGGGTCATCACCTCGGAAATTGCTAGCTCGTCGGCCTCCAGGAAGCGGAGGTCGCGACGCGTTAAAATGCCGACCAATGTGCCATCTTCAGATGTAATCGGGACTCCCGAAACATTCTGTTCGTCCATGATTTGTCGAGCATTATGGACCGGAACCGTGGGACGCAGCGTAATGGGATCCACGATAATTCCATTGGCGCTACGCTTCACTTTTTGCACTTCTGCCGCCTGGTGTGCCACGGAAATATTCTTGTGGATTACACCCAGCCCCCCTGCCTTAGCTAAACCAATAGCCATGGCACTTTCTGTCACCGTATCCATAGGCGAACTAAGCAGAGGCGTATTAAGAGAAATTCGCTCAGTTAATTGAGTGGCAATGTTGACGTCAGCTGGTACGACCTCGCTGTAGCGTGGTTCCAACAACACGTCGTCGAAGGTAATCCCGTGATATTTAACTTTGGTTTCCATAGGATTCCTGGAAAATAAGCGGCTGAATTGAAAAGGCAACCTGGAGTCAATCAAGTTTGGACGTGTCAGCACTCCCTTTTCCGGCTACAGGGACAGGATCATCAAGTCCATTGGTAGCAGGAACTGGGAAGGGCGTATTATGGTCTGGTTTGCCTTATTTGACAACGGACCCGCGGACAAGAAGTCAGGGAGGGCCTCCAGGGGAGACGTTTGGCAACCGATTCAAGATGTGCTGCAGGCCTCAGGGAAGAGGTTTTTTACGGCGTCCCGTGCGACGCCCACCGATCGATTTGCCAGCCACCCCGTAGTCGATCAGTTCAAGGGTGCTGCGGCGGACGACTTTCCCGGCCTTGTTCATGGCCTGGGAAGTATGTGAAATGACACCCCCGGGTACGTCAGCGCAATAGACTTCGTTCGTCGTCGTGGTCACTTGATCCTGGTTGTGTACGGTCTTGATATGACAGACTTGCTTGGATTCTCCGAGGATCTTGTGGGCAATTCCATACTCCTTGACGTCGACTTGCGTGGTGTACAGTACTTGTCCCGTGAGATTTGAAGCGGTTGTTTTGCGTTTGAATATGTAGGGTGCATGCTTGGCCGAGTAATGTACGGTACTGACACGCTTGCCTTTTTCAGAGTTGAGCGTGACTTCACGTATGGTTCCAGGAATGACATGGCCGTTGATTGTCAGCGTGGCTGTCCGCCCGGTTTGAACAAAGCGAGCTTTCTGATTGTCGCCGAAGAAGAAGTTGCGTTGCACGGTACGTGGTTCAGCCACGAAGCGTTTTTCTCCCAGTTGCATTTCTACGGCCAGGCGTAGCACGTAGTCACGCCGATCGGTTTTCATGAGCGTTGTCGTAGTGACCGATTTCGTGGTGCTGGTAACATTCCCCTTGGCATCCAGGATGTCCGTGATCACGCGGACTTTTTTCCAGCTGCCGACAGCACAGGGGCCCCACCAGTGATGGTCAGTTGATTCCAGCCATTCCTGGCTGTGCACCGAGGCTGGTACCACGAGCAGGCAAATGGTTAGCAGCAGGCAGCGACGTAAAGGAGCTGCAAACAACATGGAAAAACTCCGAGCTTGGAAACGGTCGTGGTACAGGGCCCAGGCAGCTTCATGGCTGATCTGTTGACTGGCCGTTGAGCGATGAACCCGCTTTCTTGCTGTGATGTTTTCTTGGAAGGAAGGCGTTCCTGGATAACCCGTGCCAGGGGTCAGCATGGAGGGGATTCCAGATGACGGAAATTTTAGCGACTCAAACTGTCTGGCTACAAGGGGGGGGAAGCTAGGAGAGAGCGGCAAATGCGTCCAGGAGCTGGCGGTCCTGGGCTGCCATGATACTACGCAGATCGAGTAAAAGACGGTCCTGGTGGATCCTTCCGACCACTGCAATATTGCCACCACGCAGCTGTGTCGCCAGGGCATCGACGGAACCGTTGGCCGGGGAAACAGAAAGGCAACACGTTTCAATCGCCTGCGTGGGAACTGAGCCTCCGCCCAGGTAAGTAATGTCGGCAATCACTTGTACGTCCGCAATCGCACCGCATTCAGCCAGTTGAGGTGCAAGTCGTTCTGCTCGCTGTTGAAGATTGGCGAGAGGAGTGCTGAGCAGCGTCAGCAACGGGATTCGCTGGCAGGCCGTGTCCGGGTCCCGGTACAGTTGCAGGGTTGCTCGTAACCCTGCAAGGGTAACCTTGTCCACTCGGAGGGCCCGCATTAAGGGGTGTTTCGTGATCTTCTCGATCCAGTGTTGCTTCCCCACGATGATTCCACACTGTGGTCCGCCCAGTAACTTGTCGCCACTGAACAGGACCAGGTCTGCACCACAATCGATACTACCGGCGACCGTTGGTTCATCGCTGATCCCGAATGCCTGGAAATCGACCATCGCACCGGAGCCGATGTCGTCGATCACGGGTAACTGGTGCTTGGCGCCGAGGGCGACCAGGTCCTGGAGCGAGGTCGCTTCGCTGAAACCAGCGATCACGTAATTACTGGTGTGGACCTGGAGTAAAGCGCCGGTTTCCGGGCCGATCGCATTCTCGTAATCCGCCAGGCGTGTCTTGTTCGTCGTGCCAATTTCTTTTAGTCGGGCTCCGCTGGTTTGCATGACGTCGGGCAACCGATAGCTGCCACCGATTTCGACCAGTTGGCCGCGGGAAACGATAACTTCTTTTTCAGCGGCAACGGCAGACAGTGTTAACAGCGTGGCGCCAGCATTGTTGTTGACGACTGCTGCGGATTCCGCACCTGTTAATTCCTTGAGCAGGGGGACCACTGCTTGCATTCGCTGGGAACGCTGGCCACTGGCCAGGTCCAGTTCCACGCTGGCGTAGCCAGCTGCAATTTCTCCCATGGCTTCGATCGCTTCGGCAGCCAGGGGAGCTCTTCCTAATCCGGTGTGCAAAAGAATTCCAGTGGCATTGAGTACCGGACGAAGTGTGGGAATCTCCTCGACCAGAATCCAGGCCGCAATTCGTTCTGCTAATTCGCTGGCACCCGGAATCGGAATGGCATCACTGGCAGTTTGTACTTGGGAACGTAATTGGTCCAGGAATCCACGTACATGCTGGACTACCACGTTGCGATGCAGCGAGTTCGTGATGCGCTGCAGAGGCGGCTTTTCCAGCAGTTCAGTGACCGATGGGATGTTGCGTAAAATATGGGACATGCGACGTCCACTTCCTCGTGACTAACGGGCCGAGACCAATTGCAATCAAGCGACGATTCATGATTACAGGTACGTGGTTCAGTGCTTCTATCTTCCGCCGTGAACAGGGTTGGATCAAGAGGTTGAATCCGGGTTCCGGTAGCGTAGTGAGCCGTCACGACGCGTAAAACCGATTTCATCGAAGTATTCGCATAGGGGAACAGCGAATTTGCGGGTTGTACCCAATAGCTCGCGGATCTCGCTAAGAGTTAGACCCTGTTCCGTGGAGAGATGTTCGTCCAGTTTCTGGCGTACCTGGTCGACCGTTTCATAGTGGAGATAGTACTGATCCGTGATTTGAACCAGGTCTCCATTGGCAGCCGCCAGGGCCAGTAAATCAGGGATGGATCCCTGGTTCCGCGTGGCCTCCTGTTGACATTGCTGAGCACTGGGCGTTTCCAGGCCGCCTTGCTGGAATTGCTGAAGGAGTTGACGCAGCACCTTCTGCTCGTTCTGGGAGAGCTTGGGGCCCTGGCCAAGAAGCCCGATGCGTTGTGGGTTGAGTTGAATGATTTTTTGCTGTTCCATCTCCTGCAGGACGGCATCCAGTACCGCCGGTCCGGCAAGGTAGACGAAACGTTGTTTTAGACGGTTTAAATCAAGCATCGTCTGCAGCGGGGTAGCCTGGTGTAATTGCAGCAGCACGTTCTCGATTTGTTGGCACAGTTGAGCCAGGATCTCTGTGTGAATTCGAATCACACGTGAGTGAGAGAGCGAGATTTCCCTTAAGGTTCCCTGCTCCTGGAGTCGCTCGACAATGCCCGTGGGGTTAGCGATGCCAGCGGTCCGTGGTAAATCGGCCGGATCCCAGCCATGTTGGCCAGCCATGTAGAGCGTGCCGGCCGCACGCACGTCCGGGTCGTCCGCTTCCAGGTCGGCCAGGTGTTGAGTGGAGACGTTAGTCTTGGAGCGGATTTTGCGGGCGCTGGGGTCAATCACGCGACCACCTCCGATGGTGACCATCGGGGATTGGTCCCGCAGGACAAACGGTTGGTCCCAGACAACAGCTACCGGATTTTGCAGATGCAGTTGTGCGTAGGCCTTTTGCCCCGGTTGTAACTCCTCGGTTCCCAGCAGTTGGACCGATCCCAGTTCTTCTGCTGTGCCGACGTGAATTCGAACCTGATGCCGTTTCTTGATCCGCCGCTGGGCATTTTCCAGCAGGTGAAGTGAAACCGTCAGGATGCGATGCGAAGCCAGGTGACCAGGAGCTGCCAGCTCCCTGCCCCGTGACAAGTCGTTATGGTGAATGCCCGCCAGGTTAATCGCAGCACGTTGCCCACGAAAAACACGTTCCACGGAGTCCTCGTGATTCTGCAGGCCACGTACTCGGACGGGAATCGCGTCCGGTTGGATTTCCAGCTCTGCCCCCAGCTCCACCTGGCCACTGGTCACGCTTCCTGTGACTACGGTTCCATGTCCAGCCATGGTAAAGACACGATCAATCGCCATCCGGAAAGGTGCGTCCTGTAAGTCGTCAGCCAGGTTCTCTGCCGCCTGGCGGGCACCCGTAAGCAAGGCCTGGCGCAGTTCGTCGATTCCCTCGCCGGTTTCTGCGCTGGTGCGAATAATCGGTGCCTCAGCCAGCACGGTACCCTGGCAGAGATCACGCACCTCTTCTTCCACCAGTTGGATCCAATCGTCTTCCGCCAGGTCGCACTTGGTAATCACGATAACACCTGCCTTGAGACGCAGTAGGCGCAGGATTTCAAGGTGCTCACGAGTTTGAGGCTTGATCGAATCGTCCGCCGCTACGACCAACATTGCCAGGTCCATGCCGCTGGCTCCTGCCAGCATGTTGCGGACAAACCGTTCGTGTCCCGGGACGTCGACGATCCCCAGTCGGAAGCCCTCCAGTTGTAATTCA
>MPLU02039364.1_pt1 | contig 24856 bp, 21 predicted proteins | sample 1617381 | NCBI WGS metagenome assembly MPLU02 (sample SAMN05944801, study PRJNA350692) | marine metagenome | biome: marine; feature: ODZ; material: water; isolation source: 90 m water sample filtered on 0.2 um supor filter | place: Pacific Ocean | collected 2012-04-08 | depth 90m m
ATTACCTGAGCTGCAGGGTCGGGTGCTGCGGATGCGATATGGGATGGACGGCCAGGAGCCGATGAACCTCACTGGTATTGCTAAAGCTTTGGGAATGAGCCGCGATCGCACCCGTCGTCTTGAGCGGGAGGGGATGGTATTGATGCGTAGGTCCTCATGCGAACTTGAGGCTTATATGGCGATCTGATTGCGAAGTATTCTTCTGATTTGATCATCCAAACAAGCGGTCTTTGCCTCATTTGGATTAGCACCTTGCGACTAGATAGTCATAACTATTGATACCTGCTGTTATATGTTCTTTGGAATCATTTCATTCTTTTGCAGGTTTTAGCCTGGCTTTTGTCAGAATTGTTGTGAGTGGCGAGGTGATCTGTGAAGGTGTTGTAGATGCTAAAGATAAAATTCCATTACCTCTAGAGTGCTGTAAATGAATGTAGTGATGTTTAACTTGCTTTGTACAATAATTCATTATTTGTTAGGACTTTAGATGCTGATGGGTTTCGAGTCGTTGCCTTTATTGTGCCACTATTCACGCAGTTAGGGGTCTTAGCTGCTGCAGTATTCCATTGGCGACCTTACGGGGACTGAAGGTTTTGCGTAGTAGTTTTATCAATGACTTGATGTCTTCTGTGCTTAGGCGATCATCTTTGATTAATGTCATTAATAGGCGACTCCTTAAGGTGGCACCATCCTGGCTAAAAAGTAGTTTCAGCCCTGCCCCGGCAACTGGAATTAGTTCTGCATCCGGTGCTGCAGCATCTTGGCTTACCACTTGCAGTAGACTTTCTATTCTCTCCAGATGCAGTCGTCCATTCTTATCGAAGATCACCTCTAGAAGTTTGTCGCGCATCTCTATGGAGTCCCCTGCTAGAAGACGTTTGGCTACATAGGGATAAGCAATTCCGATGATTTTGAACTCAGGATCCAGCCGTAAGGCAAGACCTTCTTGGCTGACAACTGCTCGGATGATCAAGGCAAAACGCGCCGGGACTCGGAACGGGTAATCGAACATTAGTTCTGAGAAACGGTCGGTTATTGCCTTGAAGTTGAAGTCCCCTACTGTTTCTCCTAAGGAGCCGCCTAGTACCTCTTCTAGGGCTGGCACAATAGAAGTTAGATCGATCTTTGGGCTAAGGAATCCCAGTGCTTGAAAGTCTTTGGCGAGGCCGTCAAAATCACGGTTGATTATGTGAACTACTGCGCCGGTAAGTGTGAGCCGATCGTAATCACTAATTGAGTCCATCATCCCGAAATCTACATAGGCCAGATGACCACGACCCTTGCTTTTGCCTCTAAGGGCGAACATGTTTCCGGGGTGAGGATCTGCGTGGAAATAGCCAAATTCGAGCAGTTGTTGGAGACCGCTGATAACCCCAGTACGAATAATTGCTGTTGGATCAAGGTGTTGAGCTTTCAGCTCTTGAGGGTCTCTCAGTTTCGTTCCATCTATCCAGCTTGTGGTTAATACGCGGCGGGATGAAAGCAATCGCTCCACCCTTGGAATCGTCACCGTTTGATCATCATTAAAAAGAGTCGCAAAGCGTTCAGCATTGTCAGCTTCTCTCTCGTAATCAATCTCCTCAAATAGGCTGCGGCCGAATTCATCAATGATTTCGCCCAGTCCAAATCCCAGATTTAGGGGGAGGATAGGTGCCGAAAAAACAGCAAGCAGTCTGATAATTACCAGATCGCGGCGCAGGATGAAGGCAAGTTCAGGACGTTGTACTTTCACCGCTACCCAGTGACTGCCATGTAGACGGGCTTTGTAAACCTGGCCAAGGCTTGCGGCAGCAACTGGTTTGCTAGGGAATTCTTCGAAGAGCTGAGCGGCTGGGGCGCCAAGATCTTCTTCCACAGTGTTGAGGGCTATGGCATGGCTGAAAGCTGGCAAATTGTCTTGAAGACTGGTGAGTTCTTCGAGCCATGCACGATTTACCAGGTCTGGCCTGGTGGAGAGGGCTTGCCCCAGCTTGATAAAGCAAGGCCCGAGGTTGGTGAGAGTGCGAAAAAGCCTTTTCGCTAGTCGCTTTTGCACTTCTTCATCGAGGCTAGAGCCCTGAGAAAGCAGCATTACTGACAAAGTCAGCAGAGAAGTGAGCACATGAATGAGTCGGGGCAGCCCCGTCCAGGGCCTGGCTAGTAACCACAGCAGATCTCGAGTTGCGTCGTAGCGCATCGGGCCTTGACTGGCTGCCGAAGTGGAGGATGGATTGGAGATGTTCAACAGACCGCACGGTCACGTTGATCAACAGACTTTAGAAACCGAGATCCAGATTCATGGGCCTTCTTCCTTTGTTGACTCGCGACCATGGTCGCAGTTTGCATCTTCCCGCCCATGGTCGAGGAGTGGCACTACCGTCCGAGCTACGCGCAATGTTGCGGCATCGTGCTGGCCTTTGGGATCTGCCGGAATTGCCTGAGATTGGTGGGCCATTGATCCAGCAGGGGGCGGTGGCTGAGAGTCAGCGCAAGGCAGCTGTTGATATTGGGGCTGAGCGAGCTTGGTACGGCGTCAATGGTGCAACAGGACTTTTGCAAGCTGCTCTGCTGGCCATAGCAAGGCCCGGTCAGGCCGTTTTGATGCCACGCAATGTCCATCGCAGCCTGATTCAGGCTTGTGTATTAGGTGAACTAACGCCTGTTTTGTTTGACCTGCCTTTCATGGTTGATAGGGGCCATGTGTTCCCCCCTAATCATTCCTGGTTGCAGGAAGTGTTGAATGAATTGCCGATCAATGGCGTTGAGATCGCAGCTGCAGTTTTAGTGCATCCCACATATCAGGGGTATGCAACAGATCTCAAGCCTATGGTTGCAGAGCTTCATCGTCGAGGTTGGCCGGTATTAGTGGATGAGGCCCATGGAGCGCATTTCGCCAGTCGTGTCGATGCAGATCTACCTGATTCAGCAATCACAGCTGGTGCTGATTTAATTGTTCATTCACTGCATAAATCTGCAGCAGGTTTGGCTCAAACCGCTGTGCTTTGGCTGCAAGGTAGTCGCGTTGATCCCATCGCTATTGAGCGCAGTCTCGGCTGGTTGCAAACAACGAGCCCTAGTGCACTTTTGTTGGCTTCTTGTGAAGCGTCCCTGAATGAGTGGCGCAAACCTGCAGGTCTGCGCAAGCTGCGGGTTCGTCTTGATGAGGCTCGCAAGCTGGCTTGTCGACTTCGTGATTTGGGATTGCCCTTGCTCGAAAATCAGGATCCTTTGCGTTTGATTCTGCACACCGCGGTTGTAGGCATCAGTGGACTTGATGCAGATGTTTGGTTGATGGGTAGGCGAATGGTGGCTGAACTTCCTGAGCCAGGATGCCTAACGTTCTGTATTGGCTTGGCGCCTCAGCGAGGCTTGGCCAGGCTGATGCATCGTTGCTGGCACGGACTCCTTGCTGCTCATGGCAAGGACACATCTTTACCTGCTTTCGCTAAACCTCCTTTGCCGCGGATTGCAGTACCTGCAATGCCTTGTGGCGTTGCCTGGCGTGCTCAAAGCCGCGAAGTTCCTATTGGCGATGCAGTAGGGAGGATCGCGACGGAGTTAATTTGTCCATATCCCCCAGGAATTCCTTTGTTAGTGCCAGGCGAAAGGCTGGACCAGAGGCGTGCTGAATGGTTGTTAGAGCAGCAGCACTTCTGGCCTGATCAGATAGCTGTTACGGTAAAAGTTCTGGCCTTTTAAGACCATCAATGGTGCGGGCGTGAGAGCAGAGGCCTTTCGATGGAAAATGGTTGCAGCCGGTTCTTCCCGCCAACGGATTAGCAGTGGCCTCGCCGCTGGTGCGTTCGGTTTGTTGGTGGTCGTTCTTGGGGGGTGGTGGTTCACCGTTGGTTTGTGCGTGATTGTGCATCTGGCCTTGTTGGAGTTTTTCCGCATGGCCCAGTTCACAGGTATTCGACCGGCGACGAAAACCACTCTTGTCGCCTGTCAGTTATTGCTTATCAGTACTCAGTGGGGAGTTGTTGGTGGCTTGCCATTAGATCTCTCATCGGCAGTGTTACCTCTCTCTGGAGCGGCTATTTGCGGTTGGTTGTTGTTGCAGCCGATCACCGGTTCCATTGCTGATATTGCTGCTTCTATTTTTGGGCTGTTTTATCTGGGATTTTTACCCAGTCACTGGTTGAAATTGCGCAATTTGAGCTCTCTGGAACTCGCGCCGGGGCTAGGCCAACTTCCCCATTGGTGTGCAGGTTGGTTTACTCCTGGTATGGCAATTACTTTGATGGCCTGTCTGATGATTGTTGCCAGTGATATCGGCTCTTATGGATTGGGACGTCGTTTTGGACGTTTACCTTTGTCTTCTATTTCACCTGGCAAGACTGTAGAAGGTGCTGTCGGAGGGCTGCTTTGTGCAATGACTATTGGTGCATTTGCAGGTGAGTTAATGGGTTGGCCGTTTGGTTTTTTGCTAGGTGGGTTGCTCGGAGGTTTGGTTGCATTGTTTGCCTTGGTTGGTGACCTAATCGAGTCGATGATGAAACGAGATGCTGGCCTTAAAGATTCTGGTGATGCACTTCCTGGCCATGGCGGCATACTTGATCGCATAGATAGTTACCTTTTTACTCCTGCAGTGGTGTATTACTCAGTAACACTCATGTTTTCTGTAATTAGTTAATTAGTTAATGAGTTCATGGTATTACTGATGCTCGACCTCTGAGGTGGAGTTGTCCTGCTTTTAATAATGCTTCTTCAATTTGTATTGATGGATCCATTGGCAATGATGCCTCAGTGTCCACATCTAGGTGGCGAATTAGTATGGTTCCTGCATCCGCTCTGATTAAAAAGCGCCGTCTTGTTGGGTCTTTTTCACCGATTGCAGAAGCCTGTAGTTCTAGAGTGTCGTTATCAATTCTAAGTCCACCAAGTGGTGTTATGCCAATGAGTTCTGCTGCTAGCCAATCGCCAAGCCAGTTCCATGGGGCTGATAGCAGAACCTGATTAAGACCTTTGTCTGTCATTGATACATTGCCCGAAAGATCGAAGCTTTGCTGCAAACTCAATGGCTGAGTTGATTTGCCGATATTCATGTTCAATTTCAGTGGGCCGCTCTTTAATTCAGCATGATGTATTGGCAGTCCCTGATAGATCACCTCTTTGGCATTGAGGTTGACTCCTGCAAGACGACCTCGCAATAGTCCCAGAGCAGATCCGTGCAGTTCTAGTTTCAGCTCACCAACTGCATCACATTGTCGGCGGATCCAAATCTGTAGACCACTGGCCAGTATTTGCAGTAAAGGGCCCGTGCCTGGGGATGATTTATCTGTCATGACTAGGGGAAGGCTTTTAACCAGCGTTGGGCGACAACCTTGGGGTGATCGAGATGGGGCAGATGGCCGCAGTCGTCGAGTTCTTCTACGTGTGTCCCAAACAGGGAGAGTGCTTCCTGTCTTTGAGATCTACTAAGGATACGGTCGTTGGCACCCCAGATCACGTGAAAGGGTTGCTTGGGTAGCGGTGCTCCGCAATTAGCCATACCGCCACTGCGTGCAAAGGCGGCCAGTGATCTACCCCAGCCCGATACTTGTAGATGGAGTGAAGCGATTTGCTCTTCAGCATCTCCAACGCAAGTATTGGGATCGGCAAATGCTTGCTGGCATATTCTCCGTCGAACTTCAGGTCTGCTGAGGATCCATACGCCTAGCCGGTCAAGTCCTCGAGGTATAGGTTTTGGTCGCCCTGTTAGTCCTGCAGGAGATAGCAATAGCAAGCGGTTGATTCGTTTGGGGTGAAGCCGTGCAAGCTTCATGGCAATAGCACCACCCATGGAAGCTCCGATTACACCTACAGGAGAGCTGCAGGGCATATTGGCAAGAACTTTGTCGAGATGGCGGATCAGAGACTCAGGCCCATATTCAGCGTCAGGGGGACGAGGAGAGAAGCCAAAGCCATGTAGATCCGGGATCACAAGTTGATGGTGAGCACTTAATAAAGGCGCCAGACGACGAAATTCAAGGAAACTGCTATCAAAACCATGCAACAGAAGCAGTGGTGAACCCTTGCCAGTGAGTACTACGGGGTAGGGAACAGGCTTTGTTGTAGAGCCTGTGTTCAGACCTAATAAAGGCCACCACTGCACCTGCATGGCGAGCTCACGAGCCAACGGATCCAGAAGTTCTGGTATGAGCCGGTGTATCAGGGTTTCTGCTGAGTCGATTTCTTCGCTTTTCATCCCATTTGTGGGGTTCAAGAGACAGTGCTTTGCTATGTGTCTGTGGATTCGACTATTAACTGCTCATCTTTGTCGGCAGCTACGAGGGCTTCGAGCAGAGAACTAGGGCTGATGGCGAACGGTAGGTGATGTAGATCAGAGTCTGCTTGGCAGGCAAATCGGCAGACTTCTTTTAGCTCAATAAGACTCACTTTCGATAGACCTAGGTCATCAAGGCTTACCGGTAAATCAAGCTTTCGTAGGAATTGAAGGAGTTGGCGCCTGGCTTGAGCGGCTAGTTGATTGCTTCCGATGATCTCCTCAAGGCGCAACTGGACAAGAATTCCGTAACCCACTTTTTCTCCATGAAGCATTTCATGGCAGGCTTCTAATTGGGTGAGTCCATTGTGCACTGCATGGGCTGCGACAGTACGGCAGCGAGAACCGCCAATTCCTCCAATTAGGCCTGCTGTGAGTGCACAGGCTTCGGCAACCTTGATCCAGGCAAGGCTGTTTGGATCCCGAAGGGCTTCAGGCCCATCGATTAGTAGTTGATCCCGCAATACTCTTGCCATCTGTACCGCTTGCTGAATCAAGCCATCGTTGCTGGAGCCACAGCTGACAGATGCTTCGTACCACTTGGCGATTGCATCTGCGATGCCGCTTGCGAGAGTCCGGGGAGGAGCCTGACGAACGAGACCATGATCAAAGATCATCAGTTGTGGGCATCGAGCCAGAACTTCATCGCGTTGAAAAGCACCTGATGGTGAATAGATATTGGCCAGGGCGGTCCAACCGGCACAGGTGGCTGCACTAAGGGGAACTGTGATGCATGGGATGCCCAGCCGATGGGCCAAAAGCTTCCCGGCATCTAGTACCTTGCCCCCACCTGCGGCAACCACACCGTCGCAGGAGTTGTACAAGGCAAGACAATTGATCCGATTGAGATCCATCTCGCAACAATCGTGCTTGAGCTCAGCAGAAACTGTGTTGAGTCCAAGGCTCTTGAGGTTGCTGAGTAATCCCTGGCGCAATACAGCCGTGGCTTTGCTGCGACCAAGAAGTAAAGGTGAGCGGCAAATCGAGGCAATGAGTTGATGGCTTTCTTCCCACGCTCTTTCTCCTCTAACAACCTTTGCGGGGGCGATGGAGTGAGAGCAGTGAGAGTCCGCCTCAGACAAATTGTTTTTGTTCATTGATTTGGACAGGTGTCAGACGCCTGCTCCAGCTAGTTCTGGTGTGGCGGTGCTTTTGCTGACATTGCGTACAACGATCTGTTTGTTGTCATCTACGTCCATCTCTGCCGCATCACCGTCCTTGATGCGGCCAGTAAGTACTTCCTCGGCAAGACTGTCTTCCATCAGTCGCATGACAGCCCTTCGCAGTGGTCTCGCTCCATAAGAGGGGTTGTATCCCTCTTCCACTAGTCGCTCCTTGAATGCATCTGAAACAGTGAGAGTGATCCCTTTGTCTTGCATGCGAGAGAACACTTCTTTGAGCATGATCTCGGCGATTTCTTTCACCTCGTCTCTGCTGAGTTGACGGAAGACGATGATTTCATCGAGACGGTTTAGAAATTCAGGACGGAAGTATTGTTTTAGTTCTTCGTTAACCAGGGATTTGATCCGGTTGTATTGACTTTCTTCTGCGTTTTCACCTGAGAACTCAAAGCCAAGTCCTCCTCCTCCTTTCTCAATCACTTTTGAACCGATATTCGAAGTCATAATGATCAAGGTGTTCTTGAAGTCAACTGTTCTACCTTTTGAGTCAGTCAGCCGACCCTCTTCAAGCAATTGAAGCAACAGGTTGAATACGTCTGGATGTGCTTTTTCTATTTCATCGAAGAGCACGACCGTATAAGGCTTGCGACGTACTGCTTCGGTGAGTTGTCCCCCTTCATTGAATCCTACATAGCCTGGAGGCGAACCGATCAGTTTGCTGACCGTGTGCCGCTCCATGAATTCCGACATGTCGAGTCGGATCATGGCATCCTCACTACCAAAGAAGTAAGTGGCGAGAGATTTAGTTAGCTCGGTTTTACCAACGCCGGTAGGTCCAGAAAAGATGAAGCTGGCAATTGGGCGATTGGGGTTTTTGAGTCCAACCCTTGCCCTACGTATAGCTTTGGAGACCGCTTTGACAGCTTCGTCTTGGCCAATCAGTCTTTGATGGAGAGTATCTTCCATATTGAGAAGTTTTACTGATTCACTTTCAGTTAGTTTCTGCACTGGTACGCCAGTCCAGGAAGCAACGATGTTGGCAATATCTTCCTCTTTTACTAGTGGTGTTGTGAGCTGATCTGTTGTTGTCGTTGTCGCCGTGTCATTTTTAGTTTGAGCAGTGGGATTCTCCTGGGTTGAGCTATCAACAGCAGCTGTTTCTGTGATGGATTGTTCCTCGCTGTTTTGGCGACTGCTCTGAAGCAGAGTGCGGATCTTCTCTCTCAGTTCAACCTCTTTTTCACGTAACTCACCGGCCTTGGTGAAGTCCTGATCGCGAACGGCATCTTCCTTTTCCTTTTGGATCTTGCGTAGCTCCTTATCAACTTCCTTCGCAGCAGGTGGAAGTTTGGAATTAAGTAAACGAACTCGGCTGCCGGCTTCATCGATTAAGTCGATGGCTTTGTCAGGCAGGAATCGGTCAGAGATGTAGCGATCTCCCAGGGTGGCAGCGGCCTCGAGGGCCTCGTCTGTGATCTTTAGACGGTGATGCTGCTCATAACGCTCACGCAGCCCGCGCAGAATCTCAATGGTTTCAGCGATCGATGGCTCGCCAACCATGACTGGCTGGAAACGGCGTTCCAGGGCGGCATCACGCTCTATGTGCTTTCGGTATTCATCCAGGGTGGTGGCGCCAATGCACTGCAGTTCTCCTCTGGCTAGAGCGGGTTTGAGAATGTTGGCGGCATCGATGGCACCCTCGGCAGCCCCTGCTCCAATCAAGGTATGCACTTCGTCAATTACCAGAATCACATTCCCGGCGGATTTGATCTCTTCCATGATCTTTTTGAGGCGTTCTTCGAATTCACCCCGGTATTTGGTTCCAGCAACCAGTAGGCCGATATCTAGTGTGAGGACACGCTTCTCTTCAAGAATGTCGGGAATATCACCTTGCTGGATACGTTGAGCAAGGCCTTCAGCGATCGCTGTTTTGCCTACTCCAGGTTCTCCAATTAGTACAGGGTTGTTCTTGGTACGTCTGCCTAGGATTTGAATAACTCGATCGATTTCGTTTTGTCGCCCGACAACTGGATCAAGTTTGGATTCGCTGGCTAGTTGGGTCAGGTTGCTGCCGAATTCATCGAGAGTGGCTGTCTTCGTGGATCCTTTCCCACCCCCTCCGCCTGCGGACACTTCGGCGGTTTCGCCAAGCATGCGGATTACTTGGGTACGCACTTTTGTCAGGTCTACGCCAAGGTTTTCCAGCACCCGGGCTGCTACACCTTCACCCTCGCGGATCAGGCCAAGCAGCAAATGTTCTGTGCCGATGTAGTTGTGGCCAAGTTGGCGTGCTTCTTCTAGAGAGAGTTCTAGGACACGCTTTGCTCGCGGGGTGAAAGGTATTTCTACGGCTACGAAGCCTGAGCCACGGCCAATGATCTTTTCCACTTCAACGCGTGCGTCCTTAAGGTTCACGCCCATGGACTTGAGCACTTTTGCTGCTACACCAGTGCCTTCACCGATCAAACCCAAGAGAATCTGCTCGGTGCCAACGAAGTTGTGGCCAAGGCGGCGGGCCTCTTCCTGGGCCAACATGATCACCTTGATGGCCTTCTCGGTAAACCGCTCGAACATGGTCCGGGGCACTTGATATATGTATCTAACTTATCAGGATTGGTGTGAAAATGTGGCACACATGATTATTAGGTCTTTTCCTTGTTAGGCAAAGGTGTTTAAAACCTAAATTGTTATAATGAGATCGCGAAAATGTGCTTATTTATTGTGTTTTTTGGGCGGTTATCCACACCGTCTCAGATTGTCTTTCTTTGTGTGTTCTTATCGTTCAGGCTTCGCCACTGAATTAGGGCATCTTGGCCGTCACTGTAATAGTGATGACGACATCCTGCGGTCTTGAAGCCGCAGCTCTTATAGAGCTCCCTAGCCGCCGAATTAGTGCTGGAGACTTCGAGTGTTGCCTGGGCGGCACCAGCTAGATGGGCCTCCTGAAGCAACCTTGATAACACCAGGCGGGCGTGACCCTGTCGGCGATGCTGAGGATGAACAGCTATTGCGGTTAGATGCAGTTCGTCCACCACTAACCATCCACAGGCTAAAGCCAGCAGCTTTGACGATCTGAGCAATCCCATGCACAGGCGGCGTGAATCGAAAAGTTCCTGCTGCCATTGCTTTTTGCTCCATAGTCCATTCAGAGCGAGTCTGTCTAGCTCCAGGCACTCATGTATTTGTTCTGGTCCGAGACGGATAACTTCTCTTGTAGGGATGTCGTGCTCAAACATGCATAACACTTGCTTGGGGGATTGATCCCTACATTGATCACTCTGGATGGTCTCTTCGTTTATCACTATGGTCACATCTAGCCCCTATGAGCCTGGGCGGGATCCATTTAGTCCCAATCTCAACCTTGCGCCGATCTCAACTGAGCTCGATGTGCAAGGAAGTTTGCTTGTAGGAGGCTGTCAGCTAACAGCATTGGCTGAGTGTTATGGCACTCCTCTATATGTGCTTGATGAAGCCACGTTGAGGGCTGCTTGCCAGGCCTACCGAAATGCACTACTGCGTCACTATCCGGGGCCATCTCTTCCCATTTATGCCTCGAAAGCTAATAGCTCATTGATGATGAGCAGCCTTGTGGCTTCAGAAGGATTGGGGCTAGATGCGGTGTCAGCCGGTGAGTTGCTTACGGCTCTGAGGGGAGGGGTTCCTACTGATCGCATAGTGCTTCATGGCAATAACAAGTCTGACGAGGAGTTGTCACTGGCATACCGCAATGGCGTCACAATCGTTGTTGATAATCAGCATGATCTTGATCGTCTAGCGGAATTGGTGCCGGTTGGAGGAGATCCTGCAGAGTTAATGTTGCGCTTCACTCCGGGAATCGAATGTCACACCCACGAATACATTCGTACAGGACATCTTGATAGCAAGTTTGGGTTTGATCCAGATCAGCTAGAACCGGTATTGAAGCAGTTGCTTGACTGTCGATGGGCAAGGCTGACTGGAATTCATGCTCACATTGGTTCGCAAATTTTTGAATTAGATCCTCATCGGGATTTAGTAAATGTGATGGTTGATGCTCTGCAACTTGCCAGGAGCATGGGACACCCTGTTGAGAACCTAAACGTTGGCGGTGGCCTTGGTGTTCGATATGTCACTTCTGATGATCCACCGTCGATTGATGAGTGGGTCAAGTTGGTAGCCCAGGCAGTTGATCAAGCTTGTCGTTCACGCAAGCTTGATCTTCCTCGTTTGATGTGTGAGCCAGGACGCTCTTTGGTTGCTAATGCTGGCGTCACCCTTTATAGGGTGGGATCTCGCAAGAGCATTCCAGGTCTGCGTACTTATATCTCTATTGATGGGGGTATGAGTGACAACCCTCGCCCAATTACCTATCAGTCTCTTTATACGGCCTGCCTCGCCGATAGGCCGTTGGCATCACCTGAAGAGACAATCGCTCTTGCCGGTAAGCACTGTGAATCTGGGGATGTGTTGCTTAAGGATATTGAGCTGCCTCGTGCCAGTAGCGGAGAAGTTTTGGTCGTCTTTGCTACAGGTGCCTATAACGCTTCGATGAGTTCTAATTACAATCGCATTCCACGACCTGCAGCAGTACTTGTTCATTCAGGTCACTCGGAGTTGGTGCAGCGGCGGGAACAATCTGAAGACCTTCTTCGTTATGACGTTATGCCGGAACGATTTGTAGCGTTAGGCTAAGTAGGTGTGAGAGGGGAGTAGGCGTGAACTTGTGGGGGGTCCCGTTGGATCTACGCCTGCTTGATGTTGTGTTTGCTTCGGCTCTTGGCGTCCTTCTCTTTTCTAGGGTCAACGAACGTCGAACCCTCTGGTTGTTGAGGGGGTATCTCTTTCTGGTTGCTCTGGCCTGGTTTGTGCAGCGGTGGGACAAACTTCCGCTCACCTCACAGTTAGTCGATGCGATGGTCTTGGCTTGTTCATTGTCGCTAGCAATCCTTTGGCAGGGAGAACTAAGACGACTAATGGAATTGCTTGGCACAGGACGTCTCGCTGTGCTCCTTGGTAATCCCCGTAATGAGCTCAGAGCTACCGCTAGTACTGTTGCCCATCTAACAGAAGCTGCTGGGCGTTTATCTCAGAGTCGACGCGGAGCATTAGTTGTTGTGGATATTGGTAGTGATTTGCGACCTGAAGATTTTCTCAACTCCGGGGTATTGATCGATGCCCAGTTGAGTAGCGAGTTGCTGCTAAATCTCTTTGCATCCGATACGCCCCTCCATGACGGTGCGGTATTGGTTAAGGGTAATCGAATTATTTCTGCTGGTGTGATCTTGCCGCTGTCGCGTCAGGGTATTGGCCGTTACGGCACGCGCCATTTGGCAGCACTTGGCATAACGGAACGTTTTGATCGCTGTATTTGTGTTGTGGTTTCTGAGGAGACAGGAACTTTATCTCTTGCAAATCAGGGTCGACTTGAAAGACCCATCACAAGTAGTCGACTCCAGGACTTGTTAAAGGACTTAATTGGTGCCTCGCCGGGAGCAGCCCCTGCGAAGGCAGCCTCCAACTCAGCGAAGTCTTCGGCTTCTGCTGTTGTAGCGCAATCTTCATCCAGGCTTAGCGTGAGCAGCTCATCCGAGGAACCTCTCCCGTGAGCCGTCATTCGGCTATCAGATCAGGTGAACCAAGGGTTTTTGCCTGCCCTTCGGGGATAGATCCAAATCGACTGCCTCATCATGTGGCAGTGATAATGGACGGGAACGGACGCTGGGCGAAGGCCAGGGGGCTGCCCAGGATGATGGGCCATCGCGCTGGTGTTGAAGCTCTGAAGACAACGCTTCGTCTCTGCAGTGACTGGGGTATTGGTGCCCTTACTGCCTATGCCTTCTCCACGGAGAATTGGTCTCGGCCTGGTGATGAGGTGAATTTTTTAATGACTTTGTTTGAACGAGTATTGCAACGGGAGTTGGAGGCACTCGAGAGTGAACAGGTAAGGATTCGTTTCCTAGGTGATTTGGAGGTTTTGCCTGCAGGCCTGCAAGAGTTAATTGCTGATGCAACCGAGCGAACTGCAGGTAACACTGGCATCCATTTTAATGTTTGTACCAATTACGGAGGCAGACGTGAACTGGTGCTTGCGGCGCAGAAGCTGGCGCAACGAGCCGTGAGAGGGGAACTAGATCCAACATTGATTGATGAGAATAGTTTTGCGGCTGAGCTGTTCACTGCTGGTGAGGAGGATCCTGATCTGCTGATCCGCACTAGTGGTGAACGACGTATTAGTAATTTTCTGCTCTGGCAACTGGCCTATGCCGAAATTCATGTCACAGATGTTTTTTGGCCAGATTTCGATGAAGTAACTTTTACCCAGGCTCTAGTTGATTACCAGTCACGATGTCGTCGTTTCGGTGGTTTGGAGCCAATCGCAGTTAATCACTTGGGATCCTGAAAAATGGCCGCTGTCTTCCTGTGACCGTGCTTGTTGCTAAGGATGTGACTCCTGAATCTGTAGTCCTTCGATATGACTGGACAGTGGAACAGGTGCGGGAGCTTTTGGAGAGACCATTGATGGACTTGTTGTGGCAGGCCCAGCTTGTTCATCGGGCGGCAAATCCTGGTTATCGAGTTCAGCTGGCTTCTTTGCTAAGCGTTAAGACAGGAGGATGTCAGGAGGATTGTGCTTATTGCCCTCAATCCATGCATAACAGCAGTGATAATCAAGGGCAGCCTGAGCTTGTCTTTCAGGTTCAGACAGTGCTTGAGCACGCCCGTGCTGCGAAGGAAGCTGGTGCAGATCGCTTCTGCATGGGATGGGCATGGAGGGAGATACGTGATGGGACTCAGTTTGAGGCCATGCTTGCAATGGTGAGTGGGGTACGGGAGATGGGGCTAGAAGCTTGTGTAACCGCTGGCATGCTTACCGATGAGCAGGCTTCTCAGTTGGCAGATGCGGGACTGACTTCCTATAACCACAACCTCGATACCAGTCCGGAGTATTACGAGCAGATCATTACAACTCGCACTTACCATGATCGACTTGAAACCCTTCAGAGGGTTCGATCTGCTGGGATCAGTCTTTGCTGCGGCGGGATAATCGGTATGGGCGAATCGATCGAGGACCGATCCTCTCTTCTTTGTGTGTTGGCCAATATCAACCCACACCCTGAGAGTGTGCCGATCAATGCTTTGGTAGCTGTGGAAGGAACGCCTCTTGAGGATCTTTCTACGGTGGATCCTTTAGAGATGGTGCGCATGGTTGCTACTGCTCGCATACTGATGCCTAGGAGTAGGGTGCGTCTTAGCGCAGGCCGGGAGCAGCTTGGTCGAGAAGCACAGATTCTTTGCCTCCAAGCAGGAGCCGATTCGATTTTTTACGGCGATAGATTGCTAACCACTAGTAATCCTCATGTAGAAGCTGATCGTGAATTACTTGCTCAGGCTGGGGTTCAGGTGAGTTGTGAGGCGACTGAAGAATGAATTCTCAAGACAACCAGACTTCTGCAGATCTGTTTCAGGTTGCTGCGTTCTATTGCTTTACCTCTTGGCCGGAGTCAACTGTTTCCTCTTTACTGCAAAATCTGTCGACGATTGGGGCTGAACATCAGCTAAAGGGAACTGTTCTGCTGGCAAAGGAAGGGGTGAATGGAACTATATGTGGGTCCGTTGAGGGTGTGAGTGCCTTGTTGGCGAGGTTGAGACGCGACCTGCCAAATGGCTTGTTTGAGGTGAAAATTAGCTGGACTCCTGAGCAGGCTTTTCGTCGCTTCAAGGTACGCCGTAAGGCAGAGATTGTGACCATGGGTATTGATGGAGTGGATCCATGTAAGACGGTTGGAACATATGTGGATCCCGCTCAGTGGAATGCTCTGATTGATGATCCAGATACCTTGTTGATCGATACGCGCAATGATTACGAGGTCGCGATTGGTTGTTTTGAAGGAGCAATAAATCCTCAGACGAAGTGCTTCCGTGACTTTCCTGCTTGGGTTGAACAGCAGTTGCTTCCAATGGTTAAGGCACGAAATTCAACAAGAGTTGCGATGTATTGCACAGGTGGCATTCGCTGCGAGAAGGCCACTTCTTTCCTGATTGAGCAGGGTTTCCGCGACGTCCATCACTTACGTGGTGGCGTGCTTCGTTATTTCGAGGAGGTGTCTCAGGCTGAAAGTCGATGGCAAGGAGAGTGTTTCGTTTTTGATCAACGGGTAGCTTTGAATCATCAGCTTTTGCCTGGAGTTCACAGCCTTTGTTATGCCTGTGGTCTGCCTCTCACCCCAGAGGATCAGAGTATGAACAGTTACCTGCCTGGCATTCAATGTCGTCACTGTCTGGATAGCTTCAGTGATCAAGACCGGATTCGTTTTGCAGAAAGGCAACGGCAGATGGAATATGCCATTCGGCATCAGAAATCATCAACATGATCAATAAGCCTGCCTGGCCAGGCCACCCAACTGAAATGGTTGGCCTGTTATCCGCTCAAGTTTTATAGTTTTAGATGGTCCTTTTGCTTTTTTGTTTGGTCTTAAAGCATCAAATATGGTCAAAAATTTGATATCTCTACACTTGATTCAAGCACTGCCTATGGCCATGCTTATGGTGTGATGGTAAGGGATCTAATCCTATACTCTTTAGCGTGGCATTGATCTCCTTCCGGTTTTGTTCTTTCAATGCTCTATGAGATTGCCGTCTTATTTGTCTACAGTTTCGCAAAGCTCCTGGCGTGTTGCTGGCATTAATACAGTTCTTTGAATCGTTGATGATGGCAATTCGGCTGCCAACATTACTAAGTTCCAAATCCTTGCGCGTTTCAAAAAGTTGCTGCTGCTGAGTCTTGTTAAGGCTCATCTGAACATTTTGACTACCTTTCTTGGCTTCAACATTGCTGAAGATAAAGGCAGAACCAACAATGGCAAAACAAGGAATTAGCCAAAGGGTTTTTCTGCGGACGGAAGAGGGCATTTGCCTTTTTAAAAGTTGACCAGTTAATTATCTGAGAATGAAAGAGATAAAGTCTGTCTAGAAGAACCGCAAATTATTACTAAATCTGACCCCAGCAGTTCGATTGAACTGCTTCTAGATAGTTGGCTAACCAAATGAATAGTGGTTAAAGCAACAGACTTGATCTGAGATGCCTGCGAGCAATTGCGTTATTGCTGCACACAAATAAGCTCTATAACTCTTAAGTTTGATCGTTTTCGCTCTTTCCTCTGGTTTGATTCTTTGCTATCAATCTGGCGGGTGACCCCCTGTCTGCGATTCTGCGACAAAGTTTGTGCAAATCCATGCCTTGTCTAATTCCATTCTATGGCTAAAACACCTGCCATGCCTAGAAGCACGTGATGCGGCTGTGACACGTTGCCTGCAATGAAGTTTTGGTGGTGTTACTCCTGTTGGAGAGTATTGGCGGTTGCGTTGTTGATTACTGCTCAACCTCGAACAACTTTGGCGCAGCCATCACCTTCACCATCGCGAATTACTACAGGCTTACTGCAATCAAGTATTCAGCCACCAATTGTCGGCGTTTGGATCACGAATAGTCCCAGCCCCCTTTATTACAGTCGCAGCTTGATGCGTCAGTCGGTGAATGATTTGGATAGGGCAGGCTTTACAGCGCTCTATTTAAACGTTTGGAGTAGGGGGACCACCTTTCATCGCAGCAACTTTGCACCAGTGGAACCGCCTCTGCAGAAGGCAGGTTTGGCTCTTGATCCCATTTGCACCCTTAGCCGGGAAGGTCATGCTCGCGATATGAAGGTGGTGCCCTGGTTTGAGTATGGGCTGATGGAGCCAGATGATGCAGAGGTGGTTAAGCAGCATCCCGAATGGGTTCTAACTCGAGCTAATGGCAACCCAGTAATGAAGATGCATGGGAACCATAAGCGGGTATGGCTCAATCCATCTCATCCCGAGGTTCGAGCACGCTTCATCGGCTTAGTAATTGAGGTCATCAAGCGCTGCCAGATGGATGGGTTGCAGCTTGATGATCATTTTGCCTGGCCGGTTCAGCTTGGTTATGACCCCTATACCGTGGCGCTTTATAAACAAGAGACCGGTGCATCACCACCGCTGGATTACAGCAATCGCTTTTGGATGAAATGGAGAAGGCGGCAACTCACCGGTTTATTGAGAGAACTAAGGCAAGCCTTGGTGAAGGAAAAACTGCCTGTTCATATCAGCCTTGCTCCTGGACCCTTTCGATTTGCCTATAACAATTGGCTCCAAGACTGGGAACTTTGGACCGTGGGCAAATTGATTGACGAATTGGTTGTGCAGAACTACGCCTATTCGCTTAAGGGATTTGCAAAGGATCTCGATCAACCGGCCTTACGCAAAGCAAGGCAATGGGGACTGCCGGTGCATATTGGCGTGTTGGCAGGGTTCGCTAAACGCACCACACCCATGCCGGTCTTGGCTGAAAAGGTTCGGCTAGCAGTTGAGCGCGGCCATGGTGTGATTTATTTCTATTGGGAAGGACTCTGGGGGCAGCATGCTGGTAAGGAGGGCGGATTGCAGCGTCTTGGGCGATTCAAGCAAATGCACGGGAACAAAAACTAAGCTTGTTTTTAGTGCTCAGGCTTGTATTAGTGAGATCACTTCTCTGGTGTTTGAAGATAGTTTTGCGCAAGCCAGTTGATCAATGGCCTTGCTCATTGCTGCTTTCCTTGAGGGTGCATAACTTTGCCAACGACTGAATACTTTCACCATTCGTGAAGCAGTGATTGGGTTGCGTTGATCTACGGCTATTAGCTGATCACCCATGAAGTTGTAACCACTCCCGTCAACAGCATGAAACACAGGTGGATTTGCTGCTAGGCCACCGAGGACAGCTCTTATCGCGTTGGGTGCCATTGGATCGAAGCGGGGATGATCCAATAATTGTTTTATCCGCTCAAGACCATTTGCCCTTGGTGTTGATGCTTCCAGAGCAAACCAGGTATCTAGGATCACCGCTCGATCCTGCCAACGCTGGTAAAAACTTTCGAGAGCTTCGTCTCGTTCAGTGCATTGAATAGGTTGCAGTGCCCTAAGGGCCGCTCGAGCCAAAGACATAGAGGGTCCCTTGACAGCGTTAAGTGCTTCCTTGTGAATATCAATATCACCAGCAGCAGCTAACCAGCTCCAGGCCAGTCCCGTGAGCATGCGTTCTCCTTGCCCTGCTGGCCAATGAGCTCCCCAATTCAATCGACTGCGGTCAAGCAAATCCTGGAGCGGGTTTGCGAGTTTTGCTCCCAGCCATGATTTAAGTGCTTGATAAGCCTGATAGAGCACTAGTGGATCAGCGACATCCTGAGCAGCCTCCAGTTCAGGCAGGCCTGGCATGGCAAACAACATCGCCAGTAGAGAGGGATCACTTTCTGCTCGATTCGAGATCAGCTGACTCAGAGCAAGAGCTAAGCGTTCTTCAAGTGGGTTGTTAGTTTGCTGGCAAGCCCTTGCCAGCAGTACATTCCTCCATAACCTCTGGCCTGCTTCCCAGCGGGCAACGGGATCATCGTCAACAGCAAGCAGCTGCAGCGATTCGTCGACTGATACGTCCATATCTAATGTCACGGGAGCCGAAAAACGACGAAATATTGATAGTGCTGGAGGGTTGGCTTGCCTAGGCAGGTCTTTTACTGAGACGCTTTGCTCATCTCTATCCAAAACCACTAGTTTTTCTTCACCGATTCGTCCATCAGTACCAATCACGGCGAAGGCCATAGGAATTACTAGCGGCTTTTTTGTCGGTTGGCCTGGAGTCGGTGGTGTGAATTGGCGTACCTCAAGCGTGAGTGTTCCAGCTTGTGAATCCCAGTGGCGCTTAACGGATACTTGAGGCGTTCCGGCTTGGTGATACCAACGCTCAAATTGATCAAGGTCAAAACCAAGTTTTTCCCCATTTGAGCAAGCACCTTCCGCAATTGACTGAATAAAATCTTCTGTGGTAGCAGCAGTGCCATCAAAACGTTGCACATATAATTCCATCCCTGCCATGAAGCGTTTTTGCCCAATTAGGGTGTGAAGCATGCGGATCAATTCTGCACCTTTTTCATAAATAGTTGTGGTGTAGAAATTATCAATCGCCTTGTATTCACTAGGTTTGACTGGATGGGCTGTAGGCCCTGAATCTTCACGGAATTGTGTATTACGCAGCATTGATACATCTTCGATCCGCTTTAAAGCAGCCGAATGAAGATCAGCAGTGAAGCTTTGATCTCTAAATACTGTGAGGCCTTCTTTTAGGGAGAGTTGGAACCAGTCTCTACAGGTAATGCGGTTGCCAGTCCAGTTGTGAAAATACTCATGGGCAACTACACTTTCTATTCGCTCAAGTTCACCATCTGTAGTTGATTCAGCATCAGCTAATACTAGTTTTGAGTTGAAGATATTCAGGCTTTTGTTCTCCATCGCGCCCATGTTGAAGTGCCGCACCGCCACAATGTTGTATTCATCCAGGTCGTATTCCAGGCCATAAACTTTTTCATCCCAGGCCATCGCTTTTTTTAAAGATGCCAAGGCATGAGAGGTGTAAGGCTCATCTCCTTTTTCAACATGCAAACGCAATAGAACTGATCGTCCTGATGCAGTTTTGAATTGACTCTGAACTTCTTGCAGCGCTCCTGCAACTAATGCAAACAGATAGGCAGGCTTGGGATAGGGGTCTTCCCAGATTGCTTGATGGCGCAGTGGGTCTTTAACTAGAGGGCTTGTAGTAATGAGATTGCCGTTTGACAACAGCACGGGATAGAGCGCTCGATCCGCCTCAATTCGCACTAGATAGCGACTGAGCACATCAGGACGATCGGGATGGAAGCAGATGCGACGGAAGCCTTCTGCTTCGCACTGGCTTGTGAGCATATGCTCGCTGGTATAAAGCCCCTCTAGAGAGGTATTGCTGAAGGGATTGATTTGGCAGCTGATCTTCAACTCAAATGGATGAGCTGGTGGCTGGTGGAGAATTAATTCAGTAGTCGTGAGGCTGTAAGCATCTGTTGGAAGAGGGCTGTCATTTAAGGCAATGGCTTTCAACTCCAGATCGACCCCTTTAAGCATTAATGGAACAGGTGTGTCTGAGACAGGTTCTACTTGCATAGAACTGGAGATATTGACGTATTTATCTTCGACAACAAAATCCAGCTCAATGCTGGGAATACGGAAGGGATAAGGGCTGTAGTCCGTTAGCAGGATTGGGCTGTTTAATCCTTTGGGGGGATTGGGCTGAGCTGCCATGGGGAGAGATCTTTTTATGGAGATTTTGGAGCTTTAGATTCTGTGCAGGTTTCCGTGGCATCGATTGAGAGGTTTTCTGCGTGCCTTGGTAAAACTCCTATTGCTGTCTTGTAATTCAAGTTAGTTTTGCTTGTGACCATCCTTGTTGTGATCCTAGGAAGATCTATCGAAGCTGCATTAACTCGGAAGGGCCCAGGGGTTGATGCCTAAATCGGCACCGATGCGGTGGGCACAGGCATAGCCGCTGAATGCCACGGCATTCAGCCCTTGGCCAGGGAAGCATGAGTCTCCAACGCAGTAGAGCTCTTTGATGCCAGTGCTGTTAAAGGGCATCGTGAGCAGACCCGGCAAACGAACTGCGGGGATTGGTCCATAGCTACCTTGAAATCGCCCTAGGAAGCGCCGATGGCTACGCGGGCTTCCTACCTCTCGGTGAACTATGGCGTCACTTAGGCCAGGTAGGATTTTTTCGAGCTTTGTGATTAGACGATCAGCATCGGCCTGCTTTTTCGCTGCATAGGCCGTTGGGTTTAGGTCTTGCCATTCCTTTATTGATGACGGCGTAAAGGCATGGACGATGTGATGTCCTTTCGGTGCCAAGGAGGAGTCTAGGAGTGTTGGCATCGATAGGAATGCGACCCCTTGCTCGGTCTCCATTTCATCCCAGCGTTCTAGGATCAGATGGTGGCAGTGGCTGTTAGCCGGGATGGCCTCACTTCTTACTCCCAGGTGAAGGGAGAGGAATGATGGCGAAGGGACATAACGCCGCCGCCAGGTCTGCTCTGCTTCGGGCGTGTGTTCGGCATCTATCAGGGCTTGTTTGGATCCCTCGCCGCTGAATGTATCCCAGCGGGTGGCATTGGAGATCACCTTTCGCGCGTTGATGATTTCGCCATTTGCAAGTTGCACACCAACAGCTTGTTTGCCTTTTAGAACAACTTGTGTGACTCGTGCCTTGTATCGGATCTCACCTCCATGTCGTTTAAGACCGCTCACTAGCTTTTGGGCGATTACGCCTACGCCTCCTTTGGGGTAGTTAATTCCACCGGCATGGCGATCTGAGAACACCATGCCGGCATTGATCATCGGCGTGCGGTCGGCCGGCATCACAGACCAACAGAAGCACTCGATGTCGAGGAACCGCAAGAGCTCTGGGTCCTTGATGTGACGTCGGGCTAAATCACCTACATTTACGGGCAACCAGCGCGCAAGACCGAGACAGGCCAGTGGGGCCTTGAAGAAAACTTTGGCTAGATAAGCGGGATCCTCGATCGATAGCAGCGGCATTGCATCTAGGCAGTTGAATACTTGCCAGCAGATGTCGTAGAAGCGACGTATGCCTTTGGCTTCGTGGGGAAAATGCGCGGTCAGATCAGCGATGAACTGTTCGTACTTCCGATCAACTGCTAGCTCCAGTCCTCCAGGCAGGTGGTAGGCGAGTTGCACAGGATCAGGCATGGTTTCACAGTGCTCTCCCACATCGGCCAAGGCTCGCGTAAGCAGGTTGGTATGCCCTTTTTTTCCGAAGCCGAAAATCATTGATGCGCCGACGTCGAAGGTATATCCCTCTCGTTGGAATGAGCCGCTACTACCGCCTGGGATCGTGTAGCTCTCTAGTACAAGAACTTTGGCTCCTTTGACAGCTAGCTGACTGGCGGTTACTAGACCGCCGATGCCGGAACCGATTACCACCGCATCCCAAACCTGCGGTGTTGAGTTTTTTTCGATGTTGATCTCTTGCATGACATGGGCTCAATAGCTTGACGCTAAGGGCTTGCCTGTAACTCTGAACTCTTCAACTCTGATTGTTAGCTTTGCGGATGCATTCTTTGCTCGATTAGAGAATCAGCTTGAGTGTGGTCACTCTTGATAGGGCTTATGCAGCGCCCACCTGGGTAGATACGCTTACTGGTGCCTCAGAGTTGCTGGGCTTCTTGAAGGTCCTTTAGGGCCCTGTCTCGGTAGGCACCGTAGCGGGAGCGCTTGTCGCGGATTCGCTCAGATAGTTCTGGTAATAGGCCGAAATTTGCGGGCATTGGCTGGAATTGCCTCTCACCATTACCAGTGCAATCTGCGCTGCTCACAAAATGAGTAAGCGCGCCGATCATTGTTGTAGGAGGAAGAGAAGTGGTTGTTAGGCCCATGGCCAGTCGCGCCGCATTGGTGCCAGCCAGCCAGCCTCCGGCTACTGCAGCGGCATATCCCTCTGTACCGGTCAGCTGTCCTGCGGCGAGGAGGTTGGGCCGCTTGCTGAATTGCAGGGTCGGCTCTAGCAGCTGCGGTGATTCGATGAAGGTATTGCGGTGCATTACCCCATAACGGACAAATTCAGCTTGGTTCAAGCCTGGAATCATTTTTAAAACGCGTTTTTGTTCGCTCCATTTGAGATTGGTCTGAAAGCCCACCAGGTTCCAGAGACTGCCCTGATGGTCCTCTTTTCGCAGCTGCACTACTGCATAGGCCCTTTTGGAGCGGCGTACATCCCGATCATTTAGATCACCCCAGCGGGGATCCCAGATTCCGATGGGTTTGAGTGGTCCGTATCTCATCGTGTCTTCGCCGCGGCGAGCGAGCTCTTCGATTGGAAGGCAGCCCTCGAAAAAGTTGGCAGCTTCTTTGTCGAATTCTTTGAGTTGGGCTTGCTCTGCATTAAGCAACGCCTCGTGAAAGGCAAGGTATTGCCCTTTGTCCATCGGGCAATTTATGTAGTCAGCGTCACCCTTGTCATAGCGGCTTGCTCTAAAAGCCACTGAGAGATCGATACTTTCGCCTTTAACAATCGGGCTGGCGGCATCAAAGAAGTGGCATTCGCTGCGACCAGTGAAGCCCTGTAGTTCTTTGGCAAGCGCTTCGCTGGTGAGAGGACCTGTGGCGAGAATAGTTATCTGATCTTCTTCGGGCAGTTTTTGTTGTTCGCGGCGCTCGATTGTTATTTGTGGGTGGTTAGAGAGTTTTTCGGTAAGGGCTGCGCTGAAGTTTCCCCTGTTTACGGCGAGTGCACCTCCAGCAGGCAGGGCGTGTTCATCGGCTGTGAGGATCACGACGGAGCTCAGGCGCCTTAGCTCTTCTTTGATGAGCCCAGAGGCACGATCGCTACTCAGGGCGCCGAAGCTGTTGCTGCAGACTAATTCTGCAAATTCATCGCTGTGATGAGCTGGTGAGCGCCTGACCGGTCTCATTTCCACCAGAGTTACTGGCACTCCAGCTTGTGCTAATTGCCATGCAGCTTCTGTGCCGGCCAGGCCGGCACCAACGACTAGCACCGATGGAAGGGAACTCAAGAGTTCAGTTCATTGGCCTGAACTAGAGCTTAGGGAGTTTCCCGCTGTATTTCAGGCTTTGTCTTTACTTACAAGTCCTAGCCCCTGCTGCCTTAATGCAGCACCACGGATGTTGATAAATGCCCAGGTGACGGCACCTAAAATAGGAAGAAGAACGATGAGAATCATGAGAGGACTAACCGCTAAGTGGATTTTTGCGGAGACTTGATAATACGGAATTGCATCGAGCAGACGTGGCTGGTTTGTGCAGCTGATTGAATTTGCAGCAATCGCCTCACGCTTTTCCGTTGTTTTGTTCTTGGAGGTTCTTGTATGGATCCTCCAGCAAGGCTTTTTTGACAAGACAGGCTGCATGATAATTTCCATGCGTGCCAAAACGGCATGCCCAAAGGGCGGGTCGCTAGCTCAGCGGTAGAGCATCCGGCTTTTAACCGGCTGGTCCTGAGTTCGAATCTCAGGCGACCCATATCAATCATGCCAGTGGATTCAAGGGAAAACCCCTTGCAAACACAGGCTTTTTTCTTGCTCTGACGAGCTGTCAAGGCTCGTTATTGAGACTCAAGAGAATCCAGGCTTTTTCAATTCGGTGGCATTACCTCCCCACCGATTTCGGTATAACTCACATGATCCTGACGAGCGTCTTGATCGAGACCATGATGATCGTCAAAGATCAATTGCTTAAGAACATCGAGGGCATCATTCGCAAGATCGATTTTCATAACGGTGAGATTCAAGCTTTCTTCGCCTCTTGGCCCGCCGCTTCAGGCTCTGGCACGTGGTTTTCAGTTGGGTATTGAGGCTGATCTGGTGGTTGCTTACAAACTTGAGGAAGGCAGGGAGCAGCCACTGGTGCAATGGCGTGAAGAGTTAAAGCTCCATCAGCCTCAGTTGAACTGAAAATCGCTTTGCTGAATGACCTTCTTCTTGTCTCGGAATAAATAGAGCAAGGCGACACACCGCTTGGTTGATGGGGAGGGGGTTAGTACTCGTGCGATAAATCGTGCGAATTTCAGAATGCTGCCTTGTGAGTGCAAATGTTTTTGCCGTAATTCACCCGTCTTTTGATCGGC